>OFOK01002332.1_pt1 | contig 11303 bp, 10 predicted proteins | sample 1542001 | NCBI WGS metagenome assembly OFOK01 (sample SAMN04209242, study PRJEB22552) | human gut metagenome | biome: gut; material: feces | host: Homo sapiens | place: USA: Oklahoma
CGGCCTTTTGCGCCTGTTCCTGATTCAGCCGGGGAACCGCGGGCCGGGTTCCCTCCGCCCGGGAGCTGATGTCCTCGTATCCCTCCGGAGCAGAGGGGATATGCGGTGTTTCCTTGGGAGCTTTCTTTACCACAGGCATGGCCTGGCCGTAAGGGTTCACAGGCCGGGTCTCCTGCGCGCTGCGGGAAACGGAAGAGATGTCCGTATCTGCGCCGTCTGCCCCGCCGGGAAGCCCTTCGCCCTCCGGGGCGGCTCCGTCCGCGCCAAAACCGGCTGCACCGGCGGCGGCTTCCGTACTGTAAGAGGAAATATCCTCAAATTCCGTGGGGATCTCGCCGGTATCGCCCATATCCATATACTGGGTGTCGCCTTGGGAGATATCCTCCAGCGTATTATGATGGACCCTTCTGGGGCGGATAAACTGCAGGTACACAAAACCGCCTATGCCGCCCGCTCCCAACACGATCAGGAGGATTCCCACAAACAGCAGCCAGGAGCTGTCGTTCCGGCTGACAAGCCCGCCCGCCTCGGAAGAGCTGGATTCTTCAGAAGACGCGCCCGAGGAGGCTTCTTCGCCGGAAGCGGAAGAAAGCAGCTCGCTCCAATCCTGCGAGGAAAGCGCGCTGGGGTCGTTGTTTTCCGGAGCGGAGATCGTAGGATCCACGCCCGCATGAGGGTCGGTTATGGTCCCGCTGGGTTTATCATCTTCCGGAGACCAATTATTGTTTCCCCCACCTACTACACCACCGGTTCCTCCGTCATCGGATCCGCCCGATCCACCGCCAGTATTGTTTTCCCCGTCACCAGTACCGCCCGCATCGCCGCCGCTGCCGCTTCCCTCACTGCCAGTACTGCCTGTATCGCCACTGCTGCCGCTTCCCTCACTGCCAGTACTACCAGCATCGCCACTGCTACCGCTTCCCTCACTGCCAGTACTACCAGCATCGCCACTGCTGCCGCTTCCCTCACTGCCAGTACTGCCACTTCCTTGACCCCCTTCCTCTGAAGAGGTAGATAAACTAGAATTCCCCTCTGATGTATTTGTCAAAACAGAAATATTTTCCAATCCAATCTGAGAAGCAAAAGCCGTTGTCCCGAAAACGGAACATGCAAATATGACGGAGAGGAAAGCCACGGCCATCCTCCTGGCGGATCGTTTTTGTTTGCGCATCATACACGCAGCCTCCTTATGGAAATCTGGCACTCCGCCCTCACCCGGAGGAAAACCGGCGGAATACAGTTGGACTTCTTTACATATACAATCCAAAGTAAACAATCATCTCAAAATATGCGGGCTGTTCCGGCAGCAGGCCGGAAAACTCAAAAGCTATTATATAATACCACAAACAGCGGAGGAATTACAACTAATATCCTGTTAACAATCCTGTAATTTCATTGAAATTTGCTTTCTCAGATGGTATAATCATCATAGTCACTATGGATTTATTTGTTTCAGTCGGCCAATCCTGCCCGGGATTTCAGCAGAGCTCCCTTTTCCCTCAGAAAAACCGGCTGTAAAACCGACTCTCTGCCGCCTGCCGGCACCGGCAAGCGGTCCGTACCGCGGCGGAGGACAAAAAGAACATAAAGGAGGAATTTTGGATAATGAACAAGGTGAAAATCGTAGCGGACAGCACCTGCGACCTGAACAGCGGGCTGCTGCAGAAATATAATATCGAGACGATAGCCCTGCCTGTAAATCTGGGCGACAAAGCCTGCCTGGACGGAATCGACGTACATACCCCCGACCTCTTCGCCTACTATAAGCAGTCCGGCAAGCTGCCCACCACCAGCGCCCCCACTCCGGCCTATTACGAGGATTTCTACCGGAAATGGACGGAAGAGGGCTACGACGTGGTGCATTTCAGCATCAGCGCTGAAATGACCGTCACCCCCAATATCGCCAAAATGGCGGCGGAGCATTTCCCCAACGTGCATCCCATCGATTCCCGGAACGTATCCAGCGGCATGGGGATTCTGGCTGTGCGGGCCGCTGAACTGCGGGATCAGGGCCTTTCCGCCGCAGAGATCGAAAAGCAGATCCTCTCTATGCGGGAAAAGGTGCGCACGTCTTTCGTCATCAGCACGCTGGAATATCTTCACAAGGGAGGCCGCTGCACAGGCGTCCAGGCCCTCGGGGCCAACCTTCTGAACCTGAAGCCCTGTATCGAGGTTCAGGAAGGAAAAATGGACGTGACGAAAAAATACCGCGGCAAGCTGGAAAACGTGGCGCTGAGCATGATCCAGGATAAGCTGGGCGGCAGCGAGGAGATCGATCTTTCCAAGCTCTATATCGCCTGCTATGACGTGCCGGAAAGCATCCTGAACGCCTGCAGGGAAAAAATTCTCTCCCTGCGGAAATTTGAGGATATTGAGGTCAACATGACCGGATGTTCTGTATCCGTCCACTGCGGCCCCGGGACTATCGGCATCATCTATATGGCGAAATAAAATATAGCTGTCAGCTGTCAGAATACAAACCGGCCCCGCAGACTTCCTGCAGGGCCGGTTTTTTGCGGCCTGCCGGCGGGTTCGGAGATACCGGCCTTTACCGGTATCCGCCATCCGTCCCCCGGCGCGTTTCCCTTTTGCTCCAAACTTCAGGCAGCAGGCCCTGGGCGGTACGCTTTATTTTACAGCGGCGCGAAATCCCGAAAAACACGGACGCAAAAACGGCAGACGCTTCAGGCGCCTGCCGTTTTCTTGCAGATCCTTCCGCCGCCTCAGCCGGGCCCCAGAGGACAAGGGACTCTCCCCCCTGAAACCGGCGTACCGGCGGAAAACCCAGGGATTGCGGGCGCGGCTTCCAGCCTCCCGCTTATTCGGCGTATTTGTCGTCGCTCCAGTCGTACATCTTGCGCAGCTCTTCGCCGACCCTTTCCAGCTCGTGCTCAGCGGCGATGCGGCGGCAAGCGTTGAAGTGGGCGCGGCCGTTCTTGTTTTCGGCGATCCACTTGGAAGCGAAGGTCCCATCCTGGATTTCTTCCAGAACCTTCTTCATTTCCTTCTTGGTCTCCTCTGTGATAATGCGCTTGCCGGTCTCGTAATCGCCGAACTCAGCGGTGTCGGAGATGGAATACCGCATCATCTTGAAGCCGCCGGTATAGATGAGATCCACGATCAGCTTCATCTCATGGATGCACTCAAAATAGGCGTTCTCGGGAGCGTACCCAGCCTCCACCAGCGTCTCAAAGCCGGCCTTCATCAGGGCGGTTACGCCGCCGCAGAGAACGGCCTGCTCGCCGAAGAGGTCCGTTTCGGTCTCGATGCGGAAGGTGGTCTCCATCAGAGCCGCTCTGGCGGCGCCGATTCCCGCGCCATAGGCCAGGGCGATATCCAGGCACTTGCCGGAAACATCCTGATACACGGCCACCAGGGCGGGAGTGCCCTTGCCCTCCACATATTCACTGCGGACAGTATGGCCCGGAGCCTTGGGGGCGATCATGAAAACGTCCACATTGGCAGGGGGCTTGATCTGGCCGAAATGGATGTTGAAGCCGTGGGCGAAGGCGATGGCCTTGCCGTCGGTCAGGTTGGGCTCGATATCCTTTTTATACATCTCGGCCTGGCGCTCATCGGGGATCAGGATCATGATGATATCCGCGGCCTTGGTAGCCTCCGGAACGGTCATGACGGTGAGGCCGTGGCTCCTGGCCTTCTCCGCGCTTTTGCTGCCCTCATAAAGGCCGACGATCACATTGACTCCGCTGTCGTGCAGGTTCAGGGCGTGGGCATGCCCCTGGCTGCCGTAGCCGATGACCGCAACCGTCTTTCCCTTGAGCACGTTGATGTCGCAATCCGCATTGTAATAGATTTTTGGCATTGTAATTCCTCCTTGCCGGTTGGCAAAATTTTTATCGCTAAACTCCTGAATAAGAAGTTGGGACAGCTCTTTTCAGTTTACCGGTCTGTTTTTTCCCACGTTTTCCCATGCTGAAGCTCCGGTACGCGCTTTAGTTTTTCCGGGTTGGGTCGGCTCCCTTCTCCAGGGCGATGGTGCCCGTGCGGCAGATCTCCTTGATCCCATAGGGATGCAGCAGGTCGATAAGGGTCGCCGTCCTCTCCGCCGTATCGGCGGACTGCAGCGTCAGGCTCGTAGGGGTCACATCCACTATGCGGGCGCTCATCAGATCGGCGATATTCACGATCTCCACCCGCTGTTTGGGGCTGCAGCTGACCTTGATAAGCGCCAACTCCCCGCTGATAAAGGCCCCCGGCTGCAAAACCTTGACTTTGATGACGGGGATCACCTTATTCAGCTGCTTTTCCACCTGCTCCACAATGTATTCGTCGCCGTTGACCACGATGGTCATACGGGAAACGGCCGCGTTTTCCGTCACGCCCACGGCCAGGCTGTCGATGTTGAAGCCCCGGCGGGCAAACAGGCCCGAAACCTTGGAAAGGACGCCGGGCTGGTTTTCCACCAGAACAGAAAGCGTATATTTCATCATGCGTTCTCCTTTCCGTCAAATGGTGGGCGTTTCTGGATCCACCCGGCAGACCAGGATATAGGGCTCGCTGCTCTCCAGCATTTCAGCCGCCAGACGCCGGGCCTCCTCGTTGCTCTCCGCCCTGGCGGAACGGATCCCATAGGCCCCGGCCAGCGCCACAAAATCCGGATCCCCATCCAGCACCGTGGCCATATGCCTGCCCTCGTAAAGCCGGTCCTGCACTTCACGAACCATACCGAGGCGGCCGTTTTCCATCACAATAATTTTTACAGGCACCTTGTGCTGGCAGATGGTTCCCAATTCGCACATACTCATCTGGAAGGAGCCGTCCCCGCAGACAGCCACCACCTGGCGATGGGGCTTTGCAATCTTTGCTCCCATGGCTGCCGGGATGGAATATCCCATGGTCCCAAGGCCGCCGGAAGTGAGAAAACGTCCTTCCTTCACATTGAAATTCCGGGCGCACCAAATCTGGTTCTGGCCTACGTCGGCCACCAAAATGGCGTCCTCCTCCATCATGGCCGAAAGATCCCGGATAAACACACGGGGCTCCACACAGTCTTCACGGGGCTCTCCCCGGGATGGATACGTCTTTTTAAAGCCGAAGACCTGCTCCAGCCAGTCCTGCGGCACGGTATTCTTCACCTGGGCCGCCAGCTTCCGGAGCACCAGCTTCACGTCGCCAACGATGGGGATGTCCACCGCCATGTTCTTCCCGATTTCAGCCGGATCCACGTCGATATGTATGATCTTGGCCTTTTCAGCGATCTGCTGCGGGGCAGAAACGGCCCTGTCCCCTACTCTTGCGCCGCAGAGGATCACCAGATCCGCCTGCTGCATGGCCCTGTTGGCGCCCGTGCGCCCATGCATCCCGATCATGCCCAGGTAATAGGGGCTGTCCATAGGGATGACTCCGATCCCCATCATGGTGGTGCACACGGGAATCCCGCTGTTTCTGGCAAACTCTACCATTTCCTCCCGGGCGTTCGCCAGAACCACGCCGCCGCCGCAGCAGAGGATAGGCCTTTTCGATTCCTCAATGGCCTTCACAGCCTTTTTGATCTGCATCACATGGCCTTCCGTCCTGGGCTTATAGCCCACGATCTCGGCTTTTTCCGGATATATGAATTTCGCCACCTTGGCCTGCTGCACATCCATAGGGACGTCGATGAGCACGGGGCCCGGCCTGCCGGTGGAAGCGATGTGGAACGCCTCCTTGAACACCCGGGGAAGCTCCGCCGGATCCTTCACCAGATAGGAATGCTTGGTAAATGCCTCGCAGGCCCCTGTAATATCCGCCTCCTGGAATACGTCCCGGCCCAGAAGCTCGGAATTCACCTGGCCGGTGATAGCCACCATGGGGACGCTGTCCATATAAGCGGTAGCGATGCCGGTGATCAGGTTTGTGGCCCCGGGGCCCGAGGTGGCGATACATACGCCCGGCCTGCATGCGGAACGGGCGTAGCCGCTGGCCGCATGGGCCGCATTCTGCTCGGAACGCACAAGCACATGCCGGATCTGCGATCTGTAAAGGTAATCATAAAAAGGGCAGATCGCCGCTCCGGGGTATCCAAAGGTTATGGAAACGCCCTCTTTCTCAAGGCATTTGACCATAATTTCTGCTCCGCTGATCATACGATCCTTCCTTTCCTCCGGCCGGAAAACCGGCCCGCTGTATGGTTTTTTCGGGGCAAAGCCCCGCCTCTTTTGAAGCCTCTGTACCCAAACCGCCCGAAACGGGCCGCACCCGCCTCTCCTTCAGGCGCGGTATAGCGGGAACATACGAGATATACAAGAAAACGGCCCGCCCCGAGCCCTTCTGCTCAGGACGAACCGTTCAAGTCCGTGGTACCACCTGTATTCAGAATCCCTCTATCAGCAGAAGGATCCCGCACTCTGCCGGAGAAAAATTCCCGCACCTCAGCGCTGGAAGATTTCACTCCGCTTCCCTGTAACGGGGGAAACCGTTGGAGCCTACTGAGCCCGGCCTCTCTGGAGGCCCCGGCCGTTCTCCATCCAAAGCTCGTGGGCCAGTTCCGCGCCGCCGTCACAAAGGCTTGCACCCCCCGCCTTTTCTCTCCGCTTCCGGCTAACGCATACTATTCCCCTTCACCGCTTGTATAGGGTATTCACTTATGTTAGTCTTAATCATACCCCCAGAACGGCGCTCTGTCAAGAGCAAAATGCAGGAAGAGGAGCTTTTGCCTTCTTTTTTCCGCTTTATGGCACGGATTCAGCTCTGAGCCGCCTTTACAGGGCTCTTCTCCGCGGGGAATACCGTATCCAGCACCTTGACGAGGATAACCGCCACAATAGTGGAAAGGATCGCCTCAGGGACCATATAAGAGCCGTTATAAGTGAGGGAATAGAGCCAAACGGGCATATCCTCCGGCGCATAAGCGCCCCAAATCAGGATGCCGGAAAGGAAGCTGCAGAGATAGCGCAGCATGCACACGGCGAAGACACCCACGCCTACGGAAAGAGATCTGTATTTTTTGAAGGGAGAACCGATGCAATAGGAAAGCCCCAGGCAAGTGAAGGCCAGGACATAATCCAGCAGGATCACCAGAAGGAACGAGAAAAAGTCGTTTGCCGGGGGCGGGACGAACCCCATGAGCATCTGCAGAAGGCTGTATGCAAAAGCCGCTCCCAGCCCCCATTTTGTCCCGTGGCGCAGAGCGATCATGGCCACAGGCACCATTCCGGCAGCCGTAACAGAACCGCCCTGGGGCATATCCCAGATCTTGATCATGCTCAATACAACGGAAAGCGCCATCAGAAGGGCGCATTCCACCAGTATCACCGTGTTGTTTCGTTTTACCTGCATTGTTTCATCCTCCTGCTTTTCATCGAGACCCGGCCTCCAGTCCTGCGGCGCGCAGCAAGCGGCGCGGGACGTTCGGCATTCAGCGTCCGGCCGGGGATCTGGGAAAGGAAGCGGGAGGCAAACGGTGCGCAGGCGCAAAAAACGCTCCGCGACCGTGCGCAGAGCGTTCGTTTTCACGATATCCACCTACGCCGGCATTATCCGGATCAGGTTACGGGTTTCAAGCGTCTGTCCTCTTTCAGAGGCGCGCCGCCTTTTCTCAGCCGGGACTACCCAGCTCCCCTTTTAAATTGTTCCAGCAGGCATGCAGACGCCCGGGCGCTCTGCCCGCCTGCCGTCTATAAGCATAGCGAAAAAGCCGGAATTTGTCAAGACCGGTATTTTCATCTGCATTTATCCGCAGCGGTTCACAGAAATTACGGAAGCAAAAACCTGCGGAGCTCTCCGGGGGAAGCCGCCAGCTTCACAGCCCCCGCCTTCTCCAGCTCCTCTTCCCCGCCGTAGCCGTAGAGAGCGCCTGCGAAATCTACTCCCGCCAAGCGCGCGCCTTCGCAGTCAAAGCGGGTGTCTCCCACCATAACGGCCTTTTCGGGGGAAACCTCCAGCTCGCGCAGGGCCGCTTCGATCAGCTGCACCTTGCCTGTCCCTTTTTCGTCCTCCTGATTGGCCGATATACAGTCCATATAGGCGGAAAGGCCGAAATGCTCCAGCACCCGCATGGCCATGCTTCCCGGCTTTGCCGTGGCCACGGCCAGCTTAACTCCCCGCTCCTTCAGCTCCTTCAGAAGGGGGAAAATCCCCTCGTAAACGGAACACTCGAAAATGCCTCCCCGGTTATAATGGAACCGGTAGCGCTCGATGCCTTCCTCCGCCTCTTTCATAGTCATACCACAGAATTGGGTGAAGCTATACGCCAAAGGGGGACCTATGAATTTTCGAAGCTGATCAGGGCTGGGGACCGGCTTCCCCATTTCCTGAAGGGCCAGCTTCACGCAGCTCAGGATCCCCGGATGGGATTCTGTGAGGGTGCCGTCCAGATCAAACAGGACTGCGTCATACACTGCCCCGCCGCTATGAATCATCTTCTCCGCTATATGTTCCATTAGCTACCTCACTTATTTTCTGCCAGACGGGCACGGGCCTTATCCGCAAAGCCGGCCTTTCTCACGGAAACGCGCTGATGCGTACCCTTTGCGATGGGCCCCGCGTTATCGGAAGCCTCCAAAGAAAAGGAGAACTTTCTGCCCTCCCGTATTTCCAGAACAGCCGTAACCGTGACGACTGCTCCCACAGGGGAAGGAGCGTCGTGGGTCATGGAAAGGGCGGTTCCCACGGTGGTGCAGTCCGTCTCCCCGGCCGCATCCAATTCCCGCTGGGCCAGGGCCGCCGCCGTATTTTCCATCATGGCGGCCACCATAGGGGTCGCCAGGACCTCCACGCTGCCGCTGCCCACGCTGGTGGCCAGCTTATCCTCCGTCACCGTGAATGTGCGGGTGAGCTTTCCTGCACAGACTCCATCCATTTGAAATCGCTCCTTTTCTGGTGTATGATGATATACAGTATATGCCTGATACGTTTGTATTCAGGGGAAAGTCGGAGCGCCTCCTTCTTTTCCCCCCTCAGACGGTATGCCGCCCGGAAAAAGTATAGCACAGAACCGCCGGCTCCCTCAAGAAATGCCTCAGAGGATTTTCCCGGCAAAATCCAAAAGAATATGGAGAATTTATATGAAAATCGGTAACGTCATACTCCCCGGAAAAGTCTTTCTCGCGCCTATGGCCGGCGTGACGGATCAGGCCTTTCGGGAGCTTTGTGTCCGCTTCGGGGCTTCCTATGTGATTACGGAAATGGTCAGCTCCAAGGCCCTGCAGTTTCAGGACCGCAAATCCCGGGAGCTCATGGCCCTTTCAGACGCCGAAAGGCCCGCAGGCATCCAGATTTTCGGCAGCGAGCCGGAGACCATGGCCCTTGCCGCCCGCAAATGCATGGAATTTGCTCCGGATATCATCGACATCAACATGGGCTGCCCCGCGCCCAAAGTGAGCAACACAGGCAGCGGCAGCGCCCTGATGAAAAACCCCTCCCTGTGCGGGGAGATCGTAGCTGCCGTGAAAAAAGCCGTCCCCGTGCCTGTGACGGTAAAAATCCGCAAGGGGTGGGATGCCTCCTCTGTCAACGCGGTGGAGGTGGCGCAAATCTGCGAAGCCGCCGGAGCGGACGCCGTCGCCGTCCACGGCAGGACGAGAGCGGAAATGTACGGCCCCCCGGCGGATTGGGATATCGTCCGCCGGGTGAAGGAGGCCGTTTCCATTCCCGTGATCGCAAACGGTGACATCGTAGACGCCGCTTCCGCCGCCCGGTGCCTTGCCGAAACAGGCTGCGACGGGCTGATGGTGGGAAGGGGAGCCCTGGGGAACCCCTGGGTCTTCCAGCAGATCAACGCCTATCTTCGGGACGAATGCCGCATCCTTCCCCCTCCCGGCATCCATGAGCGGCTTCTGGTGATGACCCAGCACATCAAGAGAAGCTGCCAGCTGAAAACGGAAAAGTTCGCCATGCGGGAGGCCCGCAAGCATGTAGCCTGGTATTTGAAGGGGATGCGGGGAGCCGCCGCTTTCCGGAAACGTGCCGGGGAACTCTGCACCATGGAGGATCTCATCCTCCTTTGCCGGGATGTGCTTCTGGAGGCGGAAAAGGAGCCTCCTGCCGTTTAAAGAGCCGTCCCTTCACGAAAAAGAGGCCCCGGGACTATAAACCCGGGGCCTTTCTGCTTATTTATTCTGTAAGTTCCTTGCCGCTTTCCTCAGAGAGGATCCTGCCGTCCTGCATCCGCACAAGCCGGCGGGCGCTTCCCGCGATTCTGGGATCGTGTGTGATGAGGATCACCGTGCGGCCCTCCTTATGGAGTTTTTTCAAAATCTCCATCACCGACTCGCCGGAGGCCGTATCCAGATTTCCCGTAGGTTCATCCGCTAAAATTACCGGCGGACGGGCGGCAATGGCCCTTGCGATGGCTACCCTCTGCTGCTGGCCTCCGCTCATCTGCCCGGGCTTGTGTTCCATCCGGGAGGAAAGCCCCACCTGCTCCAGAGCCTCCTCCGCCAGCTTTTTCCTCTGGGAGGGCCGCATCCCCCTGTAGCGGAGAGGCAGCTCCACATTCTCCCGTGCAGTAAGGCCCGGGATCAGGTTGAACCCCTGGAAAACAAATCCGATCTCCCGATTGCGGATGCGGGACAGCCTTTTTTCCGGAAGATGAGAGACCTTCATCCCCCATAGCCGGTAATCCCCTGAGGTGGGCGTATCCAGACACCCCAGAATATTCATAAGAGTGGATTTCCCCGAGCCGCTCTGGCCCGCAATGGTCACAAATTCCCCTCTCTTTACAGTGAGGGAAACACCGTCCAGAGCGTGGACCTGCCCCTCCCCTGTTCCATATATCTTGCGGATATCCCGCAGGATAATAGCATCTGCTGCCTCCGCTGCTTTCAGCATCCCCATACGCTCCCCTTTCCCGCCGGAATCGCCGAAATATTAAAAAGCGGGGCCGGCGCCCGGATTCCAGAGAAAACGCCAACTCTCAAAAACAGTTCTCAGGCACGCCGCAGGCCCTTGAAAAAACACCGTTTCCCGCCTTCTAATTCTTTACAAAGAAGATTCCATCGTCTATAATGAAACACAGAAAGATCGCTCATTCTGCGGGGCTTTTCCGCCCCGTTCCCATTCCATTATATCTTTGACCGGGAGGAAGAAATTATGCTGGATTCTTACTGGAAACAATTTAAAAGCGGCACGGATATCCGCGGCGTGGCCAGCGAAGGCGTGGCCGGGCAGGAAATCAACCTGACGGATGAAAACATCGAAAAAATGGCCGGCGGTTTTGTGCTGTGGCTCAGTTCAAAAACAGGAAAGAAGCCTTCGGACCTTACGATAGCTCTTGGCCATGATTCCCGCATATCCGCGGATCGTATCTGTGCAGCCGTCACCCGGGCTCTCACAGGCGCGGGCGTCCGCGTTCTTTTCTGCGG
>OFOK01002338.1_pt1 | contig 11284 bp, 10 predicted proteins | sample 1542001 | NCBI WGS metagenome assembly OFOK01 (sample SAMN04209242, study PRJEB22552) | human gut metagenome | biome: gut; material: feces | host: Homo sapiens | place: USA: Oklahoma
TGGATGAATATGTCTAAGGCCATCCTTAAACAAATGTGCTGGGATCAAATTACTTGGTTCGTTCCACCTAAGTACATAGTACTTGTGTACATTTGAAGTTTTCCCTGTTAATTTCGTATAAAGCGCCTTTAGAGATTCAGTATTTGTGTATTCCTTTCTTCCAGATGCAATATCCTCCTCTAAAAATCTAAATAAATCGATATCTCTTTTACTGTGATAGCGTGATATATGTCCATTTATTAAAGGAACTGGTATTTCATGCGACAACCTACGACCAGAATAAGAAATAGGTTCATCTAAGGGTTTAAGTTTTGGTAAATCACCAATTGCTTCCCTTACCGTTGCCTTCTTCTCTACTTTGTACTCTGGTAGATATGAAGAGTAAAACTCCTCAACCATTGTTTCGGCTTTATCTCCATAGTACGCTTTTGATACACCTAATATAATAATACGCTTTCTATTCTGTGGTACCCCATATTCTGTCATATCAATGATAGCATTACTTAAATTAGGCAGTACTACATAACCTGCATCAGCAAATGCTTTTTGAATAAGATCTATAATTTTTACAGATCCGTCTCCCGGCTTTGCAGATAAAATTCCCGGAACATTCTCAAATACAAATACCTTCGGTTTATAATGCTGAACAACCTCAAGATATGACTCAAATAAATAATTACGATAGTCTTCTCTCATTCCATGTTCATCACGAATTCTACCAGCGACAGAATAAGCTTGGCAAGGAGGTCCTCCTATAATTACATCTAATTGCTGACTTCCAACTAAAGCATCAAGACCTTTAGACCTTCCAAACTTTTCATCTTCCCACCCATTAAAGAGTTCCTCTGTTCGCTGAATATCAAACTGTAAAACCCTTTCTTCCGCATCATTTATCCCCCATCTATTTTTTAAATGATTGCGAAGTTCTTTAACTGGTGAAGGTTCCCATTCTACAGCTCCAATCATTTTGTATTTTCTTGATTGTTCAAATCCTTCCGACAATCCTCCACAACCAACAAACAAGTCTATTGTATTAAGCATTAATTTTTCCTCTCTCAAAAATCTTTAATAATTCTTCTGCTAATACCTGCCCCAACAAAGGCGGAACTGCATTACCCACTTGTCGATCTTGTTTTGTTCGGGTTCCTTTAAATACAAAATTGTCAGGGAAGGATTGAATTCTTGCACTTTCACGAACTGTTGGAACACGATTCAATTCATAATGAAACAGATTTCTATGACCCGTATCTACCGTTCTAGCAGGAGCGTTTCCATTAAGTCTTGTCCACGCCATATGAAAATTTCTACTTTCTCCCACTCCTTTCGGAAGATCTTTATAATTTCCTCCTTCTGGAACTAACGCAATCGTGTCTTTTACAAACTGTTTATGGTTTGTTGCAATATGATTATAAAGAATTGAACAATTGCCTCTCATCAAAAGTTGGTATTCTGTTTCTGCTGGTTTTACATATTCATCTTCATTTTTCCCTAAATCATTTATCCTTTTAGGTAAATCTGAAATTGCATCTCTACAGGTTCTATAAGGTTTTTGCGTTTCTGGCCCAAATGTAGCCTCTGGAAAATGTGGCTCTCCGATATCCTTTCTTACACCCATAAATACAAGCCTTTTTCTCATCTGAGGGACACCATAGTCACACGCTTTAAGAATTCGGCAATCCACATTATATCCCATTTCTGTAAAACGTTTCAAAACTTCATCTTTAACCTGACCCTTATACATGGTAGCCATGCCTGGTACATTCTCAATAACAAAACCTTTTGGACTATATTGTTTAACCATCTCAATAACTGCAAGATAAAGCTTGTTTCTCGGATCGTCAAAATTCCTTGGGCCTGTCAATGAAAAACCTTGACAAGGAGGTCCCGCAATTATCACATCTATTTTTCTATCTCCAGCTGTTTTCAATATCAAATCAAATGTTTCTTGCTTTGATAAATCTGCGTTTAATCCTATAGCACCCTTATGATTGAATTCAAATGTCTCAAGAGCTGCCGGCTCATTATCTACACCAACAATAATATTAAATCCTGCTTGCTGAAAACCAAGAGAAAGCCCACCAGCTCCGCAAAAAAGATCAATGGCATTAAATTTACACATATATTTACTCCTTATTATCCTTATTTATATCCATAATGTCATCAATCGTGCAATCTAAAACTCGACATATTTTCTCAAGTGTTTCAACTGGGACCGATTCATCTTTTCCAAGCTTAGCCATGGCATTGCTTGTAATTCTTGCTGCTTCTCGAAGTTGTGTTTTATTCATTTTTTTATCAATCATTAACTTCCATAGCTTATTGTATGATCTATTCATTTTCCCCTCCAAGGAATATTTTCTTCGAAATTTAATCGATAAAATCAAAAAATTTATTGTACAGTCAAAGTATGATATCATATTTTATGTAATTTCTCAAGATTTTATTGAAATATTCAACACGAATATAAAACCCCAAATATAAATATTACAAAGAAATGTCTTCCCGAAGGGCTTCTTAATGAAATTGATCCTTCAATAACATTAATAAAAAATAAGATTAACTCTGCAACAAAAGTAGAGACTTTCGGATTATCTCTTCGTTTTCTCCTTTCACTAAATATCTACGCTTCTATATTAAAGGCACAGGATTTCTTCCCTCGCCTCCACTATTTTTTATTATTCTGATCTGTTCTTTCAAAACTGTAAATTATATAGCAATTTTCAGAAAGTCCAAGGAACTCAAGGCTTTCACAGCATTCATCAATGATATTTCATACTTTATGATCTTTTGTAAAAATTCGCTTTCTGGCATAAATAAAATCTACACCGATAATACAGTTTTGTTTCTAAATCTGATAATTAGTTACATCATAAACAATTCACAACAGTTGCTACATCACTCATTTTTAAATTTGATTCAGCTAAAATCCTATTTATATTTTTTGCAAACTGCTTTGCGTTCCAATCACCATTGATATATACCATAATCAATTTAGATTTTGCCCGTGTAGCTGCAACATAATGGTTATATATATCCTGCTCACTTGACAATCTATAATCTGACACAAACATAATTACTTGTTCAAATTCTAATCCTTTTGAAGAATGAAATGTAATAGCAATACGTTTCAAATCATCAATCTTAAACGCAGAATGATACCGCTTATCACAAATTGTTTTATATAATCGCTCGCAATGCTCCGACCTCGTCTCGTATCCTAAATAATTAGCTATTAACACAATTTGTTTTTCAAACCCCACCGCATCATCTTGCTTTATACATTCATCTAAAATTCTGAATGTGTTTTTAATATAATTCAAAACTTTCTTATTTCCAATTACTTCATTAGGTATTTCATCTCTAAAATCAAATATCGAATACTTCGGTAAAATAAAAAATTTTGCAACAGCACTATACAACCATGCTGTTTCTGTGGTTATATCAGCAATAGGTGTTTGTGGAACATATGTAAATTCAACATTTCCATCTGTCAACTCATTTGATCCTGTCTCCGCATCTGCATTGCTGTATCTTAGTAATGCGCATTTCTTTTCAGTGTCCAAGTAAGGAATAACTGAAGATACCCAATTATGTGCTGTAGCACATACCATTATTATAGAAGATAAATCATTTACCGGCTTATACAAATCTCGGGTTTCATTACATAATAAATTTGAATAATTTTGTATTTGTTGACAAGAGCGAAAATTATCTCTCATGAACTTTTTTGAAAAATCTGGTCTATCCCAAATGCTCATGAACGCTTTGGGATATGCTCCACGCCACATATAAATAGATTGTTTTTCATCCCCCACAACAAAAGTATCTATTCGTAATATCTCACAGATATACATAAAAAGAGCATGCATATCCTTGTCGCAATCCTGATATTCGTCCACATAAATTTTAAAATATTTTGCCTGTAAATACAATTGACATGCTTTAGATTTTTTCAAAATATCTAAGGCAAGCTGAAATATAAAATTTTCCTTACTATTTCGATACGAACATAAAATCTGTTCATCTTTTATTTTGACTACCCCTTCTGCAAATGTATTGACTTTTGTAGAATAATCCGTACTCATATCCAACTTATATTCCATGCCAAATACATCTTTCATAAAAGGTTTAATAATTTCCTCAATAGCGAAACTATTATTCGTTCCAATGAAATGATCGGCTGTATCTATTGTCATACGTTCTTTAATTTCGTTTGCTGCTTTTATTGTAAAGGTAATTGCTGCAACCACTTTATGCGTATGCTGATACTCAATATCATACACGATTTTAGATACCATGGTATGCGTCTTACCAGTGCCTGCACTTGCTCTTACAATCAGGTTACCTGATTCTTCGACAATTTCTTTTTGTATTGGAGACAGCATTACAACATTACCTCCTTTAAACAAGCAAAATTGTAGTGCTCATAAATACGTCTACAATCCTCAGCAGTAAGTTTTTCAGCAAGTTCAACCATATGATTGTTCTTGGCATCTTGCAAATATCCAATTGGATTTCCATCTGCATTTGGGAGATATATAATCATTTGATCATGAATAACCTCATCCAGATCTTCCTCTAAACTACATCTCGATAAATATAATGAATATTCAACTCTGATTTCATCAAGTTTTTCTCGATTATCATCATATAATTTTCGTTTTGCTTCAACGTTACTGTCATTAATAGGTGTATCTGGAAGAATTTTCTTCCCAATATAGTTATTTAATCTTGAAAACCCTAATACGCTATATTCTTCCTTCCCCTTTATCTTTCTCAGATCGTTATCTGTTTTAATGATATTATCAATTTGTAACGCATCTAAAGTTTCATAATATGGCTTAAATCCAAATCCTCCTACTGGAAGTATATAAATACCATCAGCTTCATAAAATGGATTTATTTCTGAGAGGACTTTTCCAAATAAAACATTTTCAGAAGGTCCTTCAACAAGCAATACCTTATCAGCAAAAATAGCTTCTACCAATCCTCTATTTAACATTTTTCGTTGGCTTTTAAATTTAGCAGGTACTGCATAAAGAACACTTCTACTCACAATTTTGTCTTCATTGTATATACGAACCAGATTTACTTGATCCATCTCAGCCAACACATACGGCGAATGAGTTGTCATAAACAAATATTGATATTTATCATCAAGAAATAAGATATGCGATAATGCTATCTGCATAGAACGGTGCAGATGATTTTCTGGTTCCTCAATTAAGAAGATATTTATTTTCTTTTCTTCTTCATCTTGAGAAAGCAAGTCAAAAATAGCATATACCAAAAGTTTTTTACGCCCCTCACCAGAAGTTGGATATAGTGAATCATCCGTATCCTGTTTTATGTAGGGAACAATATTGGAATATAAGCCTTTCACAGCTATTTCTGATTTTACGGATACGGATATATCATCATGTCTAAACTTTTTGTATTCCGGTGCAATTTTCTCCTCAAACGCCTTTATGCCAGATAGACCTGATATTTGAATATTTAATTCGTCACAAGTCTTACGAATATTGTCTAAAATATCTTTGTCTCTATCTTTATCATTAACAAGCAACTTGTTGGCATTCTTTTTAAATAACGTATATAAATCAACGTATGCATCAATATAAATCACATTAAAAACATAATCAATCTCAAAGAATGTACCGTGAACTTTCATTTCCTCTAAATCTTCAAGATTTCCTCCCCAGTATAAAACCGGAACGCCAATCATTTCTTTTTCATCATAATCAGATTTTACTTTGATATATACGATATCCTGTTCTGAAAGAATAGCACCTTTTAGTTTTGCACGCAGTTTTTGACTATCGGCATTCTCTGTATCACTAATATCAATTGCAATAACAATTTCTATCGGCACATCAACTTTCTTTTTATAATAATCTGTATCACTGAAATTTTGCTTTCTAATATCTTTATCAAAAACAAATCTTAATGCATACAAAAAATTTGTCTTTCCAACATCATTCATACCAAAAAAAACATTTTTATTAGTCAAATCTATTGATATATCCTCAAAATTTCTAAAGTTTTTTATTATTACCGAATTAAATTTCATAAAATTACACCTCACGTGCTATTGGAAATATATACATATTATATCATGAAATATGGCTATTACCAAGGAAACCCGATTTCCTGTGAAAATGTGAAAATGAAAAAATAATTTTTTAATATTACCAATCCATTAAATCTTTATAAATCCATTGCATAGTCCACTTCTTCTGTGTATACTATAAATAGTAGATGGGCTATATGCCTATCATGTGGACTGACACATAAAATCCGAAATTCTTTCCGGACTTCGGGTGCCGGACAGTTGGCTGGCAACGGAAAAACCAGTTTTCTTATCGGACTTCTGGTGCCGATCAGTTGGTGGACAACAGAAAAATCAGTCATTAAAGGAAGGTGTCATCTGCTACGGCAGAAGAACCTTCCTTTCTAATTTGTCTAGTCTCAACGTATACAATATCTCCTGTTTCCTTATAAAACAAAAAGCACCAGTTCCCCGATGCTCTGATTATTTTATATGTAATTATTCGTTTGTTGCATGATAAAAATCATCATTAATTAAATGCTTTATGCAGCTTGGAATTGTCTTACTTTTATCTTCAACCAATAAAGTGTCATACCTTGCTACACTCGCATCTTTTGAAAAAATGAAATCTACGATTTCTCCATCACCACTCTTTTCAACAGATGAATCTTTAACCCGCAAAGACATTGGTAAGAATAAATCATTGATTTTATTTCCAGTATTATCTATATTTTCTGTCAAGCCTAACGTAAATTCCAGATTTGTAACACTGAGTTTATATGTAATTGTCATGGTTTCCATATTTTTTAGAACACATACCATTTCATTCGTTAATTCCAGCAAGCGTTTTAAACACGGAAGTTTCCTTTTGGCATTTGCATATACATGTCTTGCGTCAAAATAGAACTGATTATTTGTAAGAATAGATTTTTTTGCATTCTTATAAAAGTCTTTTGCCGAAAGTCTTGTCTCCACTCCTGTTAAATGAAGAAAGTGATCTATCGGAAAAGAAACTTCAAAATATTCATCTCCATAAACATACAGAAATGTTTTACCTGCTAAATTCTGGCTGTATACAATTGCCGCATCTACAATTGCTTGTCGGATTGCATTTTTCTTATCTGTCTTTGTTGCCATTTACACCTCATACGTAAAGAGGAGTGTGATACTTAACCACACTCCTCTAAGAATTTCTTTTAAAAAGAGTTTTCTGCTGGTTGTCAGCCTCGATATCCAGTTAAGATATCAATAACGACGTGGAAACCATTAAGTCCCCCACGTGGACTACAACTTCATCCAAGTTGCCAAGCTCGATGCCCAGTTAAGACATCTAATGAGATGGAAGTTTATCCTGCTCCATCTGCAGCCCAACTTTTAACGATGCTCTTACATCGAGAACATTTCTGTTCTTGCTTTTATTATACTCAATCATTTAAAAAAATCAACACAGATTAGCAAATTTATTATATTATTCCGATTCAGTCTTCCAAAGGTATAAATAAGGTGTAAATTATTCAATAATCCACAAAAAATCCAATAAAATCAAGGCTTTCACAGCATCCCTTAAACATTGCCGTGGCAGATGAAGAGTATTTTTATCATTGTTTTGTTTCTCCTTGAATTGCCCCGGAATGCCCTGTTTTTGTAGGGATTTCATAAGGATACTTTTTAGATTTAGGATAGCGGTATAGCATGGCGGTGTTATACCGCTTTTCCCATATATACATTGACCTTTGAACGGTCAAATACTCCGATATGGTTATAGATAATCTCGATTTCCTGTATTCTTTTACCACTGCTTTTGTCTGCTTCATGGACGATAATACGGTCTATGAACTCATGCACAATCTCCGATGTCAGTTCGGGTATCTCTGTATACTTCTTGACAGTAAATAAGAATGATTTTACATTGACACTCTGTTGTTCTTCCTGCGACAATTCCATGCGGAGTGCTTCGATTTCTGACTGTAAATCTTTTTGCTCTGCTTCATATCCCTGTGACAGTTTCACAAATCGTTCATCAGAAAGTTTACCGCTTACATTGTCCTCATAGATACGTTGGAACAGACCGTCTAACTGTGTGTAGCGTTTCTCCTTATCGGACAGCACACGCTTTTTCTTTGCCAGTTCCTTGCTTTTCTGCTTTATGTCAGCGTCCATCACCATCTGCACAAATTCATCTTCATATGCTTTAACGTAGGACACAACCTCTCGCAGATTCTCCAAAACCAGTTGTTCTACAACCACGTTTCGGATATAGTGCATAGAGCAGTTATGAGTATCAGAACGGTAATTACTGCACACAAAATTATGTTTAGTGTCAGGGTCATTTGCCCGTCTGTGAAAGGATAGTTTCTTTCCACAGTCCGCACAGTAGAGGATTCCCGAAAACATCGGCATTTCTCCCATTTTGGTAGGACGTTTGCGGTTCGCACGAATCTTCTGCACAATATCAAAGGTAGACTTGTCGATAATCGGCTCATGGGTATTCTCAAAGATTTTCCATTCCGATTTATCATTTTCTATCTTCTTTTTCTGCTTATATGACTTGCGGTGTGTCTTAAAATTTACCGTATGCCCCAGATAGTCCATGCGTTCCAGTACGTCCACCACAACGGTACTCGACCATTGACAGGGATTCTTTGGGATATTGTTACGGACAGCATAACCTTTTTCCAATGCGTATGCACTCGGTATCAGTATCTTTCGTTCCGTCAGAATGTTTGCGATTCTTCTCGGTCCGTACCCGTCCACACACAAGCGGAAGATTTCTCGGACAACCTCTGCGGATTCTTCATCAATCAGCCATTCTTTCGGATTGTCGGGATTCTTGCGGTAGCCATAGGGAGCAACACAACTCATGTGTTCGCCTGCCAATCCTTTCGCTTTCTTCACTGCTTTAATCTTCTTACTGGTATCTCTTGCATACCATTCATTAAACAGATTTTTGAACGGTGCAAGGTCATTGTCTTTCTGTACATTACTGTCTACATCATCATTCACAGCGATAAAGTGAATATCTTTGTCGGGGAAGATAAATTCCGTATACAATCCCACTTTGATATAGTCACGCCCGAACCTTGACAGGTCTTTACAGATAATACGTTTCACGGTTCCTTTCTTTGCGTCCTCAATCATCTGTTTGAACTGCGGACGCTCAAAATTCGTACCGCTGAATCCATCGTCAATATAGAACTGGTAAGGCGTGTAACCGTTTCGCTCCGCATATTCCGCAAGCATCTTTTTCTGATTGATGATACTGTCCGAATCCCCAACATTTCCATCGTCTTGCGACAAACGACAATAAAGTGCTGTGATTCCTGTATCTGTTCCCTTTATCGGGGAAGTAGTAAAAGTATTTCCTGTGGTAACTGACTGTATGTTTTTCAGCATATTTCCTCCTGTTCCGACAGTCACACAGGCAATGCTTGTATATCTACAAGATAGCACAACAACCGTCTTTTGTCTGCACCTTTTATATTAAATCTGCCCTTTACGCTTTGTATTACGTTGAATAAGACGCTTTATCGTGTCTTTCGGTTCTTCCTGCGTCTGACCGTTTGATTTTACCTTTACACGATAAATTGTATTGCCGATATGGTATTCACGTACTACTGATTCTTCTGTGGTTTCTGTCATTCGATTCCCTCTTTCTTTGTTAGATTCTGAAGCAGTCAGACGGTGTTGTCATCACCCACAGGAATTTCACCTCTGCATGGTTCTCATGCTGCCGCACCCATTGCCTGCGACGCTTCTAACGCTCGGACTGTGGCTGTACGGGAGTATCATTATCTGACAGGACAGGTCATGGCAGAGAAAAATGACGTATTTCCTCTTATGGACGCTGACAGGGTATCGCTCGCTTGCAGAGTAAGGTCATGGCGTATCAGTCCATAGGCTCACTGTCTGTCAAAAGTATCTGACCACTTTATGAAATTTTCAAAGAGCAACTGAAAAGAAAAGAATGTCTTTTCGTCCATACACAACACTCGACAACCGATTAATATTTGTGACGTATTTCAGAAAAAATATATTCCCATTTCCCATAATAACTACCCATAAGTATGGGATTTGTTGCATTTTAGAGAATCTTATCTGATTTCCATTTCAAATTTTAAAATGGCTTTTGTAATAGCAATTTGGATTCTGCCTTTTAATTCCCTGTCAACGACAATCTGCACGCCACCATATTCATCGTAGAACGGACGTAAGCAAGCCTTTGATATGTATGCGTTATAATGTTCCAAAATCTTTTCTATGGCTTCGTTATCGCCATCGGAAGCCATGCGGATAGTCGTAAATCTCGGGCATCTTTTTACCTGTTTCATCTGTCTTATTCCTCCGTATAGTTTTCTCTGATAATATCCAGTGCTTTCATTCTTCCCCGGTAAACGGAACATCTTGAAATCCCAATGATTTCTCCGATTTCCGTATCTGACATATCAAGGAAATAGAACATCAAAATAATGTTTCTCTGCCTGTCTTTTAATTTCCGAATCGCTTTGCACAGACGTTCATCATAGACATGGATTTCCATACCATAGACAAGAAATGCTGTATATTCAACAGAATATTCATCTATGACACTTGCATGGTTCAGATCCGTTTCTGTTACGTCACAGAACGGGATTTCATGTTTTGCACGTCTTCCAAGTTCCCTGTAATAATTCTTTACTGTTCTGTCTATGACTTTGCGGATAAGGCAGTCAAACTGTAGCCTTATGGCACTTTCAAATGAAGAAGGTTTCATAATCTCACCTCCTTCCTGTGCAATGTAAAAGCGTAGAGATTCTTACCTCTTTTCGCTCTGACACTCACCACAGAGATGAGATTTGTTACCCTGTCTGAAAATATATTTGTAAATATTTTCAGACAGCAAAAAAGCACAAGAACAACGGTATATGATTCTTGCACTTCTTTGATTGCTCCTATTGTATAATGTGAAAAACCACATTTACAAACGTAGGGAATTATTGTATTAAAATAAATTTTTTTAACAGTAACGGATTTTTTAAATTAAGGTTTTCACATAGATTTGTCATAAGGCGTGTTCTCCTATAACCGCCTTAACGCTCCTATGAAATACCGTAAAAAACGATAGTCTCTCAACCATCGTTTTCGTAAATTATGACACACAAATAAGAAACTGTGAATGACGGTTGTTTTTATTACCGCCACACAGCATCTTTCAATTTCATTTTTGAAAAAAAGATTCTGGCAGAAAAATTATCAGCA
>OFOK01002350.1_pt1 | contig 11253 bp, 10 predicted proteins | sample 1542001 | NCBI WGS metagenome assembly OFOK01 (sample SAMN04209242, study PRJEB22552) | human gut metagenome | biome: gut; material: feces | host: Homo sapiens | place: USA: Oklahoma
ATCACCATCTGTGCGGCGCGGTTAAGGTCGTTCTTCCAGGAGCTCACGGGATAATCCGTAGGCTGCGGCCAACCGGCGTTTGTAATGCCGTCTGCCACAACGGTCAAATAACGGTTGTTGGGGTCCTCATAGAAATCACCGAGTTTTTCCATCGTGGATTTGCGGATGGCCAGCTGACCGCCCAGAGTAACCCACAACTCATCGGATTCAGGGCTCATCATAGCCTCTACAAATTTCCCGGCGGCCTCTTTGACCTTGCTGCCGGACCATACGCCCACGCACCAGCCGTTGATGGTGCTGGGGGAATTTCCGTTGCCGTCGGCAGAAGGATACAGCATCAGCTGCACAGCGCTGGGTTCGAAGGGAACGTCTGCGCGCACAGTGGGTACACGCACGGCACCGCCTGTGATGATGGCGTATTTTCCGGCTGCAAACTCGGTGAACAACTCTTCACCAGTCAGGTTCACCGCTGCTTCCGGCGTGATGCCGTACTTGGTGATGCAGTCCAATTGGAACTGAAGCGCTTCCTCGCCTGCGGCATTGGCCCAGTTTGCCTTGCCATCGTCAGTGAACAAGTTGCCCTGCGTGTCCAGCAGCAGGCTGGTCATGATTTGTGGATCTACTTTGTCCACGTTAAATGCCTGGCCAAAGCCATAGCGCTGAATACCAGTTTCCGAATCTACTTCCGTCAATGCCTGGCACACTTCAATAAATTCATCCCATGTTTTGGGCACTTCCAGCCCTTTTTCCTCAAAGAGGTCTGCGCGGTAATACATGGCCATGTAGTTGCGGGAATGGGTAATCTGATAATGCTTGCCGTCCCTCACGCCAAAATTAAAGAATGAGTCGTCGATATCCGCAATCTCCTCCTCCGTCCAATCCTTCAGGAAGAGGTTTTCCAAAGGTTCCAACGCCCCCAGGTCCAGGGCCGCACCCATTTCATCCATGATGCACCAGATGATGTCGGGCGCATTGCCCGCCGCATGTGCGGCAAAAAACTTGGGGGTCATCTGTTCCCAATCTTGCGTTTCCACCACGATCTTGATGCCGGGGTTTTCCGACTCAAAAGTTTCGATCATCTGTTTGAGCGCTTTGCTTCGGCCGTTGTCCGCCTCTGGGTCCAGGAAAGTCCACATGCGCACGACCTGCTCTCCGTCCACGGTGGACGCTCCACCGGATGACGGGGCGGCGGACGAGCTGACCACAGAAGGAGCGGGCTGTGCCCCACACCCCGTGAGCAACATTAAGATCAGGGTCATCGCCATTGCAAAAGCTGTCCAACGCTTTGTGTGTTTGTGCATCTTTTTCCTCCATTTCTGTTGTCTTGCCGCCCGGCGCAGACGGACGGCAATCTGGTTGAAACTCACAGACGTTTGCTGTCTGTCTCTGACAGCTTCAGCATAAATCGTGAAAACGTTTTTTCAAAAGCCTGTTTTTAGCGTTTAAATGAAATTGCATCTATTTATCTAACTATATCATTTATTTTCTCTTGTTTTCTTCAATTTTCATATTCTTCAACATTTTGTGTAAATATATCAATATTTGTATAAAATAATTATTCAATATGATTATTTATTTTGCGAAATCCGGATTAGATCCATCTTTTTTATTTATATCTATTGTTTTTCTGAAACAAAAAAATTATAATATATCCCAGAAAACGTTTTATTGATTTCCCCCTATTGCATTCCACTATAATCCGCCCGCTGCGTGGGCATGAAAGAAGGATGAGCGATGGCCTCCACCATCAAGGATGTAGCACGGTTGGCCGGGGTATCCATTTCTACGGTGTCCCGGGTGGCCAACAACGCCTCCAACGTTTCTCCTCCCATCCGAAAAAAGGTGCTGCGGGCGATCAAGGCACTGAACTATACACCCAACATCGTGGCACGCAGCTTGGAGGCGCGCAGCCTGAAAAACATCGCGGTGGTTATGGGCCGCACCATGGACCAGGCTTTCTCTAATCCAGATTTTTTCGTTATCCTGCAGGGCATCACATCCACGCTGGTCAAGCAAGAGTACAGTACTCTTTTACTTACGGATCTAAAACAATCGATGGAGTTGGAACACTGCATTAAGCTGATTCGCTCGGGTGCGGTGCAAGGTGTGATCGTGGTCGGCTCTTTCGTACATGATCCGCTCCTCAGCCGCCTGCTGGAGGAAGACTGCCCTTTTGTACTCATCGGATATCCACCCGATAATCCCGATATTTACACGACGCCGTTCAACACGGTGTCTACCAATGACAAACAAAGCGCCTATCAGGCTGTGCGCTTTTTGCTGGAGCGAGGCCACCGCCGAATCGGGCTGGTACATGCACCACTCTCCTATGCAGCCAATCGCAAACGGTACGATGGCTATATTGAGGCCATCACCGAGGCTGGCCTGCGGATAGACCACACCCTTATTGCCTCTACCAGCTACGAGGTGTCAGAAACCGTGTCCGCCGTTACTGCGCTCCTCACAGTGGCCCATCCTCCCACCGCCGTGTTCTGCACTGACGACTACAAGGCCACCGGCGTTCTGCGGGCGGCGCTTGGGCTTGGCATGCGTGTGCCGGAGGATCTCTCCGTGATGGGCCACAACAACTATCAGATTTCTGAACTCACCACCCCGCCGCTCACCACCGTCACCGTACCCATGTTTGAACTGGGACGGTCGGCAGGCGAGATTCTGATGCGAAAGATCACCGATCCATCCACCCCCATTGAAAATCTATTCTTCCCCAACAGGCTGCTGATACGCGACACGGTAAAATAAGGCTTTCCTCTGGCCAATCCGCGCGGCGAAAACCCAGTCTCGGTCTGTTTTATCAGTTCTGTTGGCGGTTCGTGCAGAGTTCTAGCAGCAGCAAACCATTGCTTGATATTTTGCCGTGGAGAGTTGTCAAGATAGCCGTGAGGTTCACGCCCCATGTCTATTTCCAACGATCTACGGCGGCTGCGCGGAAACAGCAAAATGGCGCGTGCTGTGTGGACCGAATCCAAATTTCTCTTAAGCTCTATTTATATAGTGTATCGCAGCGTCACTCCTATCCCACCAATATTTATGCGCCACGCAGCTGTCAGAAAAAAGGATGTCCATTTGCATTTTACATCTTAAAAATCCCAACAGTCATAAATTTTGTCACCAGTCAACACATCTGCGGGAGAGCCGCACACCGGCAGTCACCGGCGGCCGTCGTGCCGCCGATTTATTCCACGGTAGCGTCCTGTTCGTCCCGGATCATTCCGTACTTGTTCTTGCGCCGCAGCGATTCATTGCTGTCAACCAGCCGCTTGGGTTGCTTTTGTTCCGCCATAGCGATCCGCCAATCGGACATCACGCGCTCCCTGCTTACGGAAGTTCTGCTATAGCGCACGCTCGTCTGCAGCTCGGCAATCCGCTGCTCCGTCGTCATCGGGTTAAGCATCGGCCACCTTGACAGCTTCGACAGCATACGTACTTTCCTTACGCTTGCAAGAGATGCACAGTATGCTATAGAAATAGATATAAAAGGGAATCTTTCTGTCAGAGTGTCTCACTTTATAAATAAATATCCCCCGGCAAAGCCGGGGGTTTTTCATATGCGGGCATAGCCCTAGAATACTAGCACGCGCGTCACGTCGCGCAAGTACGGTCTGCCAGCCGCGAAAGTTCCGTTACTTGCCGCCCGTAAACGGGCACTTTAGAAGTTTGGCATGGTCAGCTGCTCTCCTGCTTTGTCCTGCTCGTACTGACATTGGATGTACTCCTGTATCTTCTTTGCATTTTTCCCTGCCGTGTCCACATAGTACCCACGGCACCAGAATTCCCGGTTCCGGTATTTCTATTTTTGCTCCGGGAACTTCTCGTACAGCATCAGGCTGCTTTTTCCTTTCACCTACCCCATGAAACTTGCTACTGCTATCTTTGGCGGTATCTCGATCAGCATGTGGATGTGGTCCGCGCATACCTCCGCTTCGATAATCTTGATCCCTTTCCAATTGCACAGCGTCCTCAGAATGCTTCCAATTTCTCTTCTTTTCTCTCCGAAGAACACTTTCCTTCTGTATTTTGGCGCAAACACTACATGATATTTGCAATTCCAACTGCTATGCGATAAACTATTTACGTCGTTCATTTTCGAATGTCCTCCCTTTGCTTGCTTGTGCAGTTCGCAGACCGCACTTCCAGTATAGCAAAGGGAGTTTTTCTTTTCCCATTATCGACATTAGTCTTCTTTTGAACCACTCGCCTAGCGAGTGGTTTTCGACATACAAAAAAAGAGGGCCTCAGCCCTCTCAAACGCGAGTATATCATAGACAAAATAAATCTGCGCCGGGTACAAAAAGACTGCCTCATCTCGTATGCCGGCAGTCAGTACTCTGTTCCCGCAGAGTATGTCGGCAGAGATGTGGCAGTTGTTGCTCTGGACAATATGCTTGCCGCCTACTACGAAGGAAAGCAAATCGCCCTGCATCGAATATCGTACCAGAGAAAGGACATGGTCGTCAATCCCCAGCATTACCGCAGGCTCACCGTAAAACAGACCATGGACCCCATCTTGGTGGGCCGGGTTAAGAATGAAACGATGACAGAAGAGAACGCCTTGGCCTGTCTAGCCACTTATTTGGGACAGATAGAAATTATGGATGGACAGATTGGTGAAGTTCGCAAGGCGGTTTTCGCCTGCGCCGCTCGTGATGGGCGTCCAGCAGTGTTTGGATATACTTCCGATCATGGCGATGCCTGCGGTGAAAATCGTTTGTATGGAAAACGAACCTATTTTGATACCTCTGCTAAGGTTCCGCTTTTATTGGAGGGGGACAAGATTGCCGCAGGGCGTGTGATTACGTCCCCTGTCAGTTTGATGGACGTAGGCCCCACTATATGTGAGCTGGCAGGGACCACCTTTGAGATAGGCGATGGGCATTCGTTGGCAAATCAACTGGGAGGAAAAATGAGTGAGGAAATAGATCGGGTAGTAATGAGCCAGATGGTAGACCAGACGCAGGATGGCGAGGTGGCCAGCGTTATGTTGCGTTGGCGTGAATATAAATACGTTTGTTACAATACCAATCCTCGCTGTGAGTTCCTTGTGAATTTGGAACAGGATCCGAAAGAGCAGAGAAATATACTTGCGGAACAGCCTGTTCTTGCAGCTTGGTTTGCCCAGCGGATAGCTGAAGATATCGATTTTTTCGCAATGGAGCAGACGCAAAGGAATCATACTCGTAATGTCGAGTGGTTTCGTGCTCACGAAACTATTGTGGGGTTAGATGATAGCGAGCGATGGCAAGACAATCCACCCACCGCAAGGGGCAATCTGAGCATCACGGCAGTGGATCGAATGGGATAATCAACTGAGTTACTTCTCTAGGGAATCTCTGATTTAATCCGCGCTACCGCGCATGCGCGAGAGATGGTAAAATAACACCATCAAAACGATGGAGGAACAAGGAAATGAAGCAGGAAACATTTACGGACATCGAATACAGCTACCGCAAGAAGAAAACGAAGCGGGAGGAATTTCTGGAAATCATGGAGGAGATCATCCCGTGGGATGAATGGGTTGGCGTGATTGAACCCTACTACCCCAAGGGAAAGCGCGGTCGTCCGCCCATGGGGATCGAAAAGATGCTGCGGATGTACCTGCTTCAAATCTGGTTCAACCTGTCTGACCCGGCGACCGAAGATGCCATCTACGACAGCTATGCCATGCGAAAATTCACAGACATTGACTTTATGACGGAAACAGTGCCGGATGAAACAACGCTGTGCAAGTTCCGTCATCTTTTGGAAACGAACGGCCTGAACAAGCTGTTTTTTGACGCGATCAACCGGGTAATGGTGCAAACCGGCCACATGATGAAAGGCGGCACCATCGTGGATGCGACCATCATCAATGCCCCCAGCTCTACGAAAAATGCGGAGAAGAAGCGTGACCCTGAAATGCATCAGACCAAAAAGGGCAATGAGTGGAAATTCGGGATGAAATGCCACACCGGTGTGGATGCAGGCAGCGGCCTGGTTCATACCATTACGGTCACGGCGGCAAATGAGCATGACATCACACAGGCCGCCGCATTGATTCGCGAAGATGATGAAGTAGTATATGGGGATGCTGGGTATCTGGGAATCCACAAGCGCCCCGAGGTAGCCTGCGACGAGCATTTATCCAGCATTGACTACCGCATTAACCGCCGTCCCGGAAAGCTGCCTCATGTATCTGACAATGCAATTGACTGGGAACGGTATATTGAGAACCGCAAGTCCTCGGTGCGCTGTAAGGTAGAGCATGCGTTCCGAATCATCAAGTGCCAGTTTGGCTATAAGAAAACGGTGTATCGCGGACTGATGAAAAACGCGAATCGGCTGTACGCTTTGTTTGCCTGTGCCAATTTATACGCCCTTGCCATGGCCGGGCGAAAACTTTCCACAACCTGATATAGGGGCAGTCTGCCCTTTTTCAGGAAATGGGGCGGAAATGCAAAGGAATACTGGCTATTTTCCGACTGAATCGCTTGAACCAAGCGGTAATCGTCTATTTTCTCGCTCGGCGCTGAATGAAGGCTATTTATTCAGAGGTTCCTTAGTCACACGCACATCCTGGACTTCCAGTGGTTCAACCTGCCTCAACCGAACGCTACAGTGGAAGGTTAGCGGACTGTTTAGCAGCCAGACATGGTTAGTCCACTAAAAGTCTCGTCAGGCCAATTTTCCTTCCATTGTTTGGCACGAGATGGAAAGAAGCCCAGCCAGATGCTGGATTTCCCACCAAAACTATTGTAAGGAGAAAATATTTAGAGAGAAAGCTTTCCGTCATCAGCGCTCTGTTGGACAAGATTCAACATGCTGCTCAGCATATTGGCTAAAACCATGACGAGCAAAGCTACACTGTGCTGTCTTCTGCCGTTCTACACTTTCCTCAGCGTATCCGTAGCGGAACACAGCGACATCCTCACCACGCAGTAGCCGCGTGAAAACGGCCGTCGGCTTTGCCGGTAACGACGGCAATCTGAGCGCTCTGGCCTTCCGTATGTTGGACGACCGCATCACTTTGGGATTGGGCTACATCTGCGGGATAGAACGTCGCAACGACATGACATGGTGCTTCTCCCTGGGGATGAGTATCCACACTCAAATGCAACGACCGTAGCTTATAAAAAGACTGCGGGACACCGCACTTTTTATTGCAACGTTTGGCCGCGTCGCACGGAGGAGTGCGCTGGAAGCTTGACTTATTTTTTCGTGTCGTACAGTTTTTTGCTCCGCACCGCCTGCACCATAGGCAGACCGGTGTCGTAGTCTAGCTGGCGGGGTTCGTATTCCTCGTTTTCACGTTGGCGGGTATAGGCATCGTTTTCCCACAGAGCCTTTTTGTCGGCGCGCCAAGGACGTGCAGCCCACTGGTAGCCACGGTAAACGTCGCGAGTATCGTTCATGTGTTCCAGTAGCGCATCGTGCAGGCAGTCGCGCACCTCGGCATACTCCGCACAATGGATTCGATTCTCTACCTCGTCCGGATCTTTTTCCATGTCGTACAACTCGTCGGTATCGCACAGGTGCAAAACCAGCTTGTATCGGCCATCCGTCACGCCCCGCATCATCTGCAGGCCACCGAAACCGTCATGATCCACTTCATAGCGGGTAAATTCCGTGTACACATAGTTGTTGATACGGATGCTCGTATCATGGATCTGAGGCATCATACTCCTGCCCTCCAACAAACGTGGGATGGGCAGGCCCATGTATTCCATCACCGTGGGTACAATGTCAATGTGTGAGGAAGGCGCGCGCACCACCTTTCCCTTTTCCCCGCCGCGGATGATCATGGGAATATTGGCAATCTCTTTGTACATGGCGGCGTTTTTCATCTGCACGCGGTGGTTGCCCAGCATGTCGCCGTGGTCGGATGTGAACATCACCATAGCGTCGGGAAATTCCCGGTCGATAATCTCCATCACCCGGCCCACCTGATAGTCCATAAAGCTGTTGGCACCCAAAAACAGGCTCAGGCCACCGCCGGCCACGCGTAGCGTTTCAGGGTCAGCATCGGCGTCTTTGCCGGCCCACAGGGTCTGCATAAACGGCTTGGTGCTCAGATCGTCGGCGTAGTTGCGGCTGGGCGGCATCTTTGTGTTGTTGTACATGGTATTGAAAGGTGCCGGGCACAGGCAGGGACCATGGGGCTCGTCGAAGGAAATAGTCAAAAAGAAATCAGTTCCCCGGTTTTCCTGCAAAAAGCGGATGGCCCGGTCTGCGCAGCGGTGAGCATAGGTTTTATCCTCGGTCCAGTCAGGAGAAAAGGCTGTCGCGCTCTGGCGGCTACGTAGCTTGTCCTCGTCCGACAGCTCGTCCAAATAAAGCTTCATGTCGTACCAGTATTTTTCGTCAAAGCCCTCCGGGCAGCGGCCATTACCAAAGTAATCGCCGCCATCCAGATGCCATTTGCCCACATATCCGCAATGGATGCCGTTGTCGGTCAGGCGCTGGCCAATGGTCTTTACGTTGTCACCCAGTGGCAAAGAGTTTGCTACAACGCCGTTGGAATGAGGGAACACGCCGGTAAAGATTGCACTGCGGGCGGGGCCGCAGACGGGCTGGCAGCTGTATGCGTTGTCGTACCGGATGCCTTGGGCACATAGCCTGTCGATGTTGGGCGTGTGCATATTTGGGTTTCCGTAGCAGCCCAGCATGTCCTTACGCACGGTGTCGGCCATGATCAGAATAAATTGTTTGGTCATAGTGTTTCTCCTTATGCAGTGTAGTCTTTTGCTTTGTGCGGGGCGCAAGGTATGCACCTGTAAGAAGCCTGCGCCCCGACTGTGGGTGCCAGTCACCACCATTTGATCTGATCCGTAACATATTTGCGAATGCGGATGAATTCGCTACCGCTCACATTGCGGGGATGGGGCAGGTCGATGGAGAGTCGCTCCTTGACCTTTGCGGGCTTGTTGGTGAGAATCAGCACCTTCTGCGCCAGATAGACCGCCTCCTCAATGTTGTGGGTGATAAAAATCACCGTGGTGCCGGTCTCCTTCCACAGCCGGATGACCTCATCCTCTAGGTAAAAGCGCATTTTGATATCCATCTGGCCGTAGGGCTCGTCCATCAGTAGCAGGTCTGGATTCATGGCAAAGGCCCGCCCGATCACCATGCGCTGCTCCGTGCTCACGGAGAGCTGGCTGGGATACGATTCAGCAAATTTCTCAAGCCCCATCAGCTTAAGAATCTCATTCTCACGCTTTTCACGCTTTTCCCGGGACCAGTCTTTCATTTTCATGCCAAAGCCGATGTTGTCCTTAACGGTGAGCCACGGAAAGGAGGACGGTTCCTGAAACACAAACGCGATGTCATGCTTTTTGGGATCCGCAGGCACGCCGTCGATAAGGATCTGGCCTTGGGTAGGCTCGATCAGGCAGGAGAGTAGGTTCAGAAAGGTCGTTTTTCCGCAGCCGGTGGGACCCACCACACATACAAATTCGCCTTTTTGGATATCGAAGGAAATGTCGTCCAGAACCAGAAGATCTCCGTATTTTTTGGTGAGGTTTTCTACATGAATCTTTACGTTTTCGCTCAAAACAGACGCCTCCTTTATACCGTAATGTCCATGTTTGCAGATATTTTTTCCCGAAGCTCCAAAAAATCGGCGGACAGCATGTCCCGTGGGCGGGGTAGGCCGATGCTGTAAATCTCCTTGACGGACGCCGGCTGCCTGGACAATAGTACGATTCGGTCACCCAGATACAGCGCCTCTTCAATGTTGTTCGTTACAAAAATGATGGTTTTTTTCTCGCTTTTCCAGATGCGGATGATCTCATCCTGCATGGAGTAGCGCGTCTGTGCGTCCAGCGCGCCGAAGGGTTCGTCCAGAATCAGAAGTTCCGGGTCGTTGGCATAGGCGCGGGCAATGCCTACGCGCTGCTTCATGCCACCGGAGAGTTCGTGCGGAAAGGAATTTTCAAAATTCTGCAACCCCACTAAGTCGATAAATTTCTGTGCGGTTTTTCTGCGCTCGGCCTTTGGCACACCGCGCATTTTGGGGCCAAACTCCACGTTCTGCATCACCGTCTTCCATGGGAAGATAGCCTTTTTTTGAAACACCATACAGATGGTAGGGTCTGTTCCGTGCAGCTCACGCCCATTTAGAAAGACATGTCCGGAGGTGGGTCGTTCCAGCCCAGCCACCGCGTTCAAAAGCACGGTTTTGCCGCACAGGCCGGGGCCCAGAATCACAAGAAATTCGTTATCGTATACCTCAAAGCTCACGTCCGCGATGGTGGGGTGCTCTCCTTGGCGGTCGTAAAACGTTTTCGAGATGTTTTTCAGCGTCAGCTTTGCTGTCCGTTCATCCATGGACAAAGCCTCCTCTCAATAAAAGTAGCAAGCGCGGAGAGCAACGCCCCAATCACGCCGATAACGATCATGCTGATGAAGATGAGCGCCGTGTCGCCAATCTCATTGCCCAGCGTGATGAGATAGCCCACGCCCGTCTGCGAGCCAAGCATCTCGGCAGCGAGCACAACGGCCCAGCCCGCGCCCAGCGCCACGCGGATGCCCGCAAAAATAGCAGGTAGCGAGGCCGGCAGAACGATCTCTTTCAAAATCTGAAGCTGGTTTGCCTGAAACATCCGTCCTACGTCGAGTTGAAGCTTATCCACCATTTTCACGCCCGTAGAGGTGTTGACCACCACGTTAAAAAACGTGCCGATGAACACGATCAAAATCTTTGGAAATTCTCCGATGCCGAACCAGATGGTGATAAGCGGGATCCACGCCAGCGGAGGGATAGGGCGCAGCAACTCAAACAGAACCCCCATCGTGGCAGAAAACCACTTGCTCCAGCCCAGAAGAACACCCAGAATCACACCGAAAAAACTGGCGAAAGTCACTGCGATCCCCACGCGCTTGAGGCTGTCCAGAATATGGATATACAGAGGATACCGGCCGGTGGGCTTTTCTAGAATCAACAAAAAGCGTTGCCACACGGCGACAGGACTCGGGAAAAGATACGGCCGTACCCGTGCAATCAGCATCCAGCCCACAAGTAGCAGAACAATGGCCAGCACTGAGAGAAAGGCGTAAAATGCCTTTTTGGCCGGCGTTATTTTTTCCGGATTTTCAGTCATCTTTTCGTCCTCCAGTGTTCGATTTTTCGCTCCAGACGCATCAGCACCACCGAAAGTAGCGCGCCGATGCCCCCGATGATTAGCATGCCTAGAACGATAATGTCGGGCCTTGCAAACTGCCGGCCCATCAGGATCATATAGCCAAGGCCAGAGTCGGCGG
>OFOK01002353.1_pt1 | contig 11229 bp, 8 predicted proteins | sample 1542001 | NCBI WGS metagenome assembly OFOK01 (sample SAMN04209242, study PRJEB22552) | human gut metagenome | biome: gut; material: feces | host: Homo sapiens | place: USA: Oklahoma
GACATACGGGGCAAAATGCCATCACCGAAGGTGATTTGGAATGCATTTTGACCAACGACTGTGAACGAAGTGAACAGTTGTAGTGAGACACCAGATGTAAAAATTACGAAAGTCAGTAATTAAAGGATCGGAGAAAAACATGATTACAGTAGAGCTGGATAATTTCAGCCTGAGAGAAATCTGCCGGTCGGGACAGTGCTTCCGTATGCACGAGACGGCAGAAAATAACACATATGAACTGGTTGCCGGGGATAAATATCTGAAAATATCTCAGGCAGGAAGCATTGTAAATTTTTATTGCAGTGATGTAGAATTTATCTGTTATTGGGTACCGTATTTTGATATTGATTCGGACTATGGACGATATATTGAAAAGGTGAATCCGAGGGACACGTATCTGAGTGCGGCGGTACAGTGCGGAAATGGGATCCGTATTCTGCGACAGGATCTTTGGGAAATGATCATTACTTTTTTGATCTCGCAGCAGAATAATATTTCCAGAATCCGGAGCTGTATCGAGAGGCTTTGTGTCAGATATGGTGAGAAACTGAAAGCAGGAGATACCGAATATTATTCCTTTCCGACACCGCAGCAGTTGTCCGGGGCGACAGAAGAAGAACTGCGGAGGCTTGGAATGGGATACCGTGCCAGATATATCGTGGAGACAACGCGAAGCATTCTGGAGGGAGAAGTTTCACTGGAAAAACTGTATCAGATGAAGTATTACCGCAGAGCACGAAAAGAACTGATGAAGCTCAGTGGAGTAGGCGAAAAAGTAGCAGACTGCATTTGTCTGTTTGCATTGCATCACATGGATGCATTCCCGATCGATACGCATATCCGGCAGGTTCTTGACGAACATTATCGCAGAGGTTTTCCGAACAGGAGATATCATGGCATGAGAGGCATTATGCAGCAATATATTTTTTATTATGAACTGATCGGAGAGAGAGGGAAGATATGAAGTATTTTGTAAATGTGCTGGTGGATGTTCTTGGAGCAGTCTATCAGGCAGCAGGCGCATCGCTGCTTATCGCGGTTCTGATCATGTGTGTCTATATGCTGGGAAGGAAGCAGGGTGTTGGACCGGTAGCCAGAGCGTGGATCTGGCAGTTTAAAGAAAGCAGCTGGTTTCGCAGACACTTTTTCCTTGTGTTTTATACCTGTATGCTGCTTTTCCGTACGTTATTCTGTCGGAGCGTCTGGGGAAATCCGTTGGAAAACGTGATCGGAATCTGGGGCCTGCATTATAACGGACAGCTGTATACGGAGAATTTTGAGAATCTGATACTGTTTATGCCGTTTATTATTTTTCTTTTCTGGGCGAGAGAAGAAAAAGATCACACAAAGGATAAAAGAATTCAGGAAGTATTGTTGAACAGTTTTGAGATCAGTTTCTGCTTTTCACTTGGAATTGAAACCTGCCAGCTTTTTTTGAAAATTGGAACGTTTCAGCTGACAGATCTTTTCTTTAATACGCTTGGTGGAATAATTGGCGGAGCAATCTACTGGGGATTTGAGAGAACCAGAAACAGAATTGTTTCCAGTGTGAAGAAAATCGGTGGCTGGGATGTTATTCCGTGGAAAAGTGCTACTCAGAAAGAAGCAGATGTGGAAAACACCTCGGAGGCTGTTACAGCTGTAGAGGGAAGCCTTCCGGAAGAGGCGATTGCGCCGGAATGTTCGGAACCAAGATATGCTGCAATCGAGAAACTGGTAAGGGAAGCTGGACAGAAAATGCTGAAGGCGAGGCCGGGTGAGGAAAATATCCACAAAAAAGAGGGACTTGCAAATTTCTGCACGGATTATGATACAGCAATCCAGAGATTTCTGATCAAAGGTCTGGGTGAGATTCTTCCAGGAGCTGCTTTCTTCGGGGAAGAAGACACGGAAGGAAACGCCGGTGCTGATGCAGAGGGTGAATTTACTTTCTACATAGATCCGATCGATGGAACTACGAACTTTATGTTTGATTATCATCACAGTTGTATATCGGTTGGTCTGGCGCATGGCGAGCAGATGATTGCCGGATTTGTATATCATCCATATGTGGACGATATGTATGTGGCAGTGAGAGGACACGGAAGTTATCTGAATGGAAAAAGACTTCAGATGGCTGACAAACCGGTGGAAGAGGGAATCGTGGAATTTGGTTGTGCGAGATACAATGAAGCAGGAATCGACTGGCTGTTCCGCGTGGTAAAAGAAATGTTCCAGAACAGTCTTTCTATTCGCTGCGGTGGTTCTGCGGCACTGGGACTCTGCAGAGGAGCATCCGGAAGTAACACCGTTTATCTGGAACTGAAACTGCAGCCGTATGATTATGCGGCAGCATCGGTGATCCTGGAGGAAGCCGGAGGTAAGATTACACAGATTGATGGCAGCCCGATCACCTTACATGAAGGATGTTCGATCATCGGCGGAACACCTGCGGCATGGCAGGAGAGCAAAGATGCCTTTGAAAAATTAAAAGAAGAGATGTAGATAAAAAGCATTGTGTGGTTGAAAAACTGCATAGTGCTTTTTTATTACAGAAAAGTTAAATAAAGATAACAAGTGTATTTCGTGCTATTTCTTTAATGAAAATGATTTTCATTAAGTTATTTAATGAGAAAAAAAGTCGATTCATGGTTAGAAAATGCTAACATTTTTGTGGACATGAAAAAGGAGTTATGGTATAAAAATAAATGGTTAGAAAACGCTAACACAATAGCGTATATATAAAGAGGAGGAAGGAAATGGCAAATCAGAGATTGATGAAAAAAGTTGCACCAGTTGTTTTAAGTGCAGCGGTCGCAATGACAAGTATGCCGGCAACAGCTTTTGCAGCAGATTTTTCTGATACAGAAGTTACTGTAGCAGAGGAAAGTGCTGATATTGAAGAAGCAAGTGCAGAAGCTGCGGACACAGATGTTGTGGAAGATACAGAGGATACAGATGTAGACGTTGAAGAAGCAGCAGAGGACGTGACAGCGGATGAAGAAACATCTGATGAAGAACTTTTCAGTGCTGAGGTCAGTGAAGATGAAAGTGCTGATGAGACAGGAGAAGGACAGACAGAAGGCGAAGCATATGTTCTCATGAACATTCCTTATGATGATTTTTATAAAGCAGAATTAAAGAATAATGATGTAAAGGTTGATGCATTTACATCTGCAACAAAACAGAAGACAAGATCCAGTCTTGCAAAAGGCTCTTATCACGTAAATTCAGATGGAAGCGATATCACTGGTGTGACTTTTCCTGTGAAAGTATCTGATATTTCAGTATTGAAGGACAAAAAACAGATTAAAGATAACGCTTCAGTGAGTATCACAACAGCTATAAAGGGAAAAGAAACTACTACAGAATACAAAGGAAAAGATGCTCTTTTTGAAAGCGACTCATATTCCTATTATGTTCTTTCTGAGGAACCATCCTACTACAAAGAACTGACAGTCGGTGAAGATGGAAGTTTTACATTCAGTGCCATTGAAGGTAAATCAGCAGCACCGGAGACAAAACAGGTGCAGGCTGAATTCAAAACAAAATCCAACTATGGTGACTACCAGCTGAAGTTTGATAAGACTGAATTCAACAGCATTATCAATACAGATACTGACACAGTATATGGTGCAGTTATTAATACAACAGACGGAACAACCTATGGTCTCTGCCATCAGGAAAATATCTGGAAAGGATATGAGTTGGCATGGAGTACAGGATATACAACAGAAAGTCATGGATGCCATCTCAACTCTGAACATTTTGAGTCTATGATGGGAAAGACAATTGACAGCGTAACATATTATGCAAGTAATGGCATTTATACATTAGATATTGCAGACGTAAAGGTTCTGGCCAAAACTGGTGTGACAGCGACTGTTGCAGATATCCATACAACTGATACGGAAGCAGCTGTTACGCTGGAAGGCACTCTTCCAGATGGATATTCTGCCAAATATGCCGTTGACGGAACAGAAGTTGCTTATTCAGACGGCAAGATTACAACAGGAACACTGGCGGCAGGTTCCCATACACTGACGATCAGTGACGCTAATGGTGTATATGCTCCGATTCAGGCTTCCTTCTATGCAAAAGAGGTAAATGTTCCTGCTGTTTATGATGATGCAGAACATAAACTTGCAGCAGCTAAGGGAATCACAGAAGACCAGTTAAAAGCATATATTAAAACAATTACTTCTGTTACAGTTGGCGATAAAACCTATGCAGCTTCAGGAAAAGGTGCAACAGTGATTGTCAAGGAAGATGGAACACTGGATACCTCTAAACTGGAATTGGCAGAAGGTACAAAATTTGTGGTAACATCCAGTTCATATGATGATCTTGAATTCTCTTACAGCCTTTACAGTTATGTATATGCAGGACTCACCTGGGGTGAATACTGGAGTCAGGAGAGTGTGACCGCAGCGGGAAACGTAAGCGGATCTGATGAAAAAGACTCTCATAATGAATCTGATACAGGCGCATTTGATGCAGTAACAAGAGCTACAACAAATCATGGCCTTCACAGAGGAAGCTATCAGTGCATGGCAACAATTTATACAACAGAAGGCAATGCATATCAGTTATCTTACTGGAAGAGCAGTACAGAACCGGTTCTTGCAGATGGAACAGTTGCAATCTGGACTCCGGCAGATAGAAAGACTGGTACTCCGGCATCTATTCAGGTAAATGGCGGAGCGAAAGAAAGCCTTGATCATTATGCAGTAACAGGTATTAAATATGTCCCTGTACAGGTAAAAGCTGAAGATTATGCAGATTTTGCAGCAAAATATCCGGTAGTAAAAAATGGTGAAATACTTGTTGGTGGTTTCTCTGAAAACAATCTGAAAGCATACAGCGAGACTGCAAATGTAACAGTAAACACAAATGGACTGAAAACAGTAACTAAGAATGAAGATGGAAGCTTCTCTTTCAGTGCAAGAAAAACAGGAACAGAATCCGGTATTCAGGGAACTGATCTCAAAGTTGCAACTGGAATTAAGCCAGAGGTTAAAACAGCAAGTGGATCTTATGGAGAATTCCTTCGTGTGGATCTGAATGGTAATTATGGTGGTCTTGGTGCTGCAATGCAGGCAGTTAAATGGGATTACTATGGAAATGGTAATACAGTACTTGCAACATATGGTACGAAATTTGCTGCTGATAACTGGATGCATAAAATGATGGGAATTCAGCTTGGTCTGACACATTCTGTAAGATGCCAGCTTCCGGCAGGAACAGATGGAACAGGTCACTGGAAATTGACCGTTTATGCACTGGGATATCAGGACTATACATTTGAGTTTGATGCAACAGCTACCAATATTGTGACTCCAACAGATCCGTCCACAATTGATACAACAGCACTGAAAGCAGCACTTGAAAAAGTAAAAGCTCTCAATAAGGATGATTATACAGAGGAATCCTGGAAGAAAGTAGAAGATGAAGCTACTGAAACACAGGAAATGCTGAAAGAAATTGAGGCAGCAATTAAGGATAAGACAACAGTTGCATTCAGCCAGGCTGCAGTAGATGAGCAGGTTAATGAGCATCTGACAGCAGCAATCAATGGACTTGTGAAGAAAGAAAAACCTGTAGAGCCGGTAGTGACACCAGATGTTAAACCAACAGTAACACCAGGTAAAAATGAAACTAAGCCAACAGCAACTCCGACGCCAGTAGTTAAGCCTGGTATCACTGCAAAAGTCTCACAGGTTTATGTCGGAAAGAAAGCTACAATCAAAGTTACCAAAACTAAGGTAACAGGAAAAGTTACTTTCAAATCCAGCAATAAGAAAGTTGCAACAATCAACAGTAAGGGTGTTATCACAGGTAAGAAAGCTGGAAAAGCTGTTATTACTGTAAAAGTTGGTAAATACACCAAGAAATTAACTGTTAAAGTTAAGAAACCTTCCTTCAAGCTTGTAAAATCTTCTGTAAAGCTGAAAAAAGGTAAGAAAACAACGATTAGAGTAAAAGCAGCACCGGTATCTAAAGTTACATACAAGACCAGCAACAAGAAAGTTGCAACAGTTAACAGCAAAGGTGTTGTAACAGCTAAGAAGAAAGGAACAGCAAAGATTACTGTTAAATGCAATGGAATTACAAGGACATTCAAAGTAACAGTAAAATAATTCCTTTATAAAATACACATACAAAAGAACGGGGGCCGTTTATAACTGCCCCTTCTTTTGTATGTTAAGGGGTAGATTATATGTACAAAAAGAATCTTATGAAACTTCTTCCGGCAGTTGCTGTAATTATTGCGATCGCAGCAGCTGGATTTCAGCAGGACAGTGAAGTGAAAAGTACAAAAACAGTTCAGGCAGCTGAGAATGAACTGATAAAATCAGATGAACTTACGAGTCTGCTGACAACTGCATATTTTAATGACGGAGGAATGAAGGATACGGATGAGGCAGACAGCAGCATTCTGAAAACAAAGAAAAGTAAATCCAAAATAAAAAAAGCGGGAATTACGACAGGAAAAACAAAAGCACTTCCGGAAAAGTCAGCAGCAGCTTCTGGGCAGGGGCAGGGAACGACCACGACACCTACAACTTCTGTTCCAAAGGGCGGATATAAAGATGGGATTTATCAGGGAAGTGGAACTGGATTTGGTGGAACGATCACTGTTCAGGTAACGATTTCCGGAGGAAAGATTGCTTCTATAGAAATACTGAGTGCTGCTGGTGAAACAGGCTCTTATTTTGTATCAGCCAAAGGCGTGATCAGCAAGATGATTTCCGGTCAGACTCCAAATGTCGATGCAGTAAGCGGCGCAACCTATTCCTCAAATGGAATCATCCAGGCAGTTCAGAATGCACTGTCAAAGGCCGGAAAAGGAAAAGCTGCAAAGACAACGAAAAAGACGACAAAGAAGAATACCAATACTTCAAATAAAACAACGATACCGGTTGAAATCACAAAACCGTCCGGAGAGGTAACTTATAAAGATGGAATGTATACTGCAGAAGCAGAAGGATTTGACGGTCCGATAAAAGTTACTGTTACGATTAAAGACGGAAAGATAACCGCAATCACAAATACGAACACTGATACAAAAGAATATTTTAATAAGGCATGGAATAGTATTCAGCCGAAGATTCTTGAGAAGCAGGCAGTGTATGGTGTGGACACCGTAATCGGAGCAACGTTTTCTTCAAATGGTATTCTCAAGGCGGTACAGAAAGCCCTGGAACAGGCTTCGGTAAATGTGACACCGGCACCAGAAGTGACGGTAAGTCCAACTCCGGTACCGACAACCGCTCCAGCACCGGTTATACCGGACACTCCGAAGGTTTTATATAATGACGGAACGTATACGGGTACTGGAATTGGATATGGTGGAAAGATAAATATCAGTGTAACAATTAAAGATGGAATAATTACGGAAGTATCTCAGACCAATGAAGGAGAAACACCAAGATATTTCAGAAATGCATGGAATGTAATACAGCCGGCAATTATTGCAAAACAAAGCACAGATGGCATTGATACTGTATCAGGAGCAACATATTCTTCTGAGGGAATTCTGTATGGAGCAAAATCAGCTTTAGAGCAGGCTTTAAAAACTTCAGATATAACAGCGACACCAACTCCGAATCCAACAGCAACACCGGAACCAACGGCAGCACCGGAACCAACGGCAGCACCGGAACCAACGGCAACACCGGAACCAACAGCAACACCGGAACCAACAGCAACACCGGAACCAACGGCAGCACCAGAGCCAACAACAGCACCCGGAGCTGGGTATAAAGATGGAAGTTATACGGGAACAGGAGAAGGATTCAATGGTCAGGTAACTGTTACGATTAATGTATCAGGGGGAAATATTGTGTCAGCCGGATATGATGGGGAAGATGATGAACCGGAATTTTCAAATGCATGGAATGGCATTTATAATCAGATCATGGGAAAACAGTCTGCCGATGGAATAGATACAGTGACAGATGCTACATATTCTTCAAATGGACTGATTCAGGCATTTCAGAGTGCTATCAGCCAGGCAAAATAATAAATGTTCGATAGTGAAAAAGAAAACTTGAAAATATAAGGAGTCTGAAAGGAAAACTTTAGATGAAATACCAGAATTTTATTATGAGAATTTTGTGTCTTCTGTTGATTCTTGCCGCTGTAGTAGGATATAATTCTATGCAGAAAAAAGATACGCAGGCACAGGAATCACAGGAGATTACGGCACTCACAAAGCGTGTGGAGAAGCTGGAAGAACAGAATACGGAGATACTCTCTGCTCTGGAAGAGGCTGCTAAGAATCAGGAAGCAGCGATCGCACAGGCACAGAGGGATGCAAAAGACAAAGATGATGCTGCAAAAGAGGATGCGGAGGGAGCTGACGCTGCAGATACAGAAGAGTCTGATGATTCGGAAAATGTATACAAAGATGGTACGTATACCGGTTCTGCACAGGGATTTGGAGGTGCGATCACCGTACAGGTCACACTTGCAAATGATGAGATCACAGATATTCAGGTGACAAGTGCACCGGGTGAGGATTCCGCTTATCTTTCGCAGGGAGAGGGCGTGATTAGTTCCATCATTTCTGCGCAGAGTACGGATGTGGATACGGTATCAGGTGCGACATTCAGCTCTACAGGTATTATCAATGCAGTTGTAGATACTCTTGGAAAGGCGGAAAACGGATGAAAAAGAGGCAGAGAAAGGTTCGGTTGATCCGGGCTGCCATACAGCTTGTATTTTTTATCTTTTATCCGGCGCTTTTTTCAACGGCATTTGCGGGCGTGAAATCTATTTTTCAGGCAATTGCAGCACACCAGCAGATTGCCTGGAACTCATTTCTTGATGTGACAGGATTACTTCTTCTGGTTACGATTTTGTTTGGCAGACATTTCTGCGGATATGCATGTGCATTCGGTTCATTGGGAGATGCCATGTATGAACTGACTGTTTTTATCAGACAGAAAGTATTTCATAAAAAGGGAAGACATGGTTATCCGGAAAAAGCAGTCAGAATTCTTCAGAAGGTGAAATATGTGCTTCTGGCATTTCTTCTGCTTTCCATCCTGACCGGATGGTATGCATCCCTTCAGGGGATGAGCCCGTGGGATGTCTTTTCCATGCTGACAGCAAGAAAACTTCCAAATGCTTCTTATAAGATTGGAATTATCCTGCTGGTGCTGATCCTGATCGGAATGTGTACACAGGAAAGATTTTTCTGTCAGTTCCTTTGTCCAATGGGAGCAGTTTTTGCAATGATGCCGATCCTTCCGTCTGCACTGTTTAACAGAAACAGGGAGAAATGCCCTTCAAAATGCGGACTGTGCAGGAAGAGATGCCCTGCACATCTGGAGATTGACGGAGATACACCGCTTTCAGGGGAATGTATCTGCTGTCATGCCTGCCAGGTGACCTGCCCACGTAAAAATATTCAGATTGGCCCGGTAAAAGAGCGGGAAATGGTGAAAGAATGAAGATAAAAAAGAAGTCAGCTGTCATGCTGTGCGGAGTTTTCTGCACGGCATTGACAGCAGTTCCGGTACTGGCGGATATAGAGGTACAGAAATATACAAATACGGATTTTGCAATGGATACAGTTGTGTCTGAAACATTGTATACAACAGGAGATGACCTGAATACTGCAATTGGTCAGAAGATACGGGATATTGAGACAGAGTATCTTTCCTGGACGGATGAGGATTCTCAGATCGCGAAACTGAATGCAGCATCGGGAGAAACAACGGAAGTTTCAGATGAGCTTGCCGGCTATTTGGAAAAAATATTTCAGCTTGCGAAGGATTCGAATGGAGCTTTTGATCCAACGATTGGAAAGATCATTCGTCTCTGGGATATTACAGGAGAAAATCCTCATGTCCCGGAGCAGTCAGAGCTGGATGAACTTCTGAAAGATGTGGGATACCAGAAAGTATCTCTGGATGGCGATAAGGTAACGCTGGAAAAAGGAGCTACTCTGGATCTGGGAGCAACCGGAAAAGGAATTGGCTGTGATGTAGTTTCTGATTTTCTGAAGACACAGGAAGATGTGTCAGGAATGATCCTGAACCTTGGCGGTAGCAGTGTTATGGCTTACGGCGAGAAACCGGATGGTTCTGACTGGAAAGTTGCTGTGACTGATCCGCGTGATGTCGAAGGCGATTACCTTGGTGCGATCACACTGGAAGGTGGAGAATTCCTTTCGACTTCCGGTGACTATGAAAAATATTTTATGGAAGATGGTAAGAGATATCATCATATCCTTGATCCGAAGACAGGATATCCGGTGTGGAATGGTCTGGACTCTGTGACGGTTGTCTGTGACAGCGGACTTCTGGCAGATGGACTTTCTACAGCATGTTTTGTACTTGGAATGGATGATGCATTAGAATTGCTTGAGAAATATAATGCGGAGGCAGTCTTTGTAGATGAGGATAAGAACGTGTATCTGACGTCCGGGATGAAAGACCGTTTTGAATTGATGAAGAATACCTATACAGTGAAAGAGGCAGAATAAAAAAACAACGAAATTGTCTTCGGACGATTTCGTTGTTTTTACGTTACAGTAAATGATTTATATAAAATTAAAAATGAATACGTTTCAAAACTTCATTAGTCAGTGTTCCAATCAGTAATCCGGTAATGACACCGGAGATCAGCAGTGCCGGTGCATAGTAGATCAGACCGGACGTCATGGTGATCAGACAGGCAATCAAAAGCTGACCAATATTATGGGAGACACCGCCGGCAACACTGATACCGAGGATGCTGAAGTCGGATTTTTTTTTCATAACCGTCATGACGGTGAGGCTTAAAGCTGCACCGGCCAGACTGTACAGAATACTGAAAAGATTTCCGAACATGAATCCGATGATAAAGATACGGATGACAGAAACAAGGGCGGCTTCTTTCCAGGTATATTTTTCAAGGATAAACAGGACTGCAAGATTGGCCAGCCCGAGTTTCATTCCCGGAATTCCGGCAAAAAAGGGAATCAGTGATTCCACATAGCCAAAGATGATTGCTACTGCGGCAAAAAGCCCGAGATTGGCAAGTTTTTTCTGATTCATGGCAGGTTCCTTTCAGGGAGAATTCTCCCGGAATGATGATAAAGTTTCAGACAGCAGTATCGAATTCAGGGGAATCTTCATTGAGGGATTCTCCTTTTTCGCCTTCAATCACAACTTTATTCGGCAGACAGACAATCGTTCCACCGGTACTGTCAACTGCTTTCTGTTTCATACAGAGGTGGTCCGGGCAGTCGGCTTC
>OFOK01002356.1_pt1 | contig 11211 bp, 6 predicted proteins | sample 1542001 | NCBI WGS metagenome assembly OFOK01 (sample SAMN04209242, study PRJEB22552) | human gut metagenome | biome: gut; material: feces | host: Homo sapiens | place: USA: Oklahoma
GGGTCGATTGGATCCGCACCTTTGGGGCCGTGGCTTCTCTTGCCACCGGGCAGGACAGCTTCGGCGGCTCCACGATTACGCAGCAGCTGATCAAGAACATCACGGGGGATAATGAGGTCAGCCTTACCAGGAAGGTCAAGGAAATCTTTCGGGCGCTCAATTTGGAAAAGGAATACTCCAAGGATGAGATTTTGGAAGTATACCTGAACGTGGTGAATTTCGGCAGCGGCTGCAACGGCGTCCAGGCTGCCGCCAATCTGTATTTCGGCAAGGATATCCAGGACTGCAATCTGGCGGAATGCGCGGCCATTGCCGGCATAACCCAGAATCCGTATAAGTATACGCCGCTTGTCCATCCGGATCAGAACCGGGACAGGCAGCAGACGGTGCTCACAGCAATGTATGACCAGGGAGCTATCACCAAGGAGGAATATGAAGAAGCCTATGAGCAGTCCTGGCATATGGAGTTTGTGGGCAAAAAAGTGGAGGATGTGACGGAAGATATCCCCATCTGGAACTGGTATACGGAGATGGTCTTCGAGGATGTAAAGGAAGACCTGATGGAACTTTACGGTTATTCGGAAGAAATGGCCGTGGATATGATCTATCACGACGGGCTGAAGATTTATTCAGCTCAGGATACCAGTCTGCAGAATTTTGCCGAAGACTATTTCAGGGATACGGAAAACTTCCCTCTGGATGCGGGAGCTCAGGCTGCTTTTATGGCTATGGATTACGACGGCCGGATATTGGCTTCGGTGGGCGCTGTAGGAGAGAAAACAGGGAACAGGGTCTCCAACAATGTTACGGATGCCGTCCGCCAGCCTGGTTCCTCCATTAAGCCCCTGGTGGCCTATGGGCCGGCTATAGACCTGAAAGCTCTGAACTATTCCTCTATTGTGAAGGATGAGCCTATCGACAATTATTTTGACGACGGAAGAGCGGGCCCCAACAATGCTACCGGATATTTCCTGGGAGATATAACGCTGCAGGAGGCATTGGCCCGTTCCGTAAACCCGCCTGCCGTTCGCACTTTGATGAGTATTTCTATCGACACAGGCGCCGATTATCTCCATGAAAAGTTTGGCTTCCGCGAGATTACGGAAGAGGAAAGGGTCAAATCTCTGGCTATCGGCGGTATAGGCTTTACCGTCCGCGAGATGACCGGCGGCTTCCAGACCTTTGGAAACGGCGGTATTTACAACGAACCGTACAGCTACTATTACGTAGAGGATCACGACGGGAACATCATCCTTGACAACCGGGATAAGGTTGGGACAAGAGCGATCTCGGAGGAGACGGCTACGATCATGCATAAGCTTCTGAATACGGTTGTGTACGACCCGGTGGGCACAGGCCGCTTGGCCGCCATAAGCGGCTGGGAAGTATTTGCCAAGACCGGCACCACCAACGAAGAAAAGGATTCATGGTTTATGGGAGGAACGCCGTATGCTGTGGCAGGCGTATGGACCGGGTATCCCATGTATGACCATACTGTGCAGCAGACGGCTGGCGCCAGGATCATCTGGAAGACCATCATGGAGGAATACCTGAAGGATAAGGAACCAAAGGAATTCGCCTTCAGCCCCAATGTGATTTCGGCCACTTATTGCAAGGAAACGGGAGATTTAGCAGTGTCGGGCGTTTGCAAGGAGACGGCCACAGGCTGGTATACTACCGACAATATGCCGAAATACTGCACCGGTGTGCATGAATCGGGGTCTTCTTCCTCTTCGCCGTCCGCAGAGAGTTCTTCCAGCTCGTCTTCGTCGGCTCTCTCTTCGTCAGAGACGCCGTCCAGCAGTGAGCCGGAATCTTCCAGTTCACAGGGAGGCGGGACCTCTCATGAGCCGGAGCCTCCCGTTTCATCCGGGTCCTCCTCTTCTTCTTCGGAACCGGATGCTTCCTCTTCTTCAGAGCCGGAATCCAGTTCTGATATCGAAAGCGAACTCCCTTCGTCCTCCTCTTCGGAGGGGGACGAAGACCCCTAGCGGATTTTTGAGGCTGCGGGAAATGCGCAGCCTTCCTGAATCGGGAAAATGATATCGTGTATCGCTTCCCTTTCACACTGTATGAAAGGGAAGTTTTTCAATAACAGAATTGAGGGTGAATTCATATGGTAGAGATAGCGGTAATGGGTCATGGAGTGGTAGGTTCCGGTGTAGTTGAGGTTTTGACTACCCATAAAGAAAGCATTGCTCGAAGAGCGCATGAAGAGATCGAAATCAAATATATCTTAGATCTTCGGGATTTCCCAGACAGCCCGTATGCAGATAAATTTACGAAGAATTTTGAGGATATCATACACGATCCGGAGATACGTGTGGTGGTGGAGGTTATGGGCGGCCTGCGCCCGGCGTTTGAGTATGTCCGCCGCTGCATGGAGGCCGGAAAGAGCGTCGTGACCTCCAACAAGGAGCTGGTGGCCGCCAAGGGCGCGGAACTTCTGAAGATCGCCAGGGATCACAATGTCAACTTTTTGTTTGAGGCCAGCGTAGGCGGCGGTATTCCCATTATCCGCCCTCTGCATCAGTGCCTTGCCGCCAACGATGTGATCGAGATTGCAGGTATTCTCAACGGAACTACCAATTTCATCCTCACAAAAATGATCCGGGAATCCATGTCCTTTGAAGAAGCGCTTGCCCTTGCTCAGAAGCTCGGGTATGCGGAACGGAATCCGGCGGCGGATGTGGAAGGCCACGATGCCTGCCGCAAAATCTGTATTCTGGCTTCCCTTGCCTATGGAAAGCACGTGTATCCCGAACAGGTCCACACGGAAGGGATCACGGGTATAGCTCTGGCGGATGTGGAATATGCGGAAAACTGGGGCGGCGTTATCAAGCTTATCGGCCAGGTGAAAAAGCAGGAATCCGGAAAACTGCAGATCATCGTCTGCCCGATGTTTGTGCCGGGCGAGAGTCAGCTTTCTTCTGTGGATGACGTTTTCAACGGAATCCTTGTCCGAGGGGATGCCACGGGGGACGTGGTGTTCTACGGAAAAGGAGCGGGTAAGCTGCCTACGGCCAGCGCGGTTGTGGCGGATGTAATCGACTGTGTGAAGCATTTTTCTTCCAGAAAATATCTGTTTTGTGAGGACGGCTCCAGGGATTACGTGGAGGATTATATGGAGGACAGCGTAGCTATGTATGTACGGGCCTCCGCCGGGGACGTCAATCTGGGGCTTTTGAACGCCGAAACGATCTTCGGCGGCATAACGCGTCTTGTGCGCAGGAATGCCTCGCCGGATGAATTAGCCTTCGTAACAGAAAAAATGCCTGAGAAAGAGATTTCTCAGAAGCTGAAGGCTCTCTCCGCTCTGGGCGTTCAGGTGCAGAATACCATCCGGCTGGGTGATTTTTGACGTCAGTTTGCAAGGGACAGGTGAAAATAATGATACGAATTCAGGTGCCGGCTACCAGCGCCAATCTGGGCTCCGGCTTCGATTCTCTGGGGATCGCCCTTACGCTCTATAACCAGGTGTGGATGGAGGAATCCGATACACTGGATATTTCCAGTAAGGATTCCATAAAAATCCCTGCGGATGAACGTAATCTGATCTATCAGACGGTTCGCTCCGTTTATGAGGAGTGCGGGAAAAAGCTCCCGGGGCTCCATTTGATCCAGCAGAACAACATCCCTATGGCCCGCGGGCTGGGAAGCAGCTCCGCCTGCATTGTGGCGGGAATCCTGGGGGCCAACCGAATGCTGGGGAATCCTCTTTCTCAGCAGGAGCTGATCAATCTGGCTGCAAAGATAGAAGGGCACCCCGATAACACGACGCCCGCCATGGAGGGCGGCCTGGTGGCTTCCGCCATGGAGGCGGGCCGCGTTTACAGCGTGAGCGTTCCCGTCTCTGAAAAAATATGCTTCGCTCTTTTTATCCCTCCCTTTGAGCTGAAAACGGAAAAAGCCAGATCGGTTCTTCCAGAGAATTATTCCAGGGCGGATGCGGTGTATAATCTCTCCCGGTCGGCTCTGATGACAGCGTCGCTCTTTTCCGGCAAGCTGGAAAATCTTCGCGTAGCGGTCCAGGACAGAATCCATCAGCCCTATCGTTCGGGCCTCATCGACCATTTGGATACGGTGTTCCGCACAAGCTATGAGCTTGGGAGCCTGGGGACCTATGTAAGCGGCGCCGGCCCTACGATCATTTCCATGATCGAGGCCGACAGCCAACAGGATTTTATCCGGTATGCTACGAAGCATCTGAAAGAGAAAGGTGTGTCGGGCTGGCAGCTCCAGATTTTGCAGACGGACCCTCACGGAGCTTCGATTTCCATTGATTATTGATAGAAGGGGATACTCCTATGAGTTTGATCGTTCAGAAATTCGGCGGCAGTTCCGTTGCCAATGCGGAACGGGTCTTTAATGTGGCAGATATCGTCACTGAAACATATAAGAAGGGAAACGACGTCGTTGTTGTGGTTTCCGCCCAGGGAGACACTACGGATGACCTGATCGCAAAGGCGAATGAGATCAATCCGCAGGCTTCCAAGCGTGAAATGGATATGCTTCTCACCGCCGGCGAACAGATTTCCGCCTCTCTGCTGGCCATGGCTATCGAAAAGCTCGGCTTCCCGGTAGTCTCGCTTCTGGGATGGCAGGCCGGATTCGTGACGAATACGGTGTACGGAAACGCCCGCATCAAGCGTGTTCTGCCGGACCGTATCAAAAAAGAGATCGACAAAAAAAACATTGTTATCGTGGCAGGTTTCCAGGGCCTTAACCGGTATGACGATATGACCACCCTGGGGCGCGGCGGTTCCGACACCAGCGCCGTAGCTATCGCCGCCGTGATGAAGGCCGACCTCTGCCAGATCTATACGGATGTAGAAGGCGTTTTCACGGCCGACCCAAGGAAGGTAAAGGGCGCAAGAAAGCTGGATACGATCTCCTACGACGAAATGCTGGAGCTTGCCACTTTAGGGGCGCAGGTTCTGCATAACCGTTCTGTGGAAATGGCAAAGAAGTATAATATCGAGCTGGAGGTGCTCTCCAGCCTTACGCGCAAACCGGGCACGATTGTGAAGGAGGCAAGAAAAATGGAAAAAATGCTTATCAGCGGTGTGGCGAAGGATACGGATGTCGCCCGCATTTCGATTATCGGCGTCCCGGATAAGCCGGGCCTGGCGTTCAAAATTTTCTCCCGGCTGGCTTCAAAGAACATCAACGTAGATATTATTTTGCAGTCCATTGGACGAAACGGCACGAAGGATATCAGCTTTACCGTTCCGAAGAGCAGTCTGGAAAACGCTATTGCCATTTTGGATCCCTATGTGGATACCATCGGAGCTAACAGCATCGTATACGATGATCGTGTGGTAAAGGTCTCTATCGTGGGCGCAGGTATGGAAAGCCATCCCGGCGTTGCGGCAGAGATGTTTGAGGCTTTGTATGAGGCCAATATCAACATCCGTATGATCGCCACCAGCGAGATCAAGATCTCTGTTTTGATCGATGCGGAAAACGGAGACCGCGCTGTGTCGGCTATTCACAGCAAGTTCTTCGATGCGGGAATATGATCTGCAGAGAGACGGCCTTGTTCCTGTCCAATGGGAGCAGGGCCGTTTTGCATATTTCAGGCTGTGCCGAATAGAAGGCGCCGTACCTGCCGATAGTATTGAAAGAATTCTTATTAAGTGTTATACTGAACTCGCGTGTATGCGCAGCACAGGGAAGGGGATGTGTAATGAGAGCGGCAAGAAGAAGCCGGGACAACGGCAGAAAAAAACGTATGCTTCTATGGATTTCTTTGGGAGCAGTAGTGGTCGCAGCCGCCGCAGCGGTGGTTGGGATGCTGCTGGTTCCCGGAGCTCGGGAGGAAAAGAAGACGCCGGTGGATCTGCTTTCGGAATACATGAATCATATTCCGAAAGGGGAATATGAACAGATGTATGAAATGTTGGATGAAGAAACGTCGGAAAAGATCAGCCAAGAGGACTTTGTGAGCCGGAATTCGGCCATTTATGAAGGGATCGAGGCGCAGAATATCAAGGTGGACGCAGTCTCGTATGACGAAGAAACGATGACGGTTTCCTATACCATGTCGCTGGATACGGTAGCGGGAAGTATCAGTTTTGACAATCAAGCCCGATTTTCTGCTGAGGGTGAAAGTTACGGTCTCGCATGGAGCGATTCCCTGATTTTTCCCAACCTGGGTTCTGACGATAAGGTAAGAGTATCCTCTGAAGAGGCGGAGAGAGGCAGTATTCTGGATCGCAACGGGGAACTTCTGGCGGGTAAGGGAACAGCTTCCTCCGTCGGCATCGTTCCCGGAAAGCTGGAGGATCGGGAAGCGGCAGTGGCGCAGATTGCGGAGCTGCTTGAAATGACCCCGGAGGAAATTGAAAAGGAATTGTCCGCCCAGTGGGTGACGGACGATACCTTCGTGCCCTTGAAAACCCTCCCCAAGGCGGAGGAGATGGATTTCCTCACCGCTTCAGAGGAAGAACGGCAGAAGGAGCAGGAACGGCAGGACAAGCTGCTGCAGATTCCCGGAATCATGATTTCGGATACGGAAGTACGCCGGTATCCGCTGGGAGCTGCCGCGGCACATTTAGTAGGGTATATACAGAGCGTCACGGCAGAGGATCTGCAGGAGCATGCTGGAGAGGGATATACCTCTAACAGCGTGATCGGAAGAACCGGTATAGAAGGGCTTTTTGAGGAGGAGCTGAGAGGCAAAAACGGCCACAGAATCTATATCGCGGACGCGGAAGGCAATGAGAAGGAAGAGCTAGCCTATATCTCTGTCCAGCATGGAGAAAATGTGCGGCTCACTATAGACGCCGGTTTGCAGAAGGATCTGTATGAACAGTTTCAGGAGGATGAGAGCTGTTCTGTCTCCATAGATCCCTATACGGGAGAGGTATTGGCGCTTGTGAGTACGCCGTCCTATGATACAAATGATTTTATTCTGGGCCTTTCAAATGAAAAGTGGACGGCGTTGAACGAAGATAAAGCGCAGCCCTTGTTCAACCGTTTCCGGCAGACGTGGAGCCCGGGCTCTGTTTTCAAGCCTGTAACGGCGGCGATAGGGCTGGAATCCGGCGCTGTTGACCCGGAAAAGGATTATGGAAGCGAAGGCCTCAAATGGCAGAAGGATGAATCGTGGGGTTCTTACTTTGTTACGACGCTGAAGGCGTATGAGCCGGTTACGCTGGAAAACGCCTTGAAATATTCCGACAATATCTATTTTGCAAAAGCGGCTTTGGATATAGGGGCCGACGGATTGACAAAAGGACTGGATGCGCTTGGGTTTAATCAGGAGCTGCCTTTCGAGATCGTTATGCAGCAGTCCCAGTACTCCAACACGGAAACGATCAGTTCGGAGATCCAGCTGGCGGACAGCGGCTACGGCCAGGGAGAGATATTGGTCAATCCTCTGCATATGGCGAGTATCTACACTGCTTTCTGTAACGATGGGAACATTCTGAAGCCTTATCTGGTGTACAGCGAAGATGCACAGCCGGAATACTGGTATGAGGGAGCTTTTTCCTCCGATACGGTGAACAGAATCGTTAAGGCCCTGGGAAAGGTCGTAAACGATACCGATGGGACGGGATATTCCGCTCATATAGAGGGGGTCCCTCTTGCAGGCAAAACGGGAACGGCCGAAATCAAGGCGACGCAGGATGACCAGACGGGAACTGAACTGGGCTGGTTTGCGGCCTTTACGACGCAGAAAGATATGGAAAAGCCCATCCTGATCGTCAGTATGGTGGAGGATGTAAAGGAGCGGGGCGGCAGCAGCTATGTTACGCGAAAGGACAAGCAGGTCCTGACAAACTGGTTCGCAAGGCCTTGAGGCTTGTTCCCTGCGGGAGAAAAGGAGAGCCGTGTAAAACGGCTTTCGGGATGGAAGGGAGGCGAAAAAATGAATTTTGGTGTGATAGGCCCTGGTGTGATCGCAGAAAAATTTGCCGGGGCCTGTAAAAGCTGTGAAGGCGTCACTCTCCTGGGTGCGGCATCCCGCAGCCGGGAGAAGGCGGAGGCCTTTGTCCGAAGGCATGGTTTGGAAAGAGTCTATGACAGCTATGAGGCTCTTTTGGCCGATCCTTCTATTGATGCGGTATATATTTCAGTGATCCATACCGGGCATTTTTCACTGGCCCGGAAATGCATAGAAGCGGGAAAGGCCGTTCTGTGTGAAAAGCCTCTTACATGCTCCCTCGAGGATACGGAAGAGCTTATTCGTTTAGCTTCCGAACGGGGCGTACTGCTGATGGAAGCTATGTGGACGCTCTTCCTTCCCCCTGTCCAAAAGGCTGTAAAATGGCTTCGTGACGGCGCCATAGGGGCGATGGAATACGCTGCCTGTAATTTTTCCTCGTTTGTGCGAAGAAATCCAAAAAGCCGGCTGTTTGACCCTGCTCAGGCGGGAGGCGGTCTTCTGGATGTTGGGGTGTACTGTGTGGCGTTTCTTTTGGAGGCTGCGGGAGAAGAGCCGCAGGACGTAAAGGCTTTTCTGCGTATAGGCCCTACCGGCGTGGATGAGATGGGAACGGCTGTATTTCGATTTCCCGGCGGCCTTTTGGCGGACTGCACCTTTGGACTGCGGGCTGGGTTGGACGACAGCGCCTGTATATTCGGTGACAAGGGAAAAATCATTCTCCGCCATTTCTGGAGGTGCCGCAGGGCTGAGCTGTATGATCAAGAAGGAAATCTTTTGGAAACAGCGGAGGACAGCCAGGAAAACGGATTTGTATATGAAATCGATGCCTTCCGGGATTCGTTCCGTAAAGGCGAAACAGAATGTCCGCAGATGCCGTTGGCGAAGACATTGGCCGCTGCCCGGTGGATGGAGGCGATTGAGAAAGAGAATGCATCAATAGGTGATGATTCTATTCAGTAGATTGGTGTTATTGAATCCAAATACAATGTGGAAAAAGAACGGCCCTGCTTCTGTAATCTCGCAGAAGCAGGGCCCTTTTATTACTGATAGAAATAACCCTTATAAATCCAATTTGGAGATGGTTCCGTGAAATAACATCACTATACTTTGAAAATTATTGAAACATTTTTCTTTCTTCAGTATAATAAAGATATTACATTATGAGGAGGAAGAAAGATATGAAAAAATCTATAGCGATTCTAGTTGCATTTCTAATTATCGTTTCATCCAGTATATTTTCTGGATGCAGTAGAGTAGAAAATCTATCGAACTTAGAGGCAAGAGAAAGCAGAAATTCATCTCATGAGACGGCAGAATCAAACTTTGAAACGGGTAGTTCGCAGCGGGAATATAGTCAATCGTCCGATTCAGAGGAAGAAAAAGAAGAGTCTGGCAGTGTTGTCAGCAATAAGGATCAATCGCAGGATTCTTCAATAGCTTCTTCTGCGGGGCTCGACCCCAGTCTGGATTATGAGGTCATGACAACGGGAAATCTAGTGCTGGCTTTAGATGTTTTAAATGATGAATGGAAAAAGGGAAATTTCACGGAAGGAGGATCTGCACATGCTTTCATCAATAAAAATGATGCAATTCTGGTCCTGTATTCTCCATCCGATACGGCTCGAAGCGGAGACGAGGAGCAGGAAATCAAAGAGTTTTTGTCTTTGGCCTATGTTATAGCAGATGATTTTACTGTTTATGCGGAAGCAGGTTCCAGTATTTATATTGAGCTAACTGGAAACAGCGGCATAGGTTTGTTGATCACAGAACTTGATGGAAAGGTAACCACTGTTTTAACGGCTGAAAGCGAAGATAGTTTTTATAATATCCTTTTAAAATCTGTTTATGATGAGGCCTTTGAGGAATATTCCTTTATGGGTATGTAGAGATAAAACTAGAGATTTATACAAAAGGAGTACTGCTAAAAATCATAACGGCAGTACTCCTTTCCTATTTGGCTTTCCCATGGAGATCGTTTATGGATATAAGGCGGCGTATATGGGAACTTTTGTATTTGTTTGGGTATGTGGGATTATTTAGATCTAATTGGATATGAATGTCTTGATCCGGCGCTTAATTTATGGAACAGCCGTACAAGCACGACCACAGCGACGATCGAGAGGATGCATTCGGCGGCGAGCTGCGCATAGGCCAGGCCATAGAGCGGGAAAAGAGCGTTGAGAAGGAAGAGGGCGGGGATCTCCAAAACTACCTTCCGGAGGATGGCAAAGATCAGCGCTTCTTTTCCCATACCGGACGCTTGGAAAACGCCTACGGCAATAAAGTCCATACAGAGGAAGGGGAGCCCCAGGCAGAAACCGCGCAGGAAGCTCGTTCCATAAGATACGATAGCTTCGTTTTGAATAAAGAGACGGGTCAGTCCTCCTGCGCCGAAGAAATATCCGGCGGAAACAGTCACAATGAAAGCCATGGCGATTTTTACGGTGAAAAGCAGTGTGTGCTTCATGCGCTTAACGTTCCCGCTGGCATAGTTATAGCTGATAAGGGGCATGATTCCCTGGGACAGCCCCATAGAGATCTGCATGGGGACCATATTGATTTTTTGAGCGATTCCCATAGCCGCCACGGCGTCGGCGCCGAAGGCGGAGGTAAAATTGTTGAGGACCGTCATACCTGTTACGTTCAGCAGATTCTGGATAGAAGCCGGGATACCTACGCCGAACACGCCTTTGACGATGGGACCACGGAAGCCGAACATACGGGGGCGGATGCAGACATATGTATTCCCCCGGCGGAAGAAGAGCAGAACAAAAAAGTAAAGGCAGGCTACGCAGTTCGAGAGAAACGTAGCGCAGCCGGCGCCGGCCGCTCCCATGTTGAACCCCCAGGGCAGAATGAAGATGGGATCTAGAACGATATTCAGCAGACAGCCGCTCATAGTGCCTATGCTGGCATGAAGGGCCGCGCCTTCTGCCCGGACAAGATAGGCCATTACCACATTTAGGATAGCGGGAGTGGCCCCCAGATTTACTGTCCACAGCATATAGCCGGCGGTGGCCTCCGTAGTATTGCTGTCTGCTCCCAAAAGGCCCAGAAGGGGGCCGCTGAAAATCACACAAAGAAGGGAGAAGAGAAGGCCGCAGAAAACAGAACAGTAAAAACCAAAGGCGGAACTGCGGTATACAGTATCGTAATCCTTACGGCCCAGGGCGCGGCTCATCATGCTGGAGCTTCCCACGCCGAAGAGATTGTTGACAGCGTTGAAGGCCAGAAGCACCGGGGCGGCCAGCGTGACGGCGGCGTTTTGTATCGGGTCGTTCAGCATGCCGACAAAATAGGTGTCCGCCAAATTATAG
>OFOK01002360.1_pt1 | contig 11182 bp, 9 predicted proteins | sample 1542001 | NCBI WGS metagenome assembly OFOK01 (sample SAMN04209242, study PRJEB22552) | human gut metagenome | biome: gut; material: feces | host: Homo sapiens | place: USA: Oklahoma
CAGTAGAACAGCTCCAGCCGGGAGGCGGCCATCATCTGCCGGCTGTAGGCATGGAGCTTCTGGTTGTTGATGGCGGCGGCGGTGGCCTCGTCGCCCAGACGGCTGACGCCGTAGGGCTCATAGCGGCACATCTCCTGCAAAAGCCGCAGGTCCGCCCAGTCCCGCTTGTCGTTGCGGATGGAGCGGATGCTGTCCAGCAGGTTGGCGCGCTCGCTGTCCACATATTCCGCCAGATATCGGCCGTTGCGGGTGACGGGGTCCAGCAGCAGCTCCCCCAGCAGGGCGGCGGAGGGCTCCAGCAGCTTTTCTCCCTGGGGGGCGAAGCTGTCGTCCATTACCGAGGCCACAAAGCCGATGCACTGGCACTCCGCCCGCTTGCGGATGGTGGGGTTGATCTGTGCGCCGTAGAGCCGGTCCATGGCGGCGGACAGCTGCTCGATGTCCGGGCAGCTTATGGTGCCCCGCTGGAGCACCAGCGGCAGCAGCGCCCCATAGGACGCCGTTTCCCGGCGCAGGGGGGTGATGAACTGGGCGGACAGGCAACTGGTTTTGAACTTTTTGGCAGGCAGATAGGTGAGATATACCCGGTCCATGATCTCGCGGCGGGTCTTCTCCATATGCGGCACCTCCAGGATACAATAATACACTATTATATCGCAGGCGGCGGGAAATGAAAAGGGCTTTTCTATAAAATAAGGCTCCCGGCCGGTTGGCCGGGAGCCTTGATAAATTTAAGGGGAATCAGGCCACGCGCTTGCCCTTATAGCGGGACTTGACAGCCACGGCAATCAGCCCGCAGCCGCACAGACCGGCCAGGGTGGACCACAGGGCCGTGCCCATGTCGCCGGTTTTGGGACTGTTGCTGCCAGCATTGCCAGTGTTGCCGGTATTGCCGGTGTTGCCGGAGTCGCCGCCCTGACCGGGCTGACCGGGCTGGCCGCTTCCTCCGGCGCCACCGCCGGTTTGCTGATAGCCGCAGACGGAGCAGACGCCATCCACGAAGGTGTGGGCGCCGAAGCCGTCCTTCTGGCTGTTGTCAGTGACGGTGCAGCCGTCAGCCAGGCAGTCATGCCAGTGATTCTCGCCGTCGGAGGACCAGGTATCGGACCACTGATGCGTATGCTCCTTCACCAGGGGCTTGTCCTCGGCGCTGTACATGCGCCACAGCTGGGTGCCGTAGAAGGGATTGGCGGTGCCCATATACACGCCGTTCTCGGTGGAGCAGATGGTGCGCAGGCCGTGGTTGGAGCCGTCGCCGAAGCCGTCCCGGGTGATGGCGTCGAAGTTCACGCCGTCCTTGGACACCAGCAGGTCAAAGCCGTTCTCGCTCTGCTGGGCATAGTAGTTGCAGCCGAAGTAGTACACAAAGTTGTGGATCGTGTTGTCATACACGGCCTTGTCCAGGGCGGCAAAGATGGCCTTCACGGCGCTTTTCAGGTCATCCTTCAGGCCCTGGGTGTCGGCGCTGCACATAGCCACGCCGGTGACCTGGGCATACTCCCGGGCGAAGTTGGCACTGTCCAGCTTGATGCCCAGGCCATCGAACACCTTCTGCTTGAAGGCCTCATAGTCCTCCAGCATATCCCGATAGCCGGGCACGGGGTTCTTGTCGGCGGACATATCCGTGGCAAAGCCTGCCAGCTGCTGGAACAGGGAGGCGGTGTACTTGTTAAACAGGAAGGTATCCAGGAACCAGTTCAGATACTTGTTGTCGTGCTGCTGCAGAACCTCCAGCACGGCGTCCTTCAGCATATCGGCCCGGCCGCTGATGTCGGCATAGTCCATATTGGCCACCTGGCCATCGGTGATCTGGGTGAACTGATAGGTCAGAGTGGAGGTGTCATAGGTGCCGATGTACAGCTCACCGTTGTGCTCGCCGTAGCGCCAGACATTACTGGTTGGAGTTGTTGCCCAGCCCCGCGCCCAGGTTGCCGATGGGGCCGTCGGGGAAATAGGGGTTGTCGTCCTTACCGGCTACCTGCTGGAAGTTGCCGTCGGCGTCCATGCGGTACAGATAGATGGAGTGGTCCAGATCGTTGTACAGCAGCTCGAAGTTGCCGGAGGCAGGGACCTCCGCCAGGTCCAGCATGGGATCGTTGTAGGTGCCCAGGTACAGATAGCCGTTGTACACCCACATATTGCAGCTCATGGAATAATTGATGCCCAGACCGAAGCCGTAGCCGCTGGCGCCGTGGTCGCCGATGACCTGGGTCCAGGTGAAGCTGCCGTCCTCGTGCTTGTCGCCGCGATACATGGCGAAGCCCTGCTTGTTGATGTGGCCGTCGATGGACTTGTCGGTGACCACGGTGACGTACATGGAGCCGTTATACTCGATGATGTCCCAGATCCCGCCGCCGTTGAGGCCGTCGGTCTTCATAACGGCGGGCAGGCCGTCAAAGTCGTCCTGATCGGCCACACGCCGCCAGGAGCTCAGACCTGCGGTGGGATCGGAGCTGGCCACGATGATGCCGCCGGGGGTACCCTTGCCGTCATAGTTGTCGGAGGCCAGGCACATATAGATCTCGTCGTCAAACACCAGCAGGCCGTGAACGCCGTTGGACACGCCCTGGGCGTAGTTGATGTTGTGATAGGCGATGGAGCACTCGTTGGTCTCAGGGTCCACCTCGATGAGGGTGGCGGTGGGGCTGCCCATACCGGCGAAATAGATCTTGCCCTTGAATTCAAAGGCCATGCGATAGCCGGCCAGATAGTTCACGCCCTTCAGATAGGGGGGATAGCCGGGGAAGATGTCGGGATAATCCTTCAGGATGTCCCGCTCCCGGAAGATCACCTGGGCCTCGCCGGTGTAGCGGTTCACAGCCATGATCACGGGGGTCCACTGGGACATGGGGGTTTCATCGAAGGTGTCCGTGCCGAACATGACCTTCACAAAATCTGCCGCGGCCCGGCTGGTGTCCACATTCTGATCCAGCTTGCCCTCCTTCTTCATGGCGTCCAGGGCCGTTTTGACGTTGTTGTGATAGATGTAGTAGGTGGAGTTATAGCAGGTGCCGATGTAGACATAGTCACCGGCCTCGGCCATGGACCAGGAGTAGCTCTGGCCGCGGTCCTGCAGGTCGCCGGTCAGGATACCGTCCACCTCTCCGGCACCCAGCGTGGGGTGGGAGACCTTGTCGATGGTGTAGCCGCCCTTGGAGTAAACACCCTGCTCCAGGGGCTCGTAGCTGATGGTGTCGTCGTCATTGCGGACGACGGCTGCCAGTGCGCCGTTGACCAGGCTGACCGTCATAACCAGGGCCAGCAGAACAGCGGTGCAGGCTTTGAACGCTTTGTGCATGTTATCCCGCTCCTTAAAAAACAATTTGCCTGTCCTTGCACGAAGAACACTTTATCCATAATATGTGCGCCAACAGGCACACAGTAATTTAACATAGTTTCCATGCTTTTACAATAGATAAAAACTGAAAATGCAATAATTTTTTCTTATATCAGAAAAAAGAACAGGCAATGACGGCGTTTTTTGCAGAGTTTTCCTATAAAGGCAGTGAATTGCGGAAAATTTTGACCAAAGGCGGTTGCCAAAGGGCGGCAAGGGGTGGTAAAATAAATGTATCCTATTCCAACCGGCGGCGGCCACTCCACTTTCTTGGCCCCCTGCCGGAAAAACAAAGGAGGAACCAGGTCCCGCTGAGACTGGCGGTGCGGCAGTGTGGAGACCTGCCGTAAGGCGCTGCGGCTTCGCCGGGCGCGAGACCGTTCCATGCGGAGGCAGAACGGTTACAGTCTGTATATTATGGCAGAGGTCATTCTGAAAAACCTCAAGAAGGTGTACCCCAACGCGGAGAGCAAGAAGGCCAAAAAGGGCGAGCCCCAGAAAAAGGGCAATCTGCAGATCACCGATGAGGGCGTGGTGGCGGTGCAGGATTTCAACCTGCACATTGCGGACAAGGAGTTCATCGTGCTGGTGGGCCCCTCCGGCTGCGGCAAGTCCACCACCCTGCGGATGATCGCCGGTCTGGAGGACATCTCCGGCGGCGAGCTGACCATCGGCGGCAAGCTGATGAACGACGTGGAGCCCAAGGACCGGGACATCGCCATGGTGTTCCAGAGCTATGCCCTGTATCCCCACATGACCGTGTATGAAAACATGGCATTCTCCTTGAAGCTGAAGAAGCTGCCCAAGGACGAGATCGACAAGAAGGTCCGTGAGGCCGCCGAAATTCTGGATATCACCCAGTATCTGGACCGCAAGCCCAAGGCTCTGTCCGGCGGCCAGCGGCAGCGTGTGGCCATTGGCCGGGCCATCGTCCGGGACCCCGCCGTGTTCCTGATGGACGAGCCCCTGTCCAACCTGGACGCCAAGCTCCGCAACCAGATGCGGGCCGAGATCATCAAGCTGCGGGAGCGCATCGACACCACGTTTATCTACGTCACCCATGACCAGACCGAGGCCATGACCCTGGGCGACCGGATCGTCATCATGAAGGACGGCTTCATCCAGCAGATCGGCACCCCCCAGGAGGTGTTCGACCACCCGGCCAACCTGTTTGTGGCGGGCTTCATCGGCATGCCCCAGATGAACTTCTTCGACGCGAAGCTGACCCGGCAGAACGGCAGGTATGCCGTCACCGTAGGCGGCGTCACCGTGGAGCTGTCCGACGAGAAGCAGCAGCGCCTGGCCGAGCACAACGTGGCGGAGCAGGACGTGACCCTGGGCGTGCGCCCGGACCACCTGATGCTCTGCGCCGACGGCATCAAGGGCACCGTGGACGTGTCCGAAATGATGGGCTCCTCCGTGCACCTGCATGTGGCGGCCGAGGGCAAGGACGTGATCGTCATTGTTCCCACCAACGGCGCCGCCGCCCACTTCCCCATGGGCAGCGAGGTCAACATGATCTTCGGCGGCAACGTGGCCCACGTTTTCGACAAGGAGACCGGAAAGAACCTGGAGTGGTAAGTAAATAAGGCTATAGAACAGGCATCCCCCGGCGCAGACGCGCCGGGGGATATATTTATACGATGAGCGGATGCTCAGGCCCGGCGCTCCTCGTGGATGAACATGACCAGGAAGCTGACGGTCAGCAGGGCGCAGGACACCCAGATTCCCCGGACGGCGGATGCGCCGGTCAGCAGGGCTCCCAGACCGGCACCCAGGGCGAACAGGCCGATGACGCCGAAATATGTCAGGGCATTGCGCAGGGCCTCCGGCTCATGGGTGTGGAAATAGGCGCACAGGGCCTCTGTGCCGCTGCGCATGTTGCCGATGCACATGGTGCTGGCGTAGGCGTGGCCCCGGACCTTGCGGAAGGTCTGCAGCTGCATGGCGCAGGAGAAGGACACCAGGGAGTTGGCCACAGTGTTCAGTGACTGGGGCATAAAGCCCACCGCAAACAGCACGGCGATCTCCGCCAGGATAATCAGCTGACGCCAGTGGACCTTTTCCATGTGCTTGAAGCGGCGGTGGATGCATTCCGCCGCGAAAATTCCCGCCATAAAGGACAGAACGGGGATCAGATACCGCAGGCAGTGGTCCCAGGCCCCCTCAAACAGATAGGCGCTGAACAGCACAATGTTGCCGGTCTGGGCGTTGGCAAAAACGCCGCCCCGGCAGAGATAGGTATAGGCGTCCTGAAGGCCGCCGGATACGATGATGAAGGAGGCTGTCAGCATGGATTCGGACATCTGGCCCCGCAGTCGATGGATAAACACAGCTTGCACCAGGCTTTCTGAGAATTGACCGCCCTTCGGCGGCCCACTGATTATACGACAGGGGAGGGGATCCGTCAAGAGTCCGCCGGGGGAGGGGGTTGGAGGGAACGGAGAGGTGAATTTGCGGCCATATGGTGAGAGAACAGGAGGATTTTTTCGGTTTTTCCGCGTAAAATCTATGTAATAATTCGAAATTTTTATCAAATGACAATTTTCAGCAGTTGACAGGTATGGTACAATGGTTTTTATTATGGAATAGAATGTTTTCTCATCCATGCCGCGATCGGTGCGGCGCATACACCAGTAACAGAGAAAGGAAGGTGCCCTGTCTATGAACAAAGACAACCAGCCGAAAAAGACAGAGCAGAGCGCCAAAACAGGGAAAAAGTCCGGAAAGGGCCGCCGTGTGGGGCGGACCATCGGCATCGTCCTTGGTACCATCCTCCTGGTCACCGTGCTGACCTCCGCCATCTTCGTGGGGATCTTCATGACCTACGTCAACACGTCCCTGAAGGGGCATGTGGAGGTGGACATGTCCGAGTACGACCAGAAGGTGTCCACGGAGCTGTACTATCAGGATCCGGATACCAAGGAGCTGGTCATGTACCAGACCCTGTTCGGCGACGAAAACCGCATCTGGGTGGATTTTGACTCCATCCCCAAGAACCTCCGCGAGGCCACCATCGCCATCGAGGACAAGCGCTTCGAGAGCCACCACGGCGTGGACTGGCACGGCACCGTCCGGGCCGTGTTCCGGACCCTTACCAAGGGCAACACCCAGGGCGGCTCCACCATCACCCAGCAGCTCATCAAGAACGTCACCGGCAACAACGAGAACACCGTCAAGCGCAAGGTGACGGAGGTGTACCGGGCCCTGGCCCTGGAAAAGGACTACTCCAAGGACGAGATCCTGGAGATGTACCTGAACACCATCTACCTGGGCAACCAGTGCTACGGCGTGCAGACCGCCTCCCGGATGTACTTCCACAAGGACGTGTCCGAGCTGACCCTGGCTGAGTGCGCGTGTCTCATCAGCATCACCAACAACCCCTCCCAGTATGACCCCCTGCGCAGCGACTGGACCCGGGAGCAGAACCGCAACCGCCAGCTGGACGTGCTGGACGCCATGCTGGCCCAGGAAAAGATCGACCAGGCCACCTATGACGCCGCCAAGGCCCAGGAGGTGGTATTCACCAACGGCTACACCAACCTGGGCAACTATGTGGGGCCCCAGGAGGAGGACGAAAAGCCCGCCGTGGTCAGCACCGCCAACAACTCCTACTTCACCGACGAGGTCATCACCGATGTGGCCGAGAAGTTTGTGGAGGTCTTTGGCCTGACCGACGACCCCGCAAACGCCGACGGCTATGTCCGCACCGCCTTTGAAAAGGCCGTCAGCAAGGTCTATAACGGCGGCTACAAGATCTATACCACCCAGAACCCCAAGATCCAGGACATCGCTGAGTCCGTGTTTGAAAACACCAACTACGCCAAGTATACCGACTCCAAGGGCGAGCCGCTCCAGGCGGCCATCACCATTGTGGACCCCTACACCGGGGACGTGGTGGCCATGGTGGGCGGCACCGGCGCCAAGGAGGTGGACCGGGGCTGGAACTGGGCCACGTCGGCCCGGCAGCCGGGTTCTGCCACCAAGCCCGTGTCCGTGTACGCCCCGGCTCTGGATAACGGCACCATCACCGCCGCCTCCGCCATCGACGACTATCCCGTCCGGGACCTGCCCGGCTACGGCGCATGGCCCTCCAACTCCGGCAGCGGCTTCCGGGGCCTGACCTCCTTCTATACCGCCCTGGTCCGCTCTCTGAACACCTGCGCCGTGCGCACGGTGGAGGAGCTGGGCACCTATCAGTCCTACACCTTCATGGTGGAGAAGCTGGGCTTCACCACCCTGACCCAGGCCGACAGCCAGCAATCCGGCAACATGGGCCTGGGCGGCTATGAATACGGCGTCACCACCGAGGAGATGGCGGCGGCCTACGGCGCCTTCGTCAACGACGGCGTGTACACCCCGCCCCGGACCTTCTATCGGGTGGAGGACTCCCAGGGCAACCTGGTCTGCGAGAACAACAAGGAGTCCAACGTGGCCATGAAAGCCACCACCGCCTATATCATCCGCCAGACCCTCAAGAGCGTCATCACCAGCGGCACCGGCGGCGAGGCCCGGTTCTCCGGCATGACCATCGCCGGCAAGACCGGTACCACCGATGAAAACCGCGACCGTTACTTCGCGGGCTTCTCCCCGTATTACAGCGCCGCCGTCTGGACGGGCTATAAGTCCAACGAGCGGTTCTCCGAGTCCCTGGGCAACCCCTCCGCCGTGCTGTGGCGTGAGGTCATGCGCCGCATCCACGACGGCCTGGAGAACAAGGACTTCAACAGCTGCTCCGGCCTGGTCCAGGTCACCGTCTGCCAGGACAGCGGCCTGCTGGCCACCGACGCCTGCACCCACGATCTGCGGGGCAATCGCGTCACCACCGTCACCGTGGCGGCGGACACCGCCCCCACCCAGAGCTGCAACGTCCACAAGATGGTGCGCTACTGCAAGGACGGCAAGCACCTGGCCACGGAATACTGCCCTGCCAGCAGCGTGGTGGAGATCGCCGCCCTGGATTGGAACCGCGAGATCATCAAGGACATCAAGGCCCAGGACGACGAGTACCTGCTCCAGACCCTCACCGGCAAGGAGGAGGGCGAGCTGTGCCCGGTGCACAACAAGAAGCCCTCTATCTTCCCCATCATCCCCGGCGATGACGACGATGACAGCAGCGACACCCGCTTCGGCTCCTGGTCGGATTGGTGGGACAAGCTCCTGCCGTAAGCCCAAGATTTTTCCCAAAATCCCCGCCTCATCTACTGAGGCGGGGATTTTGCAAGGACTTTCACTGACTCCCTTTTTACATTTCTAATAAAAAATTAAAAATTAAATTGTATGCTTTGTGTATTGCTTTTTACAGAAAAAGGCTGTATGATAGGCATGTAAAGCAGAGAGACAAAAAACAAGGATGAATGGTGAATTATATGGCACTGAAGAAGAATCTGGACGTGACGATCCACGAGGCATTTCTGGAGGAGATCCTGCGGGGAAACTGGTTACCGGGCCAGGCCCTGAACCTGGACGAGCTGGCCGAGCGCTACGGCGTCAGCCGGACGCCGGTGCAGCAGGCTCTGAAGCGGATGCATACCCAGGGCATGGTGGTGTTTTCCAGCAAGGGACATTTCTCCGTGCCGACCTTCAGCGAGAAGGAAGTGTGCGACATCATCGAGATACGCTTGCTGCTGGAGCATCAGGCTCTGACGGACATTCAGCGCAAGGCGCTGCCGGTGGACTATCAGACGCTGGACCGTCTGGCCAGGGAGTGCATCCTCTCCAACGAAACGGACGATGTGGTCAGTGCCCGCCGCACGGACCTGGACTTCCACCGGGTGTTGGTGGAGCAGGCCGGGAACCGGTGTCTCAGCGAGGTCTATGACCGGATCCAGGGCCAGTTCATTGTGGCCAACTATCTGCTGGCCAGCCACACCCGGGTGCAGCAGGAGAGCGCCTCCGGCGACCATGAGATGGTGCTCGATGCCCTGCGGGCGGGGGATTTCTCCCGGGCCCACAGCATCATTGAGGAGCATATCCAGGGCGCCTGCCAGAAAATCCTGATCAAAATGCACGCATAAACGAAACGATATCCCCAACCATGAGTTGACGGCGGTCCGGAACAAGCTCCGGACCGCCGCGCCGTTATCCGCTCCAATGCACAATGGGATAACCTTGAGCCATCGGAAAGGGATATCTTTTTTCAGACCAAAAAAATTAAAAATTAAAAATTTTTGTTATCCTTTCCTGCGAAGCAGGTTACATAAAAATTCAACAGATAAAAATGGGAAAGGAAGAATCATCATGAAAGTGAAAGAAACCGCCAAGAAGCCTTATGGTATCTGCCCTGCGTCCATGACCATCTGGAACGCCGACCAGACCTATAACAAGAAGGGCATGGAGAAGTATCTGACCTGGCTGCTGGACAACGGCGCACAGTCCATCTCCATCTGCGGCAGCACCGGCGAGAACGTCGCCATGAACATGGAGGAGCAGCGCGAGATCATCGGCCACGTGGACGCCGTGACCTGCTCCGCCGCCGAGGCTGCCTCCAACATCGCCAGCGGCGAGCTGAAGGTCCTGGCTGTGGCCAACACCGAGCGCCTGGAGGCCTATCCTGACGTGCCCACCTTCCAGGAGGTCGGCGTGGATCTGACCATCGTGGCTCTGCGCGGCCTGTGCGTCAACAAGGATCCCCCCGACGACGTGAAGAAGGCTCTGTGCGACGGCTTTGAGAAGGTCATCAACAGCGATGCCTGCCGCGAGAAGATCGAGGCTGCCAACATGACCTACATGCCCCTGAACGCTCAGGAGACCAACGACATTCTGGACAGCATGTCCGGCAACTTTGAGAAGATCATCAACGCTTATCTGAATTCTGCGAACTGATCGTCTTAACCGACTCAAGTGGGCGGTACGCACAGGGGTGTGTACCGCCCACACTCGAAAGGAGAACTTATGAAAAAGCTGAATATTGTATTCTCCGTGGTTCTGATAGCGGTTGCCGCATTTTTCTTCTTTTACGCCGATACCTTCAAGATGCTGCCGGGTCAGACGGAGATCGGCCCCGGCGCTTTCCCCAAGGCCGTTTGTGTGGGCCTGGCAGTGTGCGGCGTCCTTCTGATTATCCAGGAGCTCCGCAAGGGCGGCAGTGAAAAGGCGGAGCTGTTCAGCAAGAAGCTGCTGATCGGCATTGCCGCCGCCGTGGTCTATTTTGTTCTGCTGAAAATTCTTGGCTTCGTGCTGGACAGCATCTGGGTCGTGTTTGTGATGATGGCCCTGCTGCTCAACGAGCCGTTCAAAAAGGCGTGACGCTGCTGCTGCCCTTTACCTATGGCATGGACCCCGCGGCCGGTATTTCCATGCTGCTGGCCATCTCCTTCGGCGCAATTTACGGCGGCTCCATCACCGCCATCCTGATCGGCACACCCGGCACGCCGGCCTCGGCCGCCACTATCCCTCTGCTCCGAATTCCTGAAATTTTATCCCCCCGGGAGGCTTCCGCAGCGGGGCGGAAGCCGCTACAATAGAGAAAAATGCGGCGCACCATAGCCGCAAACGGAAATCGGAAAAGGAAGCATGGCCATGATTTCGGAATTGGAAAAGAGAGTGCAGCGCTACTGGACCCAGCGGTCCCACGACTTCGGAACCGTCCGGAGAAACGAATTGGAGGACGAGATGGGCCGGAAGTGGTTCCGGGAATTGGAAAAGCACTTACCGGAAAACGGAAAATTAAAGGTTCTGGATGTCGGAACGGGGACGGGCTTTTTCGCGGTGCTGCTGGCCCAGGCCGGACACCGGGTGGAGGGGGTGGACCTGACCCCGGCCATGCTGGAGGAGGCCCGGGCCCTGGCGGCCCAGCGGGGGCTGGACATCACGTTCCGGGAGATGGACGCCCAGACCCTGGAC
>OFOK01002369.1_pt1 | contig 11157 bp, 10 predicted proteins | sample 1542001 | NCBI WGS metagenome assembly OFOK01 (sample SAMN04209242, study PRJEB22552) | human gut metagenome | biome: gut; material: feces | host: Homo sapiens | place: USA: Oklahoma
TCCTGCCTGATGGGTGATTCGACAGCGCTTGCCTCAGCAATTGTGCGGTGCTGCCATAGAAAAATATTGCGAAGCAGAAGGTTTTGTGAACCATCTGCTATCCTGCCAAACTCTGTCTCTCAAAATCAAAACACAGCTTACCCGCATCACGGAAAGCCGGAAAACGCATCCGGCAGAGAACCTCCCCGAAGGCGACCTCGAAAAGCTCCGAAAATATCTCATCGCCGAAATTCAAAAGTGAGGGAAAATATGAAAGGCCCAAAAACGCTCTACGTCTCCGATTTAGACGGCACTTTGCTGCGCCATGACCAAACCGTCTCGCCGTTCACGGCGGAAACGATCAATACTCTAACGGCGCGCGGCATGCTGTTTTCTTACGCCACGGCGCGCTCGCTCGTCACCGCGAAAACGGTCACTAAGGGGCTCAACACGCACTTTCCGCTCATCATCTATAACGGGGCGTTTGTGCGCGATAACGTCACGGAGGAAATTCTGCTCGCAAATTACTTTGACGCTTCCGTGTACGCGGTTTTAGATGAACTCTTCAAGGCGAATATCTACCCCATCGTGTACGCAAATGTGGACGGCAGAGAACATTTTTCCTTTATCTATGAAAAGTGCACGCCCGGCCTGAAGGACTTTGCCGATACCCGCGTAAACGACCCCCGTACCCGCGAGGTGTATACGACAGAAGAGCTCACGCGCGGCGATCTTTTCTACATCACCTGCATCGGCGACCCGCAAAAGCTCGCGCCATTCTACGAAAAATACCGCGAAACCTACCACGTCGTCTACTCCAAAGATATTTACTCCGACGAGCAGTGGCTCGAGATCATGCCGAAAACCGCCTCCAAAGCGAACGCCGTCCTCGAGTTGAAAGAGAAGCTCGGCTGCGAAAAGCTCGTCGTCTTCGGCGACGGCAAAAACGACCTTGATATGTTCCACGCTGCGGACGAAGCCTACGCTGTTCAAAACGCCGACAAAGAACTGAAAGCCGCCGCCACCGCCATCATCGGCAGCAACAACGAAGACGGCGTAGCCAAATGGCTTTTGGAGCACGCATTTTTTTAAATCCCGGAGGAAAATATGTACATTTATTACCCAAGCTGTAACTTTAGCGCTGCAAGTCCCGCAACGGCAAAAAAAGTCAAAGCGTTTTTTGAAAAGCAAATGCCGGTTGCCGGCTGCTGCCGCGTCGACAAAAGAGAGATTTCCCCTGCGGATATCGCGCTTTACATCTGTCAGGCATGCCGCGAAACGCTCGAAGACAAAGTGAAAACGCAGTCGATGTGGGAATATCTTGATGCCTTAAAAGATTTCAACTTTCCGAACCTAAACGGTCAAAAATTCTATGTGCAGGATTGCTGGCGCGACCGCAATCATCCGGAGATCCACGAAGCCGTGCGCAGCCTTTTAAAGAAAATGCACGCGGAAGTGATAGAGATCGAGCATAACCGTGAAAAATCCATATTCTGCGGCAACCTGCATTACGAAACGGATGATCCGCGTCTCAAAAACTACCCGAACACTCCACTGTACAAGCTGCCCGAAGACCTGCAAACCTCTCTCATGCAGCATTATGCCGCGCAGTTTGACCCCAAAATCCCGGTGCTGTGCTACTGCAACCGCTGTTATGAATGCCTTCGCATGGGCGGTGCAACCGCCGTTCACCTGCTCGATATCGCTTTTTCTGAAATGTAAAGACAGATTTGTTTCCTTTCAGACAGGAAACGAACCGCAAAATCGCCTATACTGAATACAGCGACAGAGGAAAGGGGAGAGCGTAAATGGAGTGGCTGCCCGGCAACAAGGTGTACGACCTTGCCGGCAAGTACAACATCGAGTGGTATTCCGCAGACGGCGACCCGGACGGCACCGACTACGAGTCCGCTATCTGGATCCCCGTTATCCCGAAAAAGTAAAATCTTATCACGCCATAAGAAAACCGCCCTGCCGATGCGCAAAACGGCAGGGCATCTCCTATTTTATGTCGGTTCCCGGGTAAAACCGTGCCAAAATTTCGTCAACTGTCATGCCGCCTTCCGCAAGCGTTATGGCGGCCGCTTGACTCATACCCACGCCGTGCCCATAGCCGAGCGTCGTAAATGTGAACGCGCCGTTTTCATACGTCACCGTAAAACTCGCGCTGCGCAAACCGAGCATCTCCCGCACATGCACGCCTGTCATTTCCACCCCGCAAACCGTAAGCTTTTCCACATATCCCGTGTCAAAATATTGAATATCCGAGAACCACTTTCCCGGCGCATCGTCAAATGAAATTTCCGAGAAAGCGGCTTGTATCTCGTCTTCTGTAAACGTTGCCGCGCTCTGAAACCCCTGCGCCAAAAGGTCGCTCGGGCACGCCACAGCGGTGAGGTACGGGTAGCTTTTTTCCGGCCACACGTTCTCAAACGGCTGCGTGCACCCGGCAGAAATCGCAAAATAACACGCATCGATCGGCTCGTTTTCAAAATAAATTTCTTTGTCGAGCACCGATAAGCACAGCGCCCGCACGCGGTTTTGTTCTTCGTCCGTCAGCCCCGCATCAACCGTGTAGATGCTCTTTTCCGCGCTGTCACAGGTAAAATCAAAATCTTTCCCCGTGTTTTCCTGCCGCTTGCGGTCATAGAGCGTGTGTATCGCGATGATTTGTGCTTTTAACGCCTCGTCGGGGGCAGAAACAGTCATCTCACACGGCAGCGCCCCGCAGAGAAAATCCAGATCGTTCACGGTGCGGACCGTCTCTGTTGCCGTGTCGTAAATGCGAAAAACAGATTCGCTTTTTGCCGTGCCGCTCTCCGCAAACAGCAGCGGCGTTACCGCGCAAAACAGATACAGCGCACCCAAAAACGCGAAAAACCTGCGTACCGGCCATTTTGATTTCAGCTTCATTTTGCACCTCGAGATGAAAAAACTTATCGTCACTCATGCAATATTTTGTGCTAAATTTATTTTTTGTAGAATAAATCAAGATAAAAATGAAAGATATTAAGTTTCATAATTCAAAAATGCTTGACGAAACCGCAACTCTGCGCTATTATGTATCTACTACGCGAAAATGTGCGGAACGCAGTGCGAAGAGCCGCGCAGGAAAGGATGAGCAGTTTTGGAAAGATTGATAAACGAAAGTGCAAGCAGCACAACGGTCAGCGAGCTTTGCGCCGAGTATCGTGCCAATAACCAGATTACAAAGGATGAATACGAGCTTTACCACGTCAAACGCGGCCTGCGCAACCGCGACGGCACCGGCGTCATGGCCGGTCTTACGCACGTCTGTAATGTGCACGGCTACCTCATCAGCGACGGCGTGAAGATTCCGGATAGCGGCCGCCTCACATACCGCAGTATGGATGTTGTGGACATCATCAACGGCTGCCGCGCGGAAGGCCGTTTCGGCTTTGAAGAAGTCGTGTGGCTTTTAATCTTCGGCAAGTTGCCCGATGAACGCCAGTATAACCGAATCTGTCAGCTTCTTTACGAAAACCGCGAGCTGCCGGAATACTTCCCCGAGGACGTCATTATGAAAAACCCATCGCGCGACGTGATGAATAAGCTCGCGCGTGCCGTTTTGACGCTCTATTCCTACGATGACGACCCGGACGATCTCTCACTCGAGAATAACATGCGCCAAAGCATCTCGCTCATTGCGCGTATGCCGGCCATCATGACGTATGCCTATCAGGTCAAGCGCCGCCATTACGATAAACAGACCATGTTTTTCCACCCGTTTGAGCCGCAGCACAAAACGGCGGAAGCGATTTTGAATGCCCTGCGCGAGGATCGCCAATTCACGCACGAGGAAGCCCAGCTGCTCGACCTTTGCATGGTGCTCCACGCAGAGCACGGCGGCGGTAACAACTCCACATTTACCACGCGTGTGCTTTCCTCCGCGCAAACGGATATCTACTCCACCATCGCCGCAGCTATCGGCTCCCTGAAGGGCTTCCGTCACGGCGGCGCGAACCACAAGGTACGCCAGATGATGACGGACATCATGCAGAATGTGCAGCACTGGGACAGCGATGACGAAGTGGAAAATTACCTCGAGCGCATTTTGCGCCGCGAGGTGGGGGACAAGAGCGGCCTCATCTACGGCATCGGTCACGCCATTTACACATTGTCCGATCCGCGTGCCGTCGAGCTCAAAAAACAGGCGCGTTCCCTCGCCGCCAAAACCGGCTACGCCGACCAGTTCGCGCTGTATGAGCGCATCGAGCGCTTAGCGCCAGATGCGTTCCATAAAGTTACGGGGAACGAGAAAGTAGTATGCGCCAACGTCGATTTTTATTCCGGGCTCGTCTATGAGATGCTCGGCATTCCGGAGGATCTCTACACGCCCATGTTCGCCGTTTCGCGCATCTCCGGCTGGTGCGCCCACCGCATCGAGGAGCTTACAACGGGCGGCCGCATCATCCGCCCGGCGTACCGCGCGCTGCCCACCGGTCAGACCTACATCCCGCTCAAGGACCGCCATTACGATACAAAGTCCGTTTTGTAAATAAAACGGCATAAAAGCCCAAAACAGCTTGCTTTTTGCCGTTATTGCCCGTATAATCAAATTCAGAAAGCAGCAAGGTGTGTGCGATGGCCCTGTCTTCGCCCGCACCTTTCCGTTTGTATGATTCCATTAAATCTCGTTTCTCTACGAAAGGAAGAGGGGGTAAAATCCATGAAAGCACCCATCACATTTGCCATCGCCGGCTTCGGCGACCGCGGCAGCACATACGCTTCCATGCAGAAGCTTTTCCCGGACCGCATGAAGGTCGTCGCCGTGGCGGATATCAACCCGGAAAAGGTACAGAAAGCGAAAGAGCTCTACGGCATCAAGGATGAGCTTTGCTTCACGAGCGCAGAGGAAATGCTCGCGCAGGATAAGCTTGCTGATGTCATGGTCGTTTCCACCATGGATCGCCAGCACGTCAACCACGCCATTCCGGCGCTTGAAAAGGGCTATAATATCCTGATGGAAAAGCCGATCTCCCCGGATCTTCAGGAGTGCAAGCGTATCATCGAGGTTGCAAAGCACTGCCCCGGCAAGATCATCGTATGTCATGTTCTGCGCTATACCACGTTCTATAATACATTAAAGTCCATTCTCGACAGCAAAAAGATCGGCGATGTCGTCTCCGTCTGTGCAAACGAGAACGTCGGCTACTGGCACCAGGCGCACTCCTTTGTGCGCGGAAACTGGCGCAACAGTGACCAGACAAGCCCCATGATCCTCCAGAAGTGCTGCCACGATATGGACATCTACACCTGGCTGCTCGGCAAAAAGTGTAAGGCCATTTCCTCCGTCGGCGATACGCACCTCTTCAAAAAGGAGTGCGCACCGGAGGGCGCAACGCCGTACTGCCTCGGCGGCTGCAAAGCGAAGGAAAACTGCAAGTTCGACGCCGAGAAAATCTACATCACGAACCCCGCAACGGGCATCCGCAACGGCAATACGTGGATGGCGGGTGTTGCCTGCGGCGTGAACCCCACCGAAGAGCGCACCTATGAAGCACTGAAAAACGGTCAGTACGGCCGCTGCGTCTATATGTGCGACAACAACGTCGTCGACCACCAGCAGACGAACCTCCTCTTCGAGGACGGCACAACCATGAGCTTCACCATGTGCGCGTTCACCGAAAAGTGCTACCGTTATTTCAAGGCCATGGGCACGAACGGTGAGATCGAAGCCGATATGCTCTCGAATAAAATCCACGTCCGCGTCTTCGGCGAGCCGGAAGAAATCATCGATGTCAAGCTCCTTGCAAACGACCTCAAGGGTCACGGCGGCGGCGACAGCGGCATCGTCAACGACTTCCTCGATATGCTCATCAACGAGACCGAAGCCACCGAGCGCACCACAACGCTGGAGCACTCCCTCGAAAGCCACTTCATGGCGCTAGCAGCCGAAGAATCCCGCCTCCGCGGCGGCGAGCTCATCAACATGGATGCGTTCAAAAACGGCAAGTAATTTAACAATCTGAACATAAAAAGTCCTGCACGCATTATAAGCTGTGCAGGACTTTTTTACTATATTCAATTTAATATTTCATCACAAATACGTGTCCACAACGGCCTGCGTCTCATCGCGCTTTGCTTCCATTTCCGCCACAAGGTGGAACTGGTTGCGTGCGCGGTCTAAGTTGTGCTGCGGGTACTTCGTCTTAAAGTATACATCGCCGTTCAGGTAGTCCGCAAGGAAGCGGATGCCCACCTCAAACGTCATCAGCTTCACGCCGTCCGGCAGCGTGCGGATTTCCGTCTCGGTCAGCGCCTTGCCGGCTTCGCCGAGGAAGCCTTCCGTGTACGCCTTAAAGAGCGGCACGCTGAAGTGCACCTTCGTCAGATCGGTTTCGTCCTCCGCACCGGTGGAAGCGCCCGCGCGGATGGAATCACCGAAGTCAAACGCCGTAAGGCCCGGCATCACCGTGTCAAGATCGATGACGCACACCGCGTCACCCGTCGCGTTATCGATCAAAACGTTGCTCATTTTCGTGTCGTTGTGCGTCACCTTCAGCGGCAGTTTGCCCTCCTCAAGCAGGTTCATCAAAAGCCCGCAGTCCGTTTCGCGTGCCTTTGCAAATTCCAGCTCGGCCGCAACATTCTTTAAGCGCCCGACTTTATCCTCACGTACCGCGTCCATCAGTTGCCGGAAGCGCGTTGGGGTGTCGTGAAAGTGCGGGATGACCTCGTGCAGCGTCTCTGCTGGATAATCAGAGAGCATGTTCTGAAACGCACCGAACGCCGCGCCGGATTTTTTTAGCATCTCCGGAGATTCCGCAAAGTCATACGCCGTTGTGTTCTCCAAATTGATCGTCGAGCGCCAGTAGTTGCCCTCACTGTCGATATAATAATCCTTGCCGTCGTTCGTCTTTAAAACCGTCAGCGTGCCGCGCTTCGGGTCTTTGCCGGCCTTTTCAAGCTTCTCCGCCAAAAATTTCGTCACGTGCACCATGTTGTCCATGATCGCATCCGGGTGTGGGAACACATACCCGTTCACGCGCTGCAAAACAAAGTTGCCTTTTTCCGTGCGCGCCAGAAACGTGTCGTTGATGTGCCCGCCGCCGTACGGTTCAATGGAGCTTACACAGTCGCCGTAAAAATACGCCTTTGCGGCCTCGTTATAAAGAATTCCCTTTTTGTCCGCCATGTTTTATCCCCTTAGAGTAAATTTAAAACCGTTAATTATTGATGATGATGCGCAAGATTTCGGAACCGCCCGCCGCGGAAAGATCCATCGCGCCGCTGTACCGCTCCAAAATGCCGCGTACCACTTCCATGCCGAGCACCTGCGGCTTTTTCGGCTCAAACAGCTTATGTACAAGGTCGTTCACGGAGCTCTTCGTCGCCGGTGTGCGCTTTTTCTGCTTTTTCTGCGCCGAGTACACCGCCTCAAACGTGATGCGGTTTTCCACCGGCAGCGCCGTAATGCGCACGCGTGGCTCCTCTGCGCCGGAGTGCTCCGCGCAGTCGATGGCGTGCGTCAGCATGTCGTTCAGAATCGCGCAGAATTCAATGGTTTTCAGCCGCACCGCGCCAAGCTCCACATTGCTTTCCAAAACGATGCCGCAGTGTGCCGCGTAGGCCGCCTTGCCCGCCAGCACTGCATTCACATACGGGTTTTCGCTGTATCGCTGTAAATACGGATCGTGCAGAACTGTTTCCTCTTTGATGATATTCAGTACGCCTTCGCAGCTGCCGCCCTGCGCCTCAGCTGCGATCTCATGCAAAACAAAATCATGGTGCTCCTGCGCGTTCTTTGCGTTTGTCACGTTGCCCACCATCGCGCGGAAATAATCCGCCTCCGCGCCGAGCAGCTGCTCGCGGTGCTCCGCCGTGCAGGCACTCTCCTGATACTTTGCCGCGTTAAACGCCGCACGCACCGTAAACGCCAAAACAAGGTACAGCGCCGCTGTCAGAATAAGGCGCTGCGTTACGCTGTTCAGCCCGAAAAAAGTCGGCAAAATTCCATTTGCGCAGAATAAACAGACAACAAGCGCCGCACAAAGCCCCACAGACAGCACCGAAACGCCGCGCTGTGCAAAATAGCGAAACGGGTGTGCCAGCGTCATGAAAGAGAGGAATGTCAGCACAATGTACAGTAAGCTGCCGATGACCGCCGACCATATGCCGTCGCCCGCAAACGGCAGCGCTTTCAAAAGCGTGGTCGTCACGGGCAGCAAAAACGCGTAGTTGCAGATCATCAAAAGAGAAAGGCTCAGCTTCTGCGCTAAATTGTTCGTGTAGAGGAATACCGCCGCAACCAGCAATAAGAGCACATTCATGCCGTTGCCGAATTGCCCCGTCGCGTCGTTAAAGGCAGGGGAGAGCAGCAGATTCAGCACAATAGAAAGCACAAACACGCCGCCCGAAACAATGGCCTCCGCCAGCAGCCGAAAGCGGCTGTTTAAAACCGTCAATAATAAAAGTGCATTGCACAGAAAAACGACCGGTAAAAGCATTTTAAAACGCCTCACTTTTCCAAGTTTGTGTGCGCGAACCCCAAAATCGCACACAATTTTTTTCAGTATACCATATTTGGCCTCTTCTTTCAACAAATTCCACAAAGAAATGTTCCGCAGCACGAATTTTTCGACACTACGGAACACATTTGTGCATTATACAATTCTATATCTCTTAAAAATCAGCCTATGCGGCGGTTCTGCTTGCCGGTGACAGATTCAATCTCAATGCACCACACACCCGTCGATTTCGGCCCCGTCTCCACGCAGCCGGTTTCCTCTTTCGTCAAACTCGGCACAAAACGGTCGCAAAGCAGACGCAGCGCACGGCGTTTTTCATCGAAATCGATTATTTCTGTCACTTTGCCGCGCACCACAGTGGAGGTATAGAGCGTTGTCAGCCCCTTTTCGTAGATCGTCGGGTTTTCCACAAACAGCAGGCAAACCTGCGGATTTTCGCGCAGAGAGTCGACCTTCAGCCCCGCCATCGCGCTGTGGAAGAACAGCTTCTCGCCGTCACGCACCACGTTCAGTGCCACCGCATACGGCGTGCCGTCCGTCGCAATAAGGGAAAGTGTGCCGTAAGCGCAGCGGTCAATGACCGCAAGCGCATCCTCGCGGGAAATCGCGCGGTCGGCGCGGCGCATTTTGGTCATGTCTGGTTTTGCCATATCCATCAATTCAAAACAACTCCTTGTCCTTTGTTGGCTTCAGTATAGCATTGCATAGTGCCGAAAGCAACCGTTTTCAAAAAACACGCGAATTTTCGACGAGAAATTGCAAAATTTCGCTGTGAAATTGCCAAATTTTGCATAAGCCCTTGTTTTATTCCGGGTTTTACAGTATATTTATTGGTATGACTTTCGGAAAGGAGCGCAATGGACTGCACGGCAGTCCATATCTGTATATATGGAAAACACAGAAGCAAAAAGAAACATCAAGCTCATCGCGTTCGATCTGGACGGCACCACGCTGCACGGCTTCGCGGAGCTTTCAGAGCGCAACCGCCGCGCCATGGAAAAGGCGAACGACGCAGACATTCTGGTCGTCCCGGCCACAGGACGCGTGCGCAATTTTATTCCGCCGTGCCTCACCGAGCTGCCGTTTATCCGCTACGCCATCACCTCAAACGGCGGCGCCGTGTGGGATATTCTGGAAAACAAAGTGCTCTGCACCGATCTCATTCCCACCGAGACCGCGCTCGAAGTGCAGAAAATTTTTGACGATTACGAGCTTTATGTGGAATACTACGTGCACGGGCGCGGCGTTACAAAGCGCGGCAACCCGGATAAAGCCCGCACCATTTTCGGCTTCCCGGAAGAAAAATATTACTTTCTCACAAAAGATTATACGTTCACGGACAACCTCTCCGTGTATTTAAAAGAAACGCACGCCGAGCCGGAAAAGATCAATATGATGTTCATCCCGGAAAGCGTCCGCCCGGAAATTTTGGCCCGCCTGCAAAAGTTAGGCGGCATCGAGCTTACATTCTCGAACGTCGATAACATCGAGATCAATAAAAAGGGCTGCGATAAGGGCACCGCACTGTATTCGCTCTGCAAGGTCCTCGGCATCGATCCCAAAAACACCATGGCGGCGGGCGATAACGGCAACGACCTCGGCATGCTGAAAGCCGCAGGCTTCGCCGCCGTCGTCGGCAACGGCATAGAGGAAGCGAAAGCGATTGCCGACGCCGTCGTCGCACCGTGTATCGAAGACGGCTTCGCGGAAGCCGTGGAGCGGTTTGCACTGAGATAAAAAGAAAAATATAAAAGCACCATTTGAAAGGAACCAAACTATGCTGAATGTCAACGGGGTCGCCATCAATTTTGATGGTCAGAACCTCTTTTCAAACGTCAATCTCCAGTTTTTGCCGGGCAACTGCTACGGCATCATCGGCGCAAACGGCGCGGGTAAATCCACCTTCCTGCGTATTTTGTCCGGCGATTTAGAGCCCAGTAAGGGCGAGGTCACGTTTGACCCCAAATACAGAATGTCCGTTCTGAAACAGGACCACTTTGCTTACGAAGACCAAACCATTTTTGATACCATCATGCAGGGCAATGCAAGGCTGTATGAGATCGCACAGGAAAAAGACGCGCTGTACGCAAAGCCCGATTTTGATGAAGAAGACGGCAACCGCGCCGCCGAGCTTGAAGCCGAGTTCTCCGAGCTCAACGGTTGGGATGCCGAGACCGAAGCCGCAAAGCTCATGCAGGGTCTCGGCCTCGACAGCAACGATATGTATAACACCATGAGCACTCTGAACCAGACCGAAAAGGTTAAAGTGCTCTTGGCCCGCGCGCTGTTCGGCCAGCCGGATATGATTCTCCTTGACGAACCGACGAACGGCCTCGACGCCAAAGCCATCACATGGTTAGAGGATTTTCTCATTGAGTACGAGGGCACCGTCATCGTTGTCTCCCATGACCGCCACTTTTTAAATAACGTCTGCACCCATATTGTCGATGTCGATTACGGCAAGATCAAAATGTACGTCGGCAACTACGACTTCTGGTATGAGTCGAGCCAGCTCATGCAGCGCATGATGCGCGACCAGAACCGCAAGGCGGAGGAAAAAATCAAGGAGCTCCAGAACTTCATCCAGCGCTTCTCCGCAAATAAATCGAAGTCCCGTCAGGCGACGTCCAGAAAGAAGCTGCTCGATAAAATCACCGTCGAAGAAATGCCCGCGTCCTCCCGCCGC
>OFOK01002375.1_pt1 | contig 11129 bp, 11 predicted proteins | sample 1542001 | NCBI WGS metagenome assembly OFOK01 (sample SAMN04209242, study PRJEB22552) | human gut metagenome | biome: gut; material: feces | host: Homo sapiens | place: USA: Oklahoma
GGTTTGGACAGCGGAAGATACACATCCGTCAGAATCCGTACCATCCCCGCACCGTCAATCTTGGCGGCTTCCCGCATACCCTCCGGAATTCCCGAAAAGAATGCTTTCATCAAAATAATATTCCAGATAGAAAAGCAAGCCGGAATAATCTGTGATAACGGACTTCCATATAAGCCCAGTTTGGTAATAACCAGAAATGTAGGTATCATGCCACCGCCAAAATACATGGGGATCAGCAGGAACATATTTACAAATTTTCTTCCCATCAGCCGTTTATAAGTCAATGGATAAGCCACCAGAATACTGGTAATCAGCATCAGTACCGTGGTGGGCACCGTATACAGGATCGTATTCAGATATGCCCTCCAGATCTCCGAATCCGTAACCATCATTTGGTAAGCAGCCAGTGAAAAGCCTTTTGGCAGCAAATAGACATCCATCGTCAGCGCTGCCTTAGGATCGCTGATAGAAAGAATCAACACATAGTACATCGGATACACGGTAACTATACAGATTAAAATTAACAGCAGATACAGAATCGCCGTCGCTACCGGGCTGCCCTCTCTGATTTTATTATGTTTCCTCACTTTTTCTCCTTTCCTCCCTATTACCATAGCCCGTATCCGGTCATCTTATTGCTGACTTTATTGGCAATGAAAGTCAATACGAAGCCGATTACAGACATAAACAACCCAGCAGCAGCTGTATAGCTGTATTCTCCGCCTATAATACCCAGCCGGTATGTATAAGTACCGATTACGTCCGCCACATCATAGGTAGCCGGTGAATACAATAGCAGGATTAAATCACTATTGGTGCCAAGAATTCCACCTATTGCCATAATCAGGTTAATAGCGATAATATTACGGATACCCGGCAGCGTGATATAGATACATTGCTGCCAGCGGTTGGCACCGTCAATACGTGCCGATTCATACTGGCTTTGGTCAATGGAACTAATAGTTGAGACATAGAGGATACTGCCAAAGCCAAATCCCTTCCACACATTTACAACGGTATAAATAATTGGAAAAGCTCTTCCCACATTCCGCCAGTTTTGTTCCGGCAAATCCAGCACCGCATGTAAAAACCGTGTGATCATGCCATCCTCATTAATAAAAGAAATCACCATACCCGCCACCACCACAGTGGAGATAAAATAAGGCATATAGCTTGCAGTCTGAGCAAATTTTTTAAACCGAAGCCATCGGATCTGATCCAAAAGCAATGCAAATAAAATTGGTGCCGTAAACCCAAACAATAGATTTAACCCACTCAAAACCAATGTATTACGGATCAGGCGTCCAAAGTATTTTCCTTCTATAAACCGTTTAAAATGTTCCAGTCCCACCCATGTCACGCCTTCACCCCAAAAAGGTGATCCCGGCATATAATCCTGAAATGAAATCACCAGACCGAACATCGGTCCATAGGCAAAAATGGCTATTAAGATAAAGACAGGCAGCATCATCGCATAAAGCTGGAGATTTTCCCGCCTTACAGCCTTCCGGGCGGAATTTCCCCGGTTTTGAAGCAATTTCGTTGTTTCCCTCTTTTTTCTCATCTCATCTTTTCCTTCCCCTCCTGTTTTCAATACCTCTCTTTACAAAACGATTATACGTCTCAAATGATCCAGTCACAATTTGAAAAATTTTAGATGGACTTTAAATTTTTTAACTGTGGATATGTACCGGTTGACAGGGGATGTGGATTTGATAGAATGAATTTAATCTGACAAAGTATCTAAATGTTTCTCTTAAAAATTGGCAAATAGGATAGTATATGTATATATGTTTAATTACATATGAAAGCAGAGGTATTTATGGAAATTCCTTTCAAAGTATTGTTAGTAGATGATCAGAAACTGGTGCTGGATGGTCTGATAGAGCAACTGCATTGGGCACGCTTTCACGGTGTATTGTGCGGTTCCGCACAAAATGGCTTGCAGGCCCTGGAGCTTATGGAAACGATCCGCCCTGACGTTATCATTTCCGATATCAGGATGCCCGTTCTGGACGGTATCGGGCTGGCACGGAGGCTTCACGAGTCCACGCAATTTTCCGATATCCCGATTATCTTTTTATCCGGCTACCGGGAATTTGAATATGCCCAAAGAGCTCTGCAATATCATGTAAACCAGTACATCTTAAAGCCCATAACCCGGCAAAAACTGGCTCAGCTGGAAGATCTTCTCACTTCCCTCTATCAGTACCGAGAATCCTCCCAGCTCACCTTTCTGGAATTAACGGACAGCAATTGGCAGCAGCAGATTTCCAATGCCTTGAAAAATCATGACATCGGAAAAATTGAACTGTTTTTTCAATCGCCTTTTTACCAGCGCTGCATCCACAGTTCCTATTGTGACAGCCTGGGCGGCCAGTTGTTGACACTGCTTTATGATTATCTGACAGATATCCACTTTTCCCCTGAAGCGCTCCGCGCTTCCCAGGAACATACTCTGACGCAATTTTTCAGCTTTCCCAACCGTTCTGACAAGGCTAACTATCTGGAAAGTACCTACTTCGATCTGCTTAATCTGATGTCCAAACAGAGGAATAAAAATACGGATGCCCTGTACCGTTATGCAGTTTCTTCCATTGACCTGCATTACACAGACCCGAATTTTACAATCTCCCATCTGGCTTCCGAAATGAATATAACCCTCTCTTACCTGAGCACTTTGTTTAAACAGACCGCAGGCTGCAATCTTAATAGCTATATCACCAATAAACGGCTGGAGCGGGCCTGTACACTTCTGGCTTGTCCCCGTTATTCCATCAGTGAAGTGGCCCATCAGTCAGGCTATGACGATCCTGGTTATTTTTCCTCGCTGTTTCGCAGGAAAATGGGGATGAGCCCTACTGATTACCGCAACAGCCGTCTTTAGAATGGAGACTTTCATGAGAAAAAAAATGTTTACCGCTCTCTTTCTGGCAGTGTTTCTGGTGTTTTCAGGATCCTATTTCCTGATTTATTTTATGTTCCACAATATCCTACACTCCCAGCTCCAGCAGCAACAGCTGGAGCTTCTGCAGTATAATCAAACCATTTTTCAAAACTATTTCGATTACTTTGATATGATCCCATTCCAAATGCTCAACGACGAAAAAATTGGAGAAGCTATCAATACGGACAGCGGCGTTTATTTGGATTTCTTCCGTGCCAGAGAAAGCCTGCGCAGAAATCTGAATAATTATCTTAAACAGTATTTTTACGCCACCAATATCAATTGTCGGATCTCCCTGTTTTTAAATGATGCCATTCCGTTATCCGCCAGCTGTCCTGCCGGTTCTTTATCCGATCGATATGGTACTTATTCCAGCTATATCTCTTCTAATATACAGGTCAGTGATCAGAAATGGTACCAACGGGCCACACAGGCCGCTTGGTCTCACTATTTTTTTTACAACCAGGAAACCGGTGAGCTCTGCTATGCACAGAATATTCTAAATTACTATACCGATGCCTACACCAGCGACGGGCTGGGCGTGATCGTGTTCAGCATCCCCGCAGATGTAATTCTGGAAAAACTTTCCTTACGTTCCGTCACTTCAAACAGTAGTTTCCTTATACTCAATGAAGACCGGGATATCCTGTATTCTCAAGGCCCTGATGTTTCTTCTCATCTTACTGACGATGTCTTTTTGTCTCAACCGCCTACCCAACTCCGTCTTGCCAAGGAGGAATATCTGCTGGATATTTCCTCTGCTATCGACGATCTCTATCTGATATTTCTGACCCCGGAATCCGATATAGAAGCAATGGTACGAATGCCGCTGCACAGCTACATTCTATTCGCTGCTTTTGCCTTGCTTTTGCTTGCCGGGATCCTTTCCGTTCTCTCCTATCGGATTACCGCTCCGGTGATTTCCTTTGCGAATCTCCTGGAAAAAATCGACGATACGCGAAGCTTTGATACTTCTCTTTTATCCGGCTACAAAGACCGGGAGCTCAAAATCCTCTGCTGCAGCTTCAGAGATCTGATCAGTCGGGAAAACACACTAATCCAACAGATCGATGAAGAGCATACAGCCCGCCAAAAGGCAGTACTTCATGCGCTCCAGGCACAGATCAATCCCCATTTTCTATACAATGCACTGGATTCCGCAAGCTGGATGGCGCTGAATAAACATGAGGATGCCATCGCGGATGTGCTGTCGTCGATTTCCAACCTAATGCACTACAGCATTTCCCATCCGGACACCTATGTCCCTCTTTCCCAGGAACTGCAAAACATCCAGGACTTTATCCAGATCTGCTGCCTGGAATATCCCATAGAGATTTACCTGCATGTTTCGGCATCTGACGACAGTCTCCCGGAACAGCTTCAAATCCCCAAATTCATTCTTCAGCCATTGATCGAAAACGCAATATTGCACAACACAGATCTGCCTCTGCTCCATATCTCTGTCAATATCTCTGCCTCTTTGTCCGAAGTCTTCCTTACGATCACTGACGACGGTACCGGTGCAGATCCTGCAAAATTAAATGCCTTTTTGTCATATGAACAGACCGACCTTACTGTCAGCAGCGGGTTTGGCATTCGCAATGTCAACGAACGAATCCGGCTCAATTACCCGGAGCCCTCAGGCCTGTCCTACACGAAAAATGCGGATGGTCATCTGACCGCCCAGATCCTCCTTGTAACAGCATCTTAAATTAAACCGCTATAAATCCTGAGTATTTCCCTTTTATGTGATTATCCTTCAAGTAAAAAACGAATCCGGGAAAACAAATTATGATATCATAATTTGGGGTAGATGGGTTCGTCCGGTACACTGGCTAAAAGAATATAATCGGAACGGCCTGTTACTTGTTTTGTAACAGGCTGTCTTTTATCATAATATCTGTGAGGTATAATTATAACAGAATTGGAAAAATGCATGATAGGAGTATCTCATGTTGGTATACGAACAATAAGAAGAGAAAACAGCCGTTTTAAGGCAGCTATTCAGAATTATCGTAGCAAACGTTTCGTTCGGTACACAATTTATTTGTGATTATGGACGTAATATTTATATTTGAAATAATGTGTCAGTCTATAAGAAAAATAGATATCGGAGATAACGAGTTAATCGTGTCAAACGTACAGATATATTCGGCCGCCCATCCTGTTAAGCCGGAAAAAAGACTCCCTGCGGAATTGAATCCGGAAAAACAGGAATATTTTATTATTGCGGCACCTATGTGCCTCCGGTAAAGCGGACAGCATCGGCTGGTCAGCAGGCGCCGTTTCCTGCATCCTCTTTTCCATTGAAAATATCATATTTCAGTAAAATACCTGTAATTAATATTTTCAATGGAAATCGTACAGCTTGGATTCCCCAGTTTTTCTCTGACTTCCTTCGTAATATTTATATATGAATTCCAGAACGCCTCCTGGCTTCTCACTTCCACCGGATTTCTTACCGACGTAATAATGTGTGCGGTATCACCCAAAGTACATCCTCTTATCTGTCCGCACACAAGCCTTTCTATGCTCATCCGCGCCGTAATGAAAATGCCCGAATTCCGGTATTCTTTATTTGCACTTTCTTCCTACAGATGTGCAACAAAATCATTTGTATAATATTTTGAATCAACACCAAAGAAGCTGATTACATACCGTTCCGTTTCTGTTATCACGATATTATCCAAACTCTTTTTATAATTATCTTATGTCCGGCTGATCAGCCTGTGACTCTAAAACGCTTAAAATTCTTGAAAATATCGTGTTCCGCTGCTCCTTCCGCTCCCAACAGCCGCAGCAGCTGTGTAAGCTCGGATACGGGCTGCATACATTGACTGCCGCTGCAAAGGTAAAACTGTTCACCCTTCTCCGGTATGGGGTAATTTTGTATATATGGCGCCAGTCCTCCGAGCGTCTCTCCGTTCTTCTGTGTTTTCACTATGACAGACAGTCCCGGTATTGTCTCCGCAAGATATGCAAGCTGTGCCAGAAGTATCTTCTGTTTTTCCGTATCGGAATCAGAATCACAGGAAAGCGTACATATCAGTTCTTTTGTGGGATAGAGCACCTCCATCATAGTTAAGAGTGCATAGCTGTGCCCTGAGGGATACCCTTCCATGGCACCGGCCAGATAATACAGCTGTTTATCCAGCGCTTCCTGCCATTTTGTCTCACCGGTAATCTGTGCCAGCTTATGAAGCACCCGGGCGCCCACAGAATTCCCTGACGGCATCGCGCCATCGTAGTTCTCCTTTGTCCTCATAAAAAGCTGCTCTCCGTCTTCGGCACACAGATAGAAGCCCCCTTTTTCCTGATCAAAAAACTGTTCAAGCAGAATCTCCGCGCAGCGGGCAGCCTGCTCTAAATAAGCTGTCTGAAATGTCACCTGGTAAAGCTCCAGCAGGGCAAGAATGTAACAGGCATAATCATCAAGCTTTCCTTCACCTGCCGCATCACCATCCCGGTATCGCACCTGCAGACGACCGTCTTTCATGAGGTTTTGTCTGACAAAGCCTTCTGCCCTGACAGCCATATCCACATATCTTTTATCTCCAAGCACGGCGCCTGCCTTTGCATATGCACAGATCATCCAGCCATTCCAGGAAACCAGTATTTTATCATCCTTATGAAGCGGTGCACGCCTGATACGATATTCATAAAGCTTTTGGAAGGCTTCTCTTCCAGTTCCGTCCATATGGCCTCCGCCGTCACAGCCGCATTGTTCCTCACAGATCCTTTCATAATCTTTATTTCCCAGAAGGTTCGGTATGCTCTTTCCTTCAAAATTGCCATTCGCGGTAATCCCATACCGCACACAAAAAGCTTCTCCTTCTTCCTTTCCCAGGATCCGCCTTATTTCCTCCTGTGTAAACACATAGTACTTTCCTTCCACACCGTCGCTGTCCGCATCCTGCCCGCAGTAAAATCCGCCCAGTGCATCCGTAAGCTCCCGTTCCACATATCCGAGAACCTTCTTAGCCACACATTCATACAGCTTCCGCCCTGTCCGGCTATACGCTTCCAGGTAAGCGATGGCAAGCAGCGCATTGTCATACAGCATTTTTTCAAAATGCGGCACCAGCCATCTGTCATCTGTAGAATATCTGGAAAATCCTCCGCCAATATGGTCAAATATCCCTCCGCGGTACATCTGTGTCAGAGTCGTTTCCGCCATATCCAATGCCTCCCGGCTGTTTTCCCGAATGCCATACTCCAGAAGGAACATAATGTTATGAGGTGTGGGAAACTTCGGGGCACCGCCGAATCCGCCGTTCTTTTTATCGAAGTTATCCGCGAACTGCCGGAAAGCCAGATGTACCATGTCTTTTCCCGGTTCGGCCGCCGTCGGCTGTTCCTGTTCTTTTACATATGCAGTTATCTGTTCGGCGCTGTCCAGGATTTTTTCTTTTTCCAGCTTCCATTGTGCAGCCGCTGCCGTCAGCAGCTCCTGCAGCCCCACACTGCCGTAACGGGCTGTGGGAGGAAAATATGTGCCTGCGAAAAATGGCCTGCAGTCAGGCGTCATGATTATGGTCAGCGGCCAGCCGCCCTGCCCTGTCATAGCCTGGCAGACCGACATATATACGGAATCAATATCCGGCCGTTCCTCCCGATCCACCTTTATACAAACGTATTCTCTGTTTAAAAGTCCGGCTATTGCAGCATTTTCAAAGGATTCCCGTTCCATAACATGGCACCAGTGACAAACTGATTAATCGAACACACCTAAGAATACCCAATGCTTAAAAAAATCGGTTTGTCCTCCGCCTTTGCTTTCGCAAACGCTTCCTCACACCAAGGGAACCAATCCACAGGATTGTAGGCGTGCTGAAGCAGATATGGAGACTTTTCATTGATTAAGCGATTGGGTACGTTTTCAGCTGTATTCATGGGCATCACCTTCTTTCTTTATATAAGTAAATTTAGTATTGTGCAATAATATAAAAAAGATACTGCCAAACGGAGCTGACTGTATCTTTTTCATTAAGGAAAAGTGATATATGTGAAATGGTATCAACATCTGATAATCGCATTATCCGGTTTTCTTATCAATCAAGAAGGTCTCTCATCTTTCTCGCAAGGTATAGCGGCATATTAGTAATCAGACCATTTTTCAGGTAACCACGCTTAGAAAAGCGAATAGCATGTTCAGGCTTTTTCTCTATTATATAACGTTTAAAAGACGGCGCAGATTTATCCTCTCCTCCCTTTGTTTCAATGGGAATAATTTCAGTGCCATGCTGGATAATGAAGTCAATCTCACTGTTCTTGTCGGAATAATATCTCGGCTCAATATCAAATTGTCCTCGAAGCTGCTGCAAGACATAGTTCTCAGTTAGCGGCCCTTTGAACTGATAATCATTTTTTAAGAGAATCGCACTGTTATCCAATCCGGCCATATGCTTGAGAAGTCCGGTATCAAAGACAAAAAGCTTAAAATTATCCAGCTTGTCAAAAGCAGAAAGCGGATGTTCCATCTTGGAGACATTATACACACGGTTTATCATTCCTGCAGAAACAAGCCATTCAATCGCTTCCTCAAAATCTCTGGCTCTCCCGCCTTCGCGGACAGCACCGTACATAAACTTCTCGTTAGGCTTTGCAAGCTGAGAGGCAATGCTTCGAAACACCATAAGGATGCGTCCGCTGTTGACCTTTCCGTTGTGCTTTGAGAAGTCGTTCTCATAGACCTCTATGAGTTCTCTTTGTATCCGGGCTATCCTGGCCGGATCCTTATACTTAACCCATGATGTAACACATTCAGGCATACCGCCAATAATGAGATAATAGTTATAGGCTTCAAGTAAACGATTATGGAATATTTCCTCAATATGCTGTTCCTTTTCAATACTGCAATAGTAGGCATATAAGGGCTCATCAATCGCCTCCAGGAATTCATCAAATGTCAACGGGAAGATGTCAAGAAGATTGACCATGCCTACCGGATATGACTTCGGCTTTGCAAGCAGTGTTCCAAGAAGGCTTCCGGCGGCAATCACATGATAATCGTTTGCTTTTTCTTTAAAATACTTCAGAGAGTTCAATGCTTCCGGACATTCCTGGACTTCATCAAAGATAATCAGAGTTTCACCTGGAATAATCTTCTCTCCGGCAATCATGGACAACAGTTCAATAATTCTATAAGGATTTTTATTTACCTCAAAGATAGACTTGAGTTCGTCTTCCTCATCAAAATTGAAATAAACATAGCTGCTATAATAGTTTTTTCCAAACTCCTTCATCAGCCATGTCTTACCAACCTGTCTTGCACCTTTTAATACCATCGGCTTGCGTTCTTCACTGGATTTCCATTTTATCAAATCCTCAATTGCATTACGCTTCAAAATTATCACCACCCTTTTTAATCCACATATAACATAACACATTTTTCTGGCTTTTTCAATAAATCTATTTCACATTTTTACAGCAAAATCAGCCATTAAATTCACAATTTTCCGATTTATATATTTAAGCAGATGCGACAGCGCGGTGGTCATCTCCGCAATTCCAGGTGCAATCTGATTTTACCAATATTATTCCCCACACATGCAATATTTTTTTGTATCCAAAATCTTTGTATCCACAAAAAAAGTCTGTTTTTTCCATATAATCCTCGTTTTTATACATTCTCTTTTCCCAGAAAAGTGTTAAACTAAGTTTATCACCAAAAGGAAAATGGTATAAAGGGGAATTGGTTATGGAACATAAATTTATAACTTTTCAGAATACTCAGCAGATTATTCAGTTCGTCAATATGGTAAACAAGCTGGATTTTGATGTGGATGCCAAATACGGGAGCCGCGTTGTGGATGCGAAATCCATTCTGGGAGTAATATCTCTGGCTTCATACAAAACCATTGAAGTGATCTTCCACTCTGACGCTGATTGTAACCCGCAGATAAATAAAATATTTGATTTAGCATCATAAGGTTAATTATATGACTCCGGAAAAAATACATTTGATCATGTTTATGGGCCAGAGTAATATGGCCGGAAGGGGAACTGCCGAACAGGCCCCGGCAGTGCCGGGTGGTACCGGATATGAATACCGTGCCGTTACTGCCCCGGATTGTCTGTTCCCGCTGACAGAACCCTTCGGAAAAGAAGAAAATAATATCGCCGGTGTGTATGAACCCGGAATGAAAACCGGATCTATGGTATCAGCATTTGTCAATGCTTATGTTGAAGAAACCAAAGTTCCGGTTGTCGGTGTGTCCTGCTCCAAAGGCGGTTCCGCCATCGCAGAATGGCTCCCCGGGACTCCTTACTATCGGGATGCGGTATGCCGGATGAAGCGCTGCGAAGCCTTCCTTAAGAAGCAAGGGATTCCGATCGTACACCGTTTTATGGTGTGGTGCCAGGGATGCACGGATGGGGATCTGCATACGAATCCGGAAGTGTACCGGCTGCAGACCGCTGACATGATTCAGGCTTTTCAAAAAGAATGCGGAATAGAGAATTGTTTTTTGATTCAAATCGGGAATCACCGCGATGATCCGAATCGTTACCTTCCTATACAGGAGGCTCAGCTGCGATTGGCGGAGCAGGAACCTGATGTAATTATGGTGAGCCGTCAGTTTGCCGGATTTGCTGAGCGGGGATTAATGAAGGACGAATTCCATTACTGTCAGGAAGGCTATAATCTGGTCGGGGCGGAAGCCGGGAGAAATGCCGGACGTTTTGTGGCGGAAAACAGATAAACGGAAGGGACTCCTGTAATTCCTGCAGGAGTCCCTGATATTTTCCGTTCTTTTCTCCATGATTCAGCCACAGCCTCTTTTTTCTTAAGGGCTTTGCCTGCCTATTGATACGCAAAGAGTTTTATTTTTAATAATGTGGGCTTATCATACCTCATATTTGCCGCTTCATCCCCATTCAGCCTGCGCCCGCTGACCCATTTTCCATCCCTGAATTCTCCTTCTTCCAAAGACAGAATGTCCACATTAGGCTTATGCATATCTGTGGAAAACGGGGCAATCATGCACCCATTTGCAATAAGAAAGAACTCATCCGCCCCATTCTGCAAAGCAAGACATACTCCATCCTGTCTCGGGATAAACGGCGCCGCCATGATAACTTTAAATCCGAATCTGCCAAAAAGCATCGTATCCTGTCCGGGCCGTTCGCTGATTACCGCCTGCAGGCCTTCTGTCCCATATCTGGAGGTAAGCAGTTCCAT
>OFOK01002378.1_pt1 | contig 11117 bp, 10 predicted proteins | sample 1542001 | NCBI WGS metagenome assembly OFOK01 (sample SAMN04209242, study PRJEB22552) | human gut metagenome | biome: gut; material: feces | host: Homo sapiens | place: USA: Oklahoma
CGCCGCCAGGGACTTAATTACTGGAATCCCCAGATTTACAATAATGATGGCCTGTGGAGTGAAAAAACTGTACACGATATCCTGCGAAACAGAACTTACACCGGATGTCTCGTCCAAGGCCGCCAAAAAGTACTCAGCTATAAGCTTCGCCGCCGGGTACAGCTTCCAGAAAAAGACTGGTATATTGTGAAAGATGTTCACGTCCCTATCGTGAGCCCCGCGCTGTTTGAAAAAGCCCAGGCCCGCAGCCGTCTGAATACCAGAACTGCACCAGGACAAACCCAAGTACATTTGTTTTCTGGCCTTCTTCGCTGTGCCGACTGCCAAAAATCTATGACCCGTAAAACCTCAAAAAACAATGTCTACTACTGTTGCAGTACTTATACCCGCAAGTCTAAATTCAAGTGCACAAGACACAGTATCCATGAAGACCGTCTCAAAGAAGCCGTCCTTTTCACCCTCCAAAAGCAAATTGAACTTTTGGTAAATTTACATCAAATCCTAAAAACGATAGAAATCGCTTCGAATTCCAGTTCAGAAGCAACTCAAATTGACAATCAGTTACTCTCACAAAACAAAGAATTGAAAAAACTAAGCACCGTACAAGACCAACTCCATCTCGACTTGTATGCCGGCATTCTCTCTTCAGACGATTATACAAGGCTGTATACCCGACTGAAAGATCGTTCTTGTCAGCTTCAAAAATCTATCTCCGCCTTAAAAGAAAGAAGCGTCTCTCTGAAAAACTCTGCTTCTCCCTATCTGGATAACTTTCTTAGCACAAAGAACATCAGCAAGCTAGAACACAGTCTGCTGACAGAACTTATCCACTCTATTCAAGTTCACGAAAACGGCAAAGTCACTATAAACTTTCGGTTTTCAGACCCTTTCCCAAGCAATGAAATCTGAGCAGTCCAACGGCAAATTTTCAGCTATCGGTTGTTCTAATATTACTGCGGCCGTCGGACCGGTGGGCCCTACTGGTCCGTCTGCACCTATTGGACCAGTCGCCCCAGTAGGCCCTGTCGGACCAGTCGCTCCACTCTTTTATGCCCAATTATTGATTCCGTTGTACACTATGAATATGGATTCTTAAAGCAAAAGACAATCGTAATCCCACCGTTCTCATGCACAAGAATTTCTTCTACCAACTCTGTAAGAATTCCCTGGGACAAAGAAAAAATATTTCCATGTCTCAGGAAATATTCAAGATCAATGTTGCCACAAATATTTTTTTGCCTTTCTGATTTCAAGTCTTCTTTAATATTTTTCAACACAATTTTAAGCCGATTTTCTTGCTCTTCCAGTTTCCCTTTTATCTTACTGTATTGTTCAAGCGTGAGTGTTCCATTTTTCCAGTCCAGATAAGACTCCGCCAAGAGATCTTCTGACTTTTTCAGCTCCCGGGTACGCATAAACAGCAATGTTTGCAATCTACTTTTTTCTATGCCAGCAACAGGCCATTTAGTAATTCTTGAAATCGTCTCATCCACGCAGCTCGCCAGTTCAATTTGTCTTTGAATCACCGTCAGCACAGTTTTTTCCAGCACATCCAGCCGAATTGAGTGAATGGTACATTTATTTTTAGATTTGCGTTTATAGGTAGAACAGTTAAAGTAGACGATATTTCTCGATGGTTTTCTAGTCATACTTTTATGACAATCCGCACATTTCAAAAATCCTGAAAAAAGATAGTTGCAACGCTTTCCTGGAGCTCGCCTCCTCTCTCTCGCCTGCATCTTTTGAGCTAAAGCAAACATCTCCTCCGTGATAATGGCCTCATGGGTATTCCGTACTCTATACCACTCTCCTTTTGGCACTCGCTCTCTGTCATGTACCTTATAGCTGACCACTCTTTGTTTTCCCTGAACCATAGTTCCAGTATACATTTCATTGGAGAGAACTGCTGCAACACTAGCCCCCTGCCAAAGTCCATCATTTTTCTCTATCTGAGGATTACAGTATTTCAATCCCTGACGACGCTTATAGGCGGTGGGATTGGGAATTCCCAGATCATTTAGCCTTCGGGCTATTCCCTCCTTGCTCATATTTCCTCTGAATCGTTCCTCTTTTTCTTTCTCCATTTTCATATCCCCATAGACATACCAACAGAAAATATCTCTCACCACCTCTGCTGCATCCGGGTCAATGATTAGATGGTTCTTGTCCTCAGGATCTTTAAGGTATCCATAGGGGGCAAAAGCTCCGATGAATTCACCCCTACGCCTTTTTGTGTCAAAAGTTCTTCTGATATCGTTAGAAGTCTTGCAAGCAAAGCGGTCATTCATAAGCCCGCTGATCGGAACCTCCATTCCGCTAACTACCTCAGGGTCGGTAAAAGTATCTACTTTAGGGTCTCCTAGCGTGACAAATCGAGTGTGAAACTTAGGAAAATAGCTTTCCAAAAAGTATCCCTGATCAGAGTAATTGCGAAACGCTCGGGAAAGATTTTTGCAGACAATACAATTAACCTTTCCTCTCTCCACATCACACAGCATTCTCTGAAACTCAGGACGGTCATAATCTGTGCCGCTTTGTCCATCATCGATATAAATATCCTCAATTATATCCTCTTCTTGAAAATTCTCCTCCACATACTCTAAGATAATCTTTCTTTGATTGGAGACGCTTAGGCTCTCATCCTTTCCATCCTCGCGGGAAAGACGGATATAGACAGCTATACGCCAGACAATACGTTTTTTTAATTCGAAAGATTCTTCAGGTAATTCCTTCCTTATACGTACCATTCTAATCTCCGAAAGCAATCAGCTCTGCTTCAAACGCAAAAAATAAGCCTGCAGAAGCTCTCCAAGCTCAGGCCCATTTTCAGTAAAACAAATTTGCACCGGTGTCTCCCCACACAAAAAGCAGTAAGGGTTTCCTACCTGTTCCAAAAAGGAACACATTTTTTGCTCCGGGCTTAAATTCTCATCCAGATGAATCTGAGAAATATCCGTCAATTCCTCCTTTCTTATATCCCCCCATCTCTGCTGACTCATTTTCGACGGTCGTCTTACATCTGTCATATCGATTCCCCCGTTTACTTCTACAAAGCTGATTTATATAGAAATTTTTCCATACATCCTATGAAAATCTGATTGTCCGCTATGCGAAAAATTCTCTTTATCTATCGTAAACTATAATTTTCTTCTACACTAACCAAACCAACAGTGTTGGGCATATATCAATGCCTCTGTCGCTCCCACCGCACCTGTAGGACCTGTGGCTCCTGTTCCTGTCGCTCCTGTCGGACCCGTTGGGCCCGTTACTCCCGTTGGGCCAGTCGGGCCGGTCGGACCTGTGGCTCCTGTTCCCGTCACTCCTGTCGGACCCGTTGGGCCCGTTACCCCCATTGGGCCAGTCGGGCCGGTCGGACCCGTGGCTCCTGTTCCCGTCGCTCCTGTCGGACCAGTCGGACCCGTTACTCCCGCGAAACCTGTTGGACCAGTCGGACCCGTCGCTCCCGTTCCGGTTGGGCCGGTCGGGCCTGTGGGCCCTGTCACTCCTGCTAAGCCGGTAGGACCCGTCGGACCGGTTACTCCCATAGGCCCAGTCGGACCCGTGGCCCCCGTCGGACCCACGTATCCCTGAGGCCCCATTGCCCCTGTAGGCCCCGTATAGCCTCTCGGGCCGGTCGGACCCGGGCATCCTCTCGGGCCTGGAGGGCCAGGACAACCTCTCGGCCCGGTCGGACCTACCATGCCATGATTTGGACCACATCCACAGCAATTCGAACTGGCTCTCATTTCATCTGAAGAATCATTATTTCTAAACATCATTCTATACTCGTCTCCCAAATACCAAGTTTCTATTTACAATATGCTAGGTTTTCAAAAAAAGGAACATTTCTCAAATACTCCTTCCCCCTTGGATTCCATCTGCCAGCCTCTTTGTGATAATAGAGAGCCTTGTCATAATTTCCCAACCGATACCAGCACACACACAGCTGTAAACAAGGTAGGTACCCCCTACTGTTCTCTCGGCAAAATCCTTTTTCCGGACGTGGCGCCTGAAGCGCCTGTTCATACCAATAGACCGCAGTCTCCCACATCTGTTCCTCCAAAAACCACCCACCTAAATCACAGCATAGCTCCGGTCTTGGAGCTCCATATGCCAGTCCTCTTAGCAGGCTGTGCAACCCCTTTTCTCTGTGTCCCTGTTTATAATAACAAACAGCCAAAAGTCTGCATGCCTCTTTTTTATCCTCCTCCCACCCAGAAGGCATCCTTAGAAATTCCCGCAGCATTCTCCCTGCCTTTCTCCACCGTCCATGATCGTACAGCTCTCTTCCGTAATAATAGGTCTCCCTCGGCCCCAATATCTCCCCTTCCCGCACCATTCTCTCATAAATCCGCAAATTTCGATTCGAGTCTGAGGCTTTCACCTTCCGGTGTTCCACATAAATCTCTTCATACTTGACTGTTCCAAATGGTGTGATCGCCTCATGTACCCGCCCTGCAAACCGGCATCTGTCTCCGTTTCGCACTAGTCTCTCACGATAATAGGTAAAAGTCGGTCTATCCCACTCGTCGAAGGCAATCGCATATTTCATCATCACCACATCTACGTCCACCGGCATCTCCTCTTTCAGTCTCTGAATCTTTTCCGCTTCTTCCGGCTTTAACACGTCATCCGCATCTAACCACATACAGTAATCCTGAGTAGCCCTCTCCAAACCATAATTCCTGGCCGCTGAGAAATCATCTATCCACTGAAATTCATAGACCTTCTCTGTGAACTCCCTCGCAATCTCGGCAGTATGATCTCTGGAACCTGTATCCACGATAATAATCTCATCTACTACCTCCTTAACGCTGTCCAAACACCGTCTCAACGTCCCTTCCTCATCTCTCACAATCATACACAGACTTATCGTAAACATATATTTTCTCCGTTTACCTTCTTTACACTGTTATATGCAAATGTCCCATGAATCTTTCATCACAAAACGGAGCGTTTCTGCTATAGGAAAGATCTTTCCTGAAACAGAAAAAATGAGAGAAAATATCCCAAGCTTCTAGGATACTCTCTCTCATTATTTTAAATCCATGCTGTCAGATCAATGACTGCACCACCGTTTCTATTCCTGGCCAATCTTCTTTACTGCTTTTAGCAAAACAGGAAAATCTTTCTCCATTGGCATTCTCACTCTCACATAGGAAGAATTCAATTCGTCAAATTCTGCTCCCGGTACAGTCAGAACACCTTCCTCAATAAAGCGTCTGTGCAGATCAACCTTCGAATCCTGATGATAAATCAAACAGATAGATACCGTGTCACAAGTTTCAGCCATCCGAAGCTCCCCACCCAGATTCTCTCTGAGCTCTCTTTTCTGTCTCGCGAAATTCTCCATATGGTCTGCGATATGATTTTCCACCGTCAAAGCCGCTCCCGCCAGCTCTCTGGAAATCTCACCTACCTGATATGGATTTGTCATCTTATACATACAGCGAATCAGATTCTCGGCAGCCAAGATATAGCCTACCCTAAGGCCGGCCAGCCCAAATCCCTTTGACAACGTACGAATCACGATCAGGTTTTCATAGGATGCCAAAAACTTTACTGCAGAATTATCTTTCGGCATAAAGTCTCCATATGCCTCATCCACAATCACACAAACCCCACAGTCCTCTGCCTTTTTCAAAATCCGCTCGATATCTTTGCTGTCCACTACCTGTCCCGTAGGATTGTTAGGATTGTCGATATATAACAGGCTTAGATCTCCTGTTATCTTGTCCAATAATTCCTCTATGTCAATCTGGAAGTTATTCTCCCTTCTCAACGGAACAGACACATATTCCATTCCTAGAAGGCGGATGTTCGCGCCGAAGTCCGTGAACTGCGGCGCAATTCCCAACACCTTAGCTCCCTTGACATTAAAAATATTATTAATTATATAGATAGCAGAGATGCTTCCATCCGTCAGCATAATGTTATCCCGCTTCAGGAAACACTGACTCTTCCAGTATTCACAGATTCCATTGTAAGCCGCCATACTGTGCGGATATGGCGCAAATCTCTCCGACTTAAACGCTCTAGCCACCTGGAGTATTCCCTCCGGATAGCCATAAGGGTTACACCCTTCGCTACAGTCAATTCCCCCTTCTGGAAGTACGATCTGGTCCGACGCGTAGCTGTTCTTCTCCATCTCACACAGCTCTTTGCGAATCTTTAGTTTCACTTTTCATTCCTCCCCGCTTTTCCCTTGACCACATACACAATCACGCAGATAAACAATAGAATTCCCAGATATCCGGTATACGGATAAACAGTGCCTACCAGCTGGTCAAATGGAAGCTGTCCGCAGAAGAATGCCGCAACGACAATCACTCCTGCCACAATCTTAGATTTTAAAGAACCTTCTTTTACGATCTTATCACAGACAGTCCATGTCATAGGAGCCGCTGTGGAGAAAATACCAGACAGCAGGACAACGGAGAAGATGACACCGATAATCGGCGAGATATTGTCAGCCAGGTGCAGCGTAGGAATTGCCAAAGTTCCAACCTCTCCAATATCAGACAAAAATGCCAGATTCATGACTAGAGTCGCCAGCATCAGTGTAATACCGCCTACAGCACCACCCATAGACGCTTCTTTTCTGCTCTTGGCTGTCCGTCCCAGGGCAGTTAAAAAGATGATGGAACCAAAGATATTGTAAGCCGCATAGAGCAGACCGCCTAACAACCAGTTCGGCGCAGCCTGAGCAATGGACATTTCCTCCATTACCTTACCTGCCTCAGCCAAACCTGAACCTGATTCAACCAAAGTAACCAGCCCTACGATCATGGTAAACAAAATAATCACAGGCCCGATACATCCAATGATATTTACCAGACCCTTCAGGCCAAATATATATGCAACGTAAATGAGAACTGCCATCAAAAGGCTTCCTACATAGTGATTCATTCCATAGTACTCATTCAGTGTAGCTCCCGCTCCTGAAATCATAATCACCACTACACAGAACAGAAAGAACGGCACAAAATACTCATAAAACGTACCCAGATACTTACCGCAGTATCTTTGATATGCTCCTCCTTCCGGCTCGTTCTTGTGGTCATATCCCACCTTCATTACGGTACTTCCTACCCATGCAAAGAAAAACATACTGATTAAAATTGCACCGACGCTGAGATATCCATAAGACGTGTAGAACTGAATAATCTCCTGTCCCGTCGCAAAACCAGAACCTATGATATAAGCAATATAAGCTCCGGCAAAACGTATGATATTCAACAGACTTGTTTTTTCACTCATATTTCTCCCTCTCACTATCTGACCGCAATCCTAGCCGCGCGTCCCAGGACAGCCTGGTCTTTTTTCATCTGCTACCTTCCCTCAACAACAGTTTTTTCAAACCGCATACTTCAGTACAGCACCATTGTTATTTATTATAGCGTTGGGCCTTTTCCTTGTATAATATCCAAAACTTATATTGTTATTCGTTTTTCTTATATCTACCCATTTTTTATGCCGATATATTTATATCATACCTGCCGCCAACACTACACTCGCCGCGATTCCCGCCGCCGTAGCCAGAAGCGCCCCTCTCACCGTATAACGGGTCTTCGTGATCTTAGCAGCAGCAAAATAGACGCTCATCGTATAAAACACGGTCTCCGTACAACTCATCATAATGGACGCTGCAAGTCCTGTAAGAGAATCGGTCCCATACTCCTTAAAAATATCTAGGGCTACCCCTGTCGCTGCGCTGGAAGAAAAAAGTCTCACCAGCGCCAGGGAAAACAGCTCTGGTCCAAAGCCCGTCTCGGCTGTAAATCTAGAAAACAAATCTCCCAGCAAATCCAACACCCCACAGGAACGCAGAACTCCCACCCCTATTATCAGTCCAATGAGCGTAGGCAGTATCCTCACAACAATTCCCAGGCCCTCCTGAGCTCCTGATAAAAAAGCACTGTATATGTCCTTCTTCATCAAAAGCCCATAACCGACAATCACAAATATCATAAGAGGGAATATAAAATTAGAGAGAAACATAAAAAATCTCATCTTTCTACCTTCTGTCCTTCCATTTACAGTAAATAACTCCTGCCACAGTACTGACCATAGTCGCTACAATCGCCGGACCTATAATCGCCGTTGGATTTACGCTGCCATACTGACCACGGTAGGCCAGCATAGTCACCGGCACTAGCTGCAACGAAGAAATATTTATAATAAGAAAGTTACACATCTCATTGCTCGCTTCTCCCCTCGGCCGCGGTTTTCCAGAGATGGCACCTCTTCTTCTGGCCTCCTCTATCTTTTCCAGTTCTTCCATCGCTTTTAACCCTGCCGGTGTGGCTGCCATTCCCAGCCCCAGAAAATTTGCGATCATATTTACCGCTATATATTTCCTGGCCTTTTCCTCCCCCACCAAACCGGGAAACAAAAAGTTCAACAGAGGTCGAATTTTAATGGTCATCCCCTCCACCATCCCGGACTCCTCCGCAATCTTCATCAGCCCATTCCAAAAAGCGGTGATCCCCGCCATTCCAATGCAAAGATTCACCGCTTCTTTCGATGACTGTATGACTGCCTGCGTGACTTCTGATATGTTACCAGTACACATTCCATAGACGATTCCTATGAGAATCATACCGCCCCATAGATAGTTCATAAGCACCTGCCAGTTTTTTTACAATATATGAAAGTTTCTCTCTGATTCATTCCTGTATCACTCGATTTTCTCATCATACTCTGCGGATGTAATCATGACGGACATAACCTTTATACTTCTTCGCAATCCAAATATAGTACCACGGTACCCCATCATTCGCGTTTTTCTCCCCGATTACATCCACAAGGTTCCCCTTGTTCAGTCTCGGATACCCTGCAATATTGCCGTAGCTCAACCCCGGTCCTTTTCTCACATTGACACTGTTTCCCGTACAGGCACCCACCCAAGTTTTGTAGGCCTCATCTGTCTTCGGAATCTGAATCTTCTGTCCGACATAGATTAGATTTGCATCGCTGATATGATTCAGGCTCACCAGTTTCTCCACCGTAGTATTGTATTTTTGAGCAATTCCAGATAGTGTGTCCCCTGCTTTTACCGTGTAGGAAACAGTACCTGAAGCATCTTCCCCAGAGCTCCCGCCGGAAAAGTCTTTATAAAACACATCCAAATCCACGTCTCCTTCTATCCCCGGAATCCGTCCCTTTGAGCTGTACTGCCAGCCGATTCCTACCGGTGGACGCAAACTTTCGACGATTTGTCCTTTATCATTATAAGGATACGCAGCCAGCCAATAATCATAAGGAAGGGATGCTGTATCCAGCACATGGTAATACCAATCTGTATTACAGTAAATTCCAAATAAGTAGCCACCATCCACAATCACCTTGCGGAATGCTTTCACTATAGCTGTCACTGTGGTTCTCGGTAAAGATCTTTGCTCACTCCATTCCATATCATAGAAAACTGGATAATCCAATTTTCTGCCGCTCAGAGTCTCCAAGACTTTGCGGGCCTCCTCCTGGGCTTGTGCTACAGACAGCGCATAGCTGTATTTATATACCCCTACTTTAATTCCTGCTCCCACAAAGCCTTCATAATTTCCATAAAAAGTAGAGTCTACTTTATTTCCTCTCTCTGTGATTCGAAGAATTGCTACTTTAATCCCAGCCTTCGCCACTTTTTTGTAGTCTGTCACACGATTATACGCGCTCACATCAATGCCTCTGATTTCCATAATCTTTCACCCTATTTCTCATTCTCACTTTAAGGTATGCCAGTGTCTATGCTTTGGTTTAAGCAAATAACTCTTTACTCTCACTGTTTCGTGTATTAATATATACCAAAGTAAGTATTTAGGACTATTGAACCTTTGGAGGACTTATGAATATTCAACAAATCATCTATGTTGTAGAAGTATATAAACTACACTCTTTCAGTTTGGCCGCTCACTCTCTCTTTGTCTCCCAGCCAAGGCTCAGCCAGGCAATACGTGACTTAGAAAGAGAACTGGGCTTTGATATCTTCGAGAGAAACCGAAAGGGCATCTCTGGAACCACCGTGCGCGGATATGAATTTATCATACAGGCCCGCAATGTGCTAAAGCAATTCTCCAGCCTGGAAAACTTCAAGGAGTCTCCTGTATCTTCTTTCCACCTTGCAACAACCCTTGTCTCCCAGGCTCAGAACGCCTTTGTCAACCTATGCAGCCAAAATGCCCAAAACCCTCATCTTAACTTTGACATGTTTTTCTGCGGATGTTATGAGGCTGTGGACCGAGTAAAAAATTTTGGTTACGATCTAGGAATTGTCACAATTATCGACCCGCAATTGAGCGACTGGATGTCTTATTTCAAAAGCTCTAAGCTAGACTTTCATGATCTACTCTGTTCCAAATATCAAATCACTGTTCACCAGAACTCTGACCTTGCTGCCAGAAGTTCCATCAAGCCTGAAGACTTGGAAGGTTATACCTATATCACCGAGAAATGCTCCCGTATGAATTCCCTCACTCTGCAAGTCTACTCACTTCTTGACAAGATTTGCCCGGAAGCTCGGATTACGGTCTCCAACACCGATATTATGTACCAACTTGTTTCTGATAACCGGGCCTTTACGCTGGACTGTATGCCTCTGGACGAAAAAACCTGTCGAAAATACAGCCTGGTCAGTCGACCCCTGGATGAAAACCTCCGTGTTCACTTCGGTTATATAGTTCCAGCTAACATGCCCTTGAGTCAGTTGTCGATTACCTATCTGGAACTCTTGAAAAAGGAGCTATTGCTCCATAGATGAAACATCTATTTTGCAACAGCTCCTATTCTGCACAATAAACGCGGCGGATGGGGGAAGGGCCCCCTATCCGATGATTACTCCGCGTCAATTTTCACCTTATCCAGGTGCCAAATATCATCCACGTATTCCTGTATCGTCCTGTCAGATGTGAACTTTCCACTGCACGCAGTATTCAGCATCGCCATTTTCGCCCAACGTCTCTCATCCCTATATGCCTCTTCGACTCTTTTGTGAGCCTCTGCATATGACCGGAAATCCGCCAAAATGAAATAGGTGTCCGCCCGGTCACTGCTCTGAGTATTCAGCAGAGAATTATAGAGATCTCGGAACAATTCTGTATCATTGGAGTATTTTCCATTAA
>OFOK01002379.1_pt1 | contig 11113 bp, 9 predicted proteins | sample 1542001 | NCBI WGS metagenome assembly OFOK01 (sample SAMN04209242, study PRJEB22552) | human gut metagenome | biome: gut; material: feces | host: Homo sapiens | place: USA: Oklahoma
GGTGGCGCAAACCTATCACAGCAATGTGACAAGGCGGTGCTTCCCTACTCCACCATCTGATTTTCAATGCGGTTGACTTTGTGGACTACCACGCATACAAGAGCTACAAGCGGATTTACTATGATATGCGTGAGGTCAGCGACCGGCTCTGTAAGGAAAACGGTCTCTCTGTTATCCCTCCCTCTCAGAACAAGGGCATGGGCTATAAGGAATACACCGAAGCCAAACGCGGTACGAGCTGGAAGCAAAAGCTCAAGCAGACCATTGACCGGCTTGTCATCACAGCGAAGGACTACGATGACTTTCTGCGGCTCATGCAGGAAGCCGGTTATGAAATCAAGACCGGCAAATACATCTCCTTCCGCGCCGAAGGTCAGGAGCGGTTTACCCGGTCTAAAACCATCGGAGAGAACTACACCGAGGAACGCATCAAGGAGCGGATTGCCGGACGGACGCCCCGAAGAAGCCGGAAGCAGACCGCACCGAAGGGCATCTCTCTCATCGGAGATATTCAGGAGAGGATCAGACTTATCGACAGCAAGGGCTATGAGTATAAAGCCAAGCTCACGATCCTCAAGGAAGCGGCGCGTACGCTTAACTATCTCACGGAAAACAACTTGCTCCAATACGCCGATCTTGAAAGGAAGGTCGAGGACGTTCACAGCTCCTATGACCGCACCGGCAAGGAACTGAAAGGTGTTGAAGCACGACTGCGGGAAGTCCAGCCGCTCATCAAAAACATCTCCAACTACCAGCGGCTCAAGCCCGTATATGACGCATTCCAGAAGGCAAAAGATAAGCCGGGTTTCAAAGCAAAGCACGAAGCCGAGCTTGTGATCTTTGAGGCAGCGAGAAGCACATTACTTGCCATGCAGGGAGATGAAAAACTGCCGAGCTTGAAGACGCTGCAAGCGGAGCAAGCGCAACTCTTTGAAGAACAGGAACGGCTATATGCTGAGCGGAACAGGCTCAAAAAAGAAGTAAAGCAAATAGAGACGATCAAGTCTAATGTTGATACGTTCCTCTCTCCTTCTGCTGACCATGACCGTGATCATCGGCGCAGCACACAGCGCGAATAGTCCTTTCAAAAGCAGGGCATCTCCTGTTGACCGGAGATGCCCTGCATCCTTGAGAGAAGGTTCGAGAAATTGAAACTTTTTCTTTAATTTCTGAATCAACGAATTGCTTTTGAGAATGAAATCCAGTATAATATTATAAGCGATGTTGAATGCAAGCAAGCGAAAGGGTGGTTGCCGTGCGCATAAGCTATAAGAAACTATGGATGCTTCTTCTGGAACGCGACATAAAGAAGGCTTCTCTACGACATGAGGTAGGGTTGTCTGCCGGAACATGGACAAAACTGAATAAGGGGGAAGAAGTGTCCCTCTCTATTTTGTTGCGCATTTGTGATTACTTGAACTGTGACATCGGAGATATATGTGAGGCTGTGCGAACGGACAAGAACTGAGTCCGGTTTTTCGTACAGCTCTTTTTGTAAAATAGGTTAGATAAATACACAGGGAGGATTTTGATATGGCACGAGCCGCATCGGCACCGAAGAAGGAGATTTCTATGGAGGAAGCTCTGTGGAAGTCCGCAGATAAACTCCGTGGTTCTGTCGAGCCAGCAGAATATAAACACGTCGTTCTCAGTCTCTTCTTCTTGAAGTTTGCCAGCGATAAGTTTGAGGCACAAAGGAAAGCTATTTCTGAAAAATACGGTGAGAAGTTTGTTGACAATGTTGCCTTCTATACGAAGGACAATGTATTCTTCCTGCCTGAGATCAGCCGTTGGTCTTTCATCATGGAGAATGCGAAACAGGATGACATTGCGCTGAAAATCGACACCGCCCTCTATACGATTGAGAAAGCGAATCCCGCACTGAAAGGCGCACTACCGGACAACTACTACTCACGTCTTCACATCGACACAGCGAAGCTGGCATCACTGCTGGACGAGATTGATAAGATCAACACCGGCGATAAAGAGAATGACATTATCGGGCGGGTCTACGAATACTTCCTGAGCAAGTTTGCACTTGCGGAAGGCAAAGGCAAGGGCGAGTTCTATACGCCGAAGTGCATTGTCAATTTAATTGCAGAAATGATTGAACCGTATGATGGCATTCTCTACGACCCTTGCTGCGGTTCTGGCGGTATGTTCGTGCAGTCAATGAAGTTCGTGGAGGCACATCACGGCAACAAGAAGAAGGTCTCTATCTATGGTCAGGAATATACAAACACGACGTACAAGCTGTGCAAAATGAATCTGGCTATTCGCGGCATCTCTGCAAACCTCGGAGAAATGGCAGCGAACACATTCACCAATGACCAGCACAAGGACCTCAAGGCAGATTACATTATGGCAAACCCGCCTTTCAATCAGAAAGAATGGCGTGGGGATAATGAGCTGATTGATGATCCGCGCTGGGACGGCTATGAAGTTCCGCCCACGAGTAATGCAAACTATGGCTGGATTCTGAATATTGTTTCAAAGCTCTCTCAAAACGGTGTTGCCGGTTTCCTGCTTGCAAACGGCGCACTATCTGACGATGGTACAGAGTTAAAAATCCGCCGTCAACTCATCGAGAACAATCTCGTCGAAGCAATCATCATCCTTCCCCGAAACCTCTTCTACACCACGGACATCAGCGTTACGCTTTGGATTCTGAACAAGAATAAAAAGGCTCGTGTGGTTGAAGAAAACGGTGAAGTAAAACGCTTCCGTAACCGTGAGCGCGAGATCCTTTTCATGGACTTGCGGCAAATGGGAAGCCCTTATGAAAAGAAGTATATTGAACTGACAGAAGAAGACCGTGCAAAAGTCACGGGCGTCTATCACGCATGGCAGCAGGAAGGCTATGAAGAAACTTATCAGAATGTGCCTGAATTTTGTTACAGCGCATCCTTCGATGAGGTTGCTGAAAAGGGCTTTACCCTTGTTCCGAGCCGTTACATTGAGTTTGTAAACCGCGATGAGAACATCGACTTTGATACGAAAATGAAGACGTTGCAAAGTGAACTGCGTGATCTGCTCATTGCAGAAGAAAAGTCAAAGGCAGACCTGTTGACCGTGTTTAAGGAGCTGGGCTATGAAATCGAATTATAAACAACTTGGTCAATTTATAAGACAGGTTGACGTCAGAAATGCTGCGGGCAAAGAAGAAAACCTTCTAGGCGTTTCGGTGCAAAAAACATTTATCCCGTCTATTGCAAACACGGTCGGAACAGACTTTACGAAATATAAGGTTGTCCGTCGTGGGCAATTCACCTACATTCCTGATACATCCCGACGGGGAGACAAAATAGGCATTGCTCTTCTTTCTGATTGCGATGAAGGACTTGTTAGCAACGTCTACACAACTTTTGAGGTAATAGATAAAAATGAACTTTTGCCGGAATATCTTATGCTCTGGTTCAGTAGACCGGAGTTTGACCGGTACGCAAGGTTCAAGTCTCATGGCAGCGTCAGAGAAGTTATGGACTGGGACGAGATGTGCAAGGTACAGCTTCCGGTTCCTCCTATTAGTGTGCAGCGGGATATTGTGAAGGCATATCAGACGATTACGAACAGAATTGCGCTGAAACAACAGGTAAATGATAATTTAGAAGCGGCTGCATTATCCATCTACAAGTGCTTCTTTGTTGACTATATTCCCTTTGATGGCTCACAGCCATCATCTTGGAAGGAGGTAACGGTTGATGATATAGCCTCTGATGTGATTTGCGGAAAGACACCTCCAACTGCCGATCCGCAAAACTATGGTGGGACAATCCCGTTTATTACAATTCCGGATATGCACGGAAGTGTCTATACAACATCAACCGCCCGCTTTCTTTCAGAGAAAGGCGCATCAACACAGCCGGGAAAAATGCTTCCAGCAAACAGCGTTTGCGTAAGTTGCATTGCATCCGTAGGCTTGGTTTGTCTTACTGCTGAACCAAGTCAGACCAACCAACAGATTAACTCAATTATATGCAAAGACCAAATTAGCCCGTTCTATGTATATACGAAGATGACAACGCTTAATAAGTATTTGAAGCAACTCGGAGCTGGCGGAAGTACAACATTGAACATCAACAAAACACTCTTCGGTCAGATACCGATCCTACTTCCTGACGAGGCATCAATGAAAGAGTACCACAATAAAGTTGAGCCACTGTTTTCTTCGATCAGAGAAAACCAATATGAAATACAACATTTGGAGTCTCTGAAACGTCTACTCCTGTCCCAAATCTCAAGCCGCTAAATTATCATTTACAGGAGGAATGACCACAATGAAATGTACCAACTGCGGGAATGATAATCCTGCTACCCTCTGGGATGAGGGGGACACAATTTACTGCTCAGTGTGTACTCACAGAACGCGGAAAACCGACTTTGAAGACGATTCTGTTCAATGTCCATACTGCCACCGCCTGAGAGATAAAAAGGCGATGTATTGTAGATATTGCAATTCCTCTGACTGGACGCCAAGTAGTCCGGCAGAGTTTGCCGAAATTGATAAGATATTAAAGGACATGGGCTATTAGAAATTGAAATACTCTCACCAGTGGCGAGAGTTTTACCCTAAGAACTGCCACTGAAAAGTCGTTCTCTGAGAATATTCAAAGGAGACACGACAATGAAAGAACAACTGATTCAAGAAGTGCAGCGTCAGATGCTTCCGTTTCTGAACAACGCACAGTTAAAACAGCTTCAAAGCGTCCTTGAAGGGGTGCTGAGTGGCGTAGAGCTAAGTCACAGCGCGGGCATGGTAGAAAGCGCAAAGGTCGATACGGTTGCCTGTTTCATCAACGCAAAACGTATTGAAGGCTGCTCAGAAAAAACCTTGAGCTATTACCGTCAGACCATTGTGTCAATGCTATCCGGCATTGAAAAAGAGCCACAAGAAATCGTAACTGAGGACTTGCGAAAGTACCTGACAGAGTATCAGACAAGACGGAAATCAAGCAAGGTCACGATAGATAATATCCGTCGCATCCTGTCCAGCTACTTTTCGTGGCTTGAAGATGAGGACTACATCGTGAAAAGCCCGGTGCGCCGGATTCACAAGGTAAAAACGGCAAAGGTGATCAAGGAAACCTACACCGACGAGGCATTAGAAATCATGCGGGACAACTGCTGCAATGTCCGCGATCTTGCGATGATAGACCTTCTTGCGTCCTCTGGAATGCGTGTTGGTGAGATGGTTGCCCTTAACCGCGATGACATCAACTTCAATGAACGGGAATGCGTTGTTTTCGGAAAAGGAAGTAAGGAACGGATCGTTTATTTCGATGCCAGGACAAAAATCCATCTCCAAAACTATCTGGAAAGCCGCACAGACACCTGTTCAGCGTTGTTTGTCTCGCTGACCGCACCGCATGACCGTTTGCAGATTGGCGGCGTTGAAAGACGGCTTCGAGAACTGGGAAAAAGACTGAATCTGCCTCGTGTCCATCCACATAAGTTCCGAAGAACATTGGCAACATCAGCCATAGACAAAGGAATGCCCATAGAGCAAGTCCAGCAGCTCTTAGGGCATCAGAAAATCGACACGACTATGCACTACGCTATGGTCAAACAGCAAAATGTCAAGCTGGCACACAGAAAATACATAGGGTGAGGTGTCACGATGAAAGAAGGATATAGGCTACTTGGAGATTTTATTCAACCGGTAGACGAACGAAATAGGGATTTGAAAGTTGACTATTTGCTTGGCGTCAGCATCAGCAAGCAGTTTATTCCCTCCATTGCGAATATTGTTGGAACGGACTTATCGAGCTATAAGATTGTTCGTACTGGGCAATTTGCGTATGGTCCTGTTACATCTCGGAATGGCGAGAAGATTTCGATTGCTCTTCTACAAGATAAGGATTGCATCATTTCAAGCTCATATACCGTGTTTGAGGTCACTGATAACGAGCGACTTGACCCTGAATATTTGATGCTTTGGTTTAGCCGACCGGAGTTTGACCGCTATACAAGATATATGTCTCACGGGAGCGTCAGAGAAATCTTTGATTGGGACGAACTCTGTAAGGTTGAACTGCCTGTCCCCTCTATCGAGAAGCAGCGTGGCATTGTGAAGGCATACAATACGATCACGGATCGGATTGAACTCAAGCGGAAGATAAATGATAATTTAGAAGCGGTACTGGCGGCGTCGCATTCTAAGATGTTTTTTTCAATGGACACATCAGAACACTCCAAATTGGGTGAGCTAATGACTTTCGGTAACGGAAAATCGCGCCCGAAAACAGATGGACCTATCCCTGTTTACGGAGGAAATGGCGTTCTTTCCTACACAGACCATCACAACATTGAAAACGCAGTCCTAATCGGTCGTGTTGGTGCATATTGCGGAAGCGTTTACCTTGAACAAGGAATATGCTGGGTAAGCGACAATGCCATTTTCGCAAAATCAAAAATCACAAAGGATGAGTTTTTCGATTATTTCCTTTTGAAGAGGCTGAATCTTTTCAATCACCACGTTGGAACTGGTCAGCAGTTGCTCACGCAGGAAATCTTAAATAATATAGAAGTTCCAAAGCCGGTCACTGAACAGATAGAACTCTTTAATCGAAAAGCTGCATCAGTTTTTGAAACCCTTTTCACAAACAGCCGTGAGATCATTCGGCTTCAAGAGCTATCTGATTTGCTTCTTTCTCGATTGGCTGGCTAAGCCACTAAATTATCATTTTCCTACGAAGGGAGGGGCGAAAATGGACAAGGAAACATTGATCAGAATTGCCGAAGAACTTCACCAGGGAGCTTTCGACGCAAAAGCCTACTACCTGATCATGCAGCAGTATCGGAAGAACCAACATAATTATGCCGAAGAGATGAAGGTTTCGCCAGCATTCTACCATACAGTCTATGATGCCCTGATGAAAGCCTGTTTCATGGAGATTGCCAAACTGTATGATAGCTCGAATGGTGTCGTGTCCATTGGAACCCTCCTTGCTAAATGCGAGGAAAACCAAGACCTTTTCCCAAAGTACAGAGAAACTTTGACGGTGGATCATGACGGAACAACCTTTTCCTACCCGGTCCCATATCAGCACCAACTCAAGCCACAAGAGGAATGCTTCTTTAAGAACCGGGTTGAGGCAGATAGAAAACTCTTTGCAGCGTTTGATATTCCTGATGCGGACAATGTTCCTGTTCGGGTGGATTTAACTTTCCCGGAGTTTTTGGATCTATATCAGAAACGTTTCAACGGACTGAGCAAAAAGAGAGATAACATCCGAATGCAGAGGAATAAGCTCTACGCCCACAACGATGAACAGCGTATATTGAGCAACGAGAACCTAACGGATCGTCATCCTATTTTATATCCGGACATACAGGAAATGATAGACTTTGCACTCGATTGTACAGGGCTGATCCTCGGTGTTCTCACAGACGTAAACCGTGCAACGCAATACTCAAACATTGATGACTGGGAAGGTACACTCATGCTGGCACGTCTGGGTTTGAAGTATCAGGAGTACGACTTCCAGCAAAGTGAAAAAGCCTTTGAAGCAGAAATGCAGAGGCAGTTAGGGGGAAATGATAATGGCGAACTTCAATGAGCATTCTCTTGAAATGTCCATCATGGAGCTTTTTCAGGATGAAGGTTATATTTATCTGAATGGAGAACAGATCCACCGTGAACGTTCTGAGGTCCTGCTTATTGATGATTTGCGGAAGTACCTCCTGAACAGATACGCCGCAGATGGACTTACCCCCAGCGAAGTTGATAGCATCATCCTTCGCCTGAGGTCTATTTCCGGTACGATCTACGAAGCAAACAAAGCAGTCTGCAAAATGATTTGTGACGGCTTCATCTTCAACCGTGAGGATCACACAAAGAAAGACATTTACATTGAGCTGATTGACTTTGATGAGCCAGAGAAAAACGTGTTCAAGATCGTCAATCAATTTGAAATTGAAGGCATCAACAACCAGCTACGCATACCGGACGGGATTGTCTTCATCAACGGCATTCCTGTTGTTGTGCTTGAGTTCAAGAGCGCAGTCAAAGAAAACACAACGATCATGGACGCCTATACTCAGCTTACCGTGCGTTATCGCCGTGATATTCCTGAACTCTTCAAGTATAACGCCTTCATCGTCATAAGCGATGGTGCAAATAATAAATACGGTTCCTTCTTCTCCCCGTATGACTTCTTCTATGCGTGGAGAAAGATTGAAGCTGACGATAAGGAATTGGACGGCATCAATTCCCTTGTAACTATGGTGAGCGGACTGTTCCGCAAAGAACGGCTTTTGGCAGTCATCAAGGATTTTGTCTATTTCCCTGATAGCTCGGACAAAGACCTCAAAATCGTCTGCCGCTATCCTCAGTATTTTGCTGCGGTCAAGCTGTTTGAGAATATCAAGGCACATCTCAGACCGGAGGGGGACGGCAAGGGCGGCACATACTTCGGCGCGACAGGCTGCGGAAAAAGCTATACTATGCTCTTCCTCACAAGAATGCTTATGAAGAGTACCTTCTTCCATAGCCCTACAATCCTGATTATTACCGACCGAACGGATTTGGATGACCAGCTCTCAAAGCAGTTTGTAGCATCCAAGAAGTACATTGGTGACGAAACCGTTGTGAGCATTGATTCCCGCGAAAAGCTGCGTCAGGAACTTCAAGGCAGGACAAGCGGTGGGGTGTACATGACCACCATCCAAAAGTTCACCGAGGACTTGGAGCTTCTGACGGATAGAGCGAATGTGATCTGCATATCCGATGAAGCACACCGTAGTCAGATAAACCTCGATCAGAAAGTCAAGGTCACTGCCGAAGGTGTAGAGCGAAGCTATGGATTCGCAAAGTACCTACACGATTCTCTCCCCAATGCTACCTATGTCGGTTTCACCGGCACGCCCGTAGATGGCACGATTGAAGTCTTCGGTCCGGTTGTCGATGCCTACACAATGACAGAGGCGGTTAAAGACGGTATCACAGTCAACCTTGTCTACGACGGACGCGCTGCACGGGTCACTCTTGATCAGGCAAAGGTTCGGGAAATTGAAGATTATTATGACCGCTGTGCTGTTGAAGGCGCAAATGAGCATCAGATTGAGGAAAGCCAGAAGGCGGTTGCTCATATTGATGCGATCATCGGTGATCCTGACCGACTTCACGCAGTTGCGGAGGACTTCATTAACCACTATGAGACCCGCGTTGCCGAAGGAGCTACCGTTGCAGGAAAAGCAATGTTTGTCTGCTCTAATCGCAAGATTGCATACGCTTTTTATCAGATTATAGTTGGAATGAGACCGGAATGGGCAGAGAAAAAGGTTTGCCCTGACGGGGTTCAACTGACGGAAAAAGAGAAAAAGGAACTCAAACCCATCGAGAAGATCAAGCTCATCATGACGCGAAATAAAGATGATGAGCCTGAGCTTTATGAAATGCTGGGAACGAAAGATGATCGCAAGGAGTTTGACCGTCAGTTTAAGAACGTTAAATCAAACTTCAAAATTGCCATCGTTGTTGATATGTGGCTTACCGGCTTCGACGTACCGGCACTCGACACAATCTACATCGACAAGCCCATCCAGCAGCACAGCCTTATCCAGACGATTTCCCGCGTCAACCGCGTCTATACCGGCAAGGACAAGGGCTTGATCGTGGACTACATCGGCATTAAGAAAAACATGAATCTCGCCCTCAAGAAATACACCAACTTTGAGAGCGATGAGTTTGAAGGCGTCGAGCAGTCTATCACGATTGTTAAAGACCAGCTCGATGTCTTGGCTCAGATGTTCCACAACTTCAATAGCACGGATTACTTCAACGGCTCACCGAAAGAGCAGCTTGCTTGCCTCAATCGGGCTGTTGAGTATGTACAGCTCACGGAAGATTTGGAAACTCGCTTTATGGCGGCAGTCAAACGCATGAAACAAGCGTTCAACCTATGCAGTTCAAGTGAGGCAATCTCTGATAAAGAAAAGGACTATCTGCACTTCTACTGTGCTGTGCGCTCTATTCTTTTCAAACTCACAAAGGGTGATGCCCCTGACATTTCACAAATGAATGCCCGTGTCCGTGAACTTCTTGAAGGTGCAATTCAATCTGATGGTATAGAGGAACTGTTTGAGACGGGAAAGCACATCTCTGTTGATATTTTCAGTGACGAGTATCTGGATAAGATCAATGCAATCCAACTTCCAAACACAAAGATAAAGGTGTTGCAGAGGCTTCTTTCTCAAGCGATTGATGAGTATAAAAAAGTCAACCGCATTATGGGCATGGAGTTCTCAGACCGCCTCAAGCGGGTTGTTGATGAGTACAACAATCGCCGTCGTGATGAGGCTTTTGCTAATGAAGTTCTTGACGATGTGGCGGAGCAGCTTGCGAAGCTCCTTGAAGAACTCAAAAAGGAAAAAGACTCCTTCAAGGGCATGGGAATTGACTACGAGGAAAAAGCCTTTTATGACATTCTCAAGGCGGTTGCCAAGAAGTATGAGTTCGAGTACCCGGACGATAAGATGATTGAATTGTCAAAGCGGATTAAGATTATTGTCAATGACAAAGCTAAATACACCGACTGGTCTACCCGTGATGACATTAAGGCAAATCTGCAAGTTGACCTCATACTGCTACTGGATGAATTTGACTATCCCCCCGTAACCATTGATGATGTCTACAAGGAGGTTCTGGAACAAGCTGAAAACTTCAAAAAGTACGCTCAATAACCCACGTTCCATCGAAAGGAGTAGATCATGGGCAATTCAGTCATGTTGAATGGCGTCGAATATGCCGGAGAGCAGATTGCTTATAAAGACAGCACCTATGAGCTTGTGTCAAAGGTAGCATATCTGATCGGCGTCCCACTCCGTATTTTTCAAAATGAACACGAGCCGCCGAAGATAGAGATATACAACCGGCTTGAGCAGGATAAAAATGCCCGCATCATTCGTAATCTATGTATTATCCGCACCGCCATTGAGCGCAATTACCGGAAAATAAATGACATCATGCGGATGGAATACCGTGGGCTTCTTTCGATGCCTGAGATCCTTCCAATGTCCAGTATGCAGCAGCTTTCAAATGACGGAATCAGCTTTATTAAAAAGTCGAGTACAAAGCTCTGCCACCACATTATCGAGATCAACCGGCTGATTT
>OFOK01002380.1_pt1 | contig 11108 bp, 7 predicted proteins | sample 1542001 | NCBI WGS metagenome assembly OFOK01 (sample SAMN04209242, study PRJEB22552) | human gut metagenome | biome: gut; material: feces | host: Homo sapiens | place: USA: Oklahoma
CTCCTTGTCCTCCTTCCGGCGGGACATGACCTCTACGCCTTCGGGAGCGTCCAGCAGAGAAGAAACCCCCGCTTTTTCCGTCAGCTCCTCCACAAGGCGGTCCATCAGACCGGCGGCGGGTTCGTTCCCCACGTAATAAGCCAGGCCCTCCCCATAGCTGTTCACCGTTACCGCAGGGGAACCGGCATAGAATTCCGAAGCACACTCCGCCAGGGCGGAGGCGCCCTTGAGCTCGATGATATCGCTCCACTGCTCCGCAGTATATTCCTGATCCCCCCAGCGGACTTTGAGGGACGTTTCCCACAGGCAGTCGTAATCGGAAACTTCCAGCCCCGCCACCTCAGAAAGGGCGCCGGGCAGTTCCCGGTCGCTCATGCAGATGTTGTTCCTGTCCTTCACGCCGGTGCGCATGGTGAGCACCAGATGGCCGCCGGAACGCACATAGTCTGCGTACTTCTTTTCCAGGGCGGGATCCATCAGATACTGCAGCGGCGCGATCAGAAGCTTATACCGGCTGAAATCGGCCTGGTCGCTGACAAAATCCACCGGGATATTCTTTTTATAGAAGCCCGTGTAATACTTCATCACCTGGCCCACATAGGTCAGCTTTGGGTTATGAGGCTGGATCTGCAAGGCATACTCCTGATCGTAGGAGAACACAATCCCCACCTCCGGTTTTGGGGAAACGCCCTGGAGCTCTGCCATCAGAGGCCGCATTTTATGGATGAAAGCCTTCAATTCTTCATACCGGCGTCCGGGCTTGCCGCTGTGAGGCAGGATACCGTGCCAGTACTGCTCTGTGCCTACGGTGCAGACCCTCCACCGGAAATAGACCACGGTGTCGGCCCCGTGGGCGATGGACTGCACGCTCCACATGGAAAGCTGGCCCGGCTTGGGAGCCCGGCCCATGCATTCCCAGCCTGTTATGCCGGATTGCTGCTCCATGATCCAGAAATTTTTCTCCTTCGTTCCCCGGACGAAATCCAGCTCCGCCGCCAGCCGCTCGTTGGGCTGGTGAGGGGCCTGGGCGAAGTATCCGCCGGGGTACTGGTCGTGGCTTGCAAAATCCAGAGATTTTCCCAGGTCGAAATAGCTGACCTTATCCGCAAAGCCCATGAAATTGTGGGTGATGAATTGGCGGGCCGGGCAGATAGAACGGATGATGTCGATCTGGAACTGCTGGAATTCTACGATCAGGTCGGAACAAAAGCGCTTCCAATCCAGCATTTGGGAGGGATTCTTCCCTGCCGCTGTGATCTTCGGAGCCTGCACCTGCTCAAAGGAAGAGTATCCCTGGCTCCAGAAGGCGGTGCCCCAGGCTTCGTTCAGGGCCTCCATCGTTCCGTATTTCTCCTGCAGCCAACCCCGGAACCGGTTTTCGCAGGAGGGGCAGAAGCACAGATCCCCGTGGCTGTTGCCCAGCTCGTTGTCGATCTGCCAGCCGATCACGTTGGGATCGTCCTTAAAGGTCTCGGCCATTTTTGTCACGAACCGGCGGATATGCTCCCTATATACCGCATTGGACTGGCAGTCGTGGTGCCTGCCGCCGAAATGATGCCGGATGCCGTTGGAATCCACGGGCTGTATCTCCGGGTTCTTTTCGATGATCCACGCCGGAGGCGCGGCGGAAGGGGTCCCTAAAACAGTCTTTATGCCGTGGGCCGCCAGAAGGGCGACGGCCTCCTGCAGCCACTCAAAATGGAATTCTCCCTCCCGGGGCTCCATTTTCTGCCAGGAAAATTCCGCCATGCGGACCACATCGATCCCCATTTCTTCCATAAGGGCCGCGTCCGTGGCCCAACGCTCCCGGGGCCAGTGCTCGGGATAATAATCTGCTCCAAAATAGACTGCCATTTTTTCTCCTCCATCTTGTATGATCGCTTATAACCTCTGCGGCGGCTTTCCCTGGGAACCTTCGCGCCCGCATGGCGCCCGCGAAGGCGGAAATCCCTCTGCAGACGCCGGAAACCGGCATTCGGCGCTTCCCGGCTTTTTGCACCTGAATCCTCCAAAAAGCCGGGCCTCCTGCCGGAGGGCTCTCCCGCCCGAGAAATCCGCGGATTCGGGCTAAGGCCTGCCCGGAGTAAAAGCGGAAGGAAAAGCGTCTGCCCACAGTATACCGTCTTGGCGGCAGGAGCCGCCCCTTCAGCCAGCGAAACTTGAAAACAAGTCCCTTGGATTTGTTTTGAGTTTCGGCATGCGCAGAGGTTGGCCTGCGCACATTATACCATCCCTCCCGCCGGGAAGTAAACAGGGAAAAGAAAACATTCCGTATCCGGTCCCGCCCCTGCAGTACGCCGGTATACGCAGTATAAAGATTTTATGAATTTCTTTTCCGGCACCCGTTGACATTCCTTCGATGTAGACGTTACAATAAGGGTATCCGCAAGCATCAAACCGGGAAAAATGAAAGGGCATAAACGGTACACAAGCACATGGGAGCGCTTCCTCGGGAGGCGTCCCTTTTTTTGAGAAGGGAGTTGTTGTTTTGGAACAGACACGGGATTTGACCCAGGGGAAGCCTGCGGGGCTCATCATACGCTTCGCTCTGCCCCTGATGCTGGGCAGCATTTGCCAGCAGCTGTATACGATGGTGGATACCGCCATCGTGGGCCAGGCTCTGGGTGTGGACGCTCTGGCGGCCCTGGGCGCGGCAGACTGGCTCAACTGGATGGTCCTCGGCATCATCACCGGCTTTGCAGAGGGGTTCGCCATTTTGGTTTCCCACCGGTTCGGCGCAAAGGATGAAAACGAGCTGCGGAAAACGGTAGCCATGATCGTGGTGCTGGCCGCGGCCATCGCCCTGACGCTGACGGCGGCAGCCCATCTGGCGGTGCAGCCTGTCCTCGTCATGATGAATACCCCCTCCAACATTATCGGAGGTTCCCTGGAATACCTGCGGGTGATGTTCTCCGGCGCGTCCGTGGTGATGACCTATAATGTCATGGCCGCTATTCTGCGCGCCATGGGCAACAGCAAAACCCCTCTTTTCGCTATGCTGACCGCCTCTGTGGTAAACGTGGTTTTGGATCTTGTCTTCGTGCTGGTATTCCACTGGGGGATCGGCGGCGCGGCCTTCGCCACTGTGCTGGCGCAGATCAGCTCCTGCCTCTTCTGCCTGCGCGCCCTGCGCAGGATCCCCGCTCTGCGCCTGAAGAAGAAGGATTGGAAGCTGGACGGCTTCACCCTATCCAGCCTGGTGCGCATGGGCCTTCCCACCGCCTTTCAGAACGCCATCATCTCCATCGGAGGCATGGTGGTGCAGTCGGTCATCAACGGCTTCGGCGTCACCTTTGTGGCTGGTTTTACCGCAACAAACAAGCTTTACGGCCTGCTGGAGCTGGCGGCCACTTCCTATGGTTCTTCCGTTTCGGCCTTTACAGGCCAGAATCTGGGAGCCAAGCAATACGGGCGGATCCGGCAGGGAATACGCTCCGCCGTGTGGATGGCTGCGGCTACGTCCCTGGCAATCACCATATTGATGCTGGTTTTTGGCCGCTTCATCGTGTCGCTCTTTATTTCCGGCACGCCCCAGGAAGTGGAGGCTGTTGTAAACATTGCTTACCAATATCTTTCCGTCATGGCTGTTTTCCTCGTGATCCTCTATATGCTGCATGTGCACCGCTCCGGCCTCATGGGTATGGGCGACACGGTGACCCCCATGATCTCCGGCATCATCGAAATGCTCATGCGCGTGGGAACGGTGCTGCTCCTTCCCCGGCTGGTGGGAAGCTTCGGCGTATTTTATGCCGAAGTCACCGCCTGGACGGGCGCGGCCGTTCTGCTTATCATCGTATTTTATATCCGGCTCGGGCGGCTGCGCAAAATGGAGTGGGAGCTGAACCGCTGAAGCACTGAGCACTGAAGCGTTAACGGCCCTCGGAGCAGAAGTACAGAAAGACAGGAACGCTCCTGCGGGACGCCGGGAGGAGGACCGCAGGCCATGCTGAAATAAGGCCGCTGCATGCGGCATATGGCAAAGGCAGACCGGTATAAGGGTCGTTGATACTGGATTCCGTACCGCTCCGGCACGAGCGGAGAAGGAGGATTTTTATGGACAGCGCCGTGAAAAAAGGCGTTTGGATGACCACGGGAGGCATCAAGGCCATCGAAAACGCCTACAATGAAGAGACCCGAAAAGAGCTCTCCCGAAGCATTTCCTTTTTCCCGGGCATATGGAGCCCGCAGGAGATGGTAGGCCGCAGGGAGGAACTCCGGCAAGCAGAAGCGATTTTCACCACCTGGGGCATGTTTTCCCTGACGGAAGAGGAAATCGGGGAGTTTCTTCCGAACCTCAAGGCCGTATTCTACGCCGCGGGCAGTGTGCAGTATTTTGCAAGGCCCTTTCTGAAAAAAGGGATCCGTATCTTCAGCGCCTTCGCCGCCAACGCCGTCCCCGTGGCGGAATATACCCTAGCGCAGATCATACTGGCCGGCAAGGGCTTCTACCAGGCCTCCCGTCTGTATAAAGAGACGGGGGACTTTCAGAAGGCTTCGGCTTACAGCCACAGCCTCACGGGCAATTACGGGGATACCGTGGGCATCATCGGCGCGGGGACCATCGGGCGCATGGTGATCGAAAGGCTCCGCGGCCTGTATCTGAAAATCCTGGTGTTCGACCCCTTTCTGCCGAAGGAAAAAGCGGAGGCCATGGGGGTGGAGCTCTGCTCCCTGCCGGAGCTTTTCAGCCGCTCGCAGGTGATTTCCAACCATCTGGCCAACAACGAGCAGACGCAGGGCATGCTGGATTATTCCCTGTTTTCTAAAATGCGGCCCTATGCTGTGTTCATCAACACGGGCCGGGGCGCCCAGGTGGTAGAGGCGGATCTCGTCCGGGCCCTGGAGGAAGAGCCGGGCCGCACCGCCGTGCTGGACGTCACGTGGCCGGAGCCTGTGGGAGCGGGCCACGCCTTTTACAAGCTCCCCAACGCGGTCCTCACGCCCCACATCGCCGGCAGCCAGGAAATGGAGGTAGCCAGGATGGGCTCCTATATGGCGGAAGCCTTTGAGAGCTTTTGCACAGGCAGGCCCTGCCCCCATGAGGTGACGGAGGCCATGCTGAAGACCATGGCGTAACCGCAGAATATGCATTGCCAGAAAGCCTGGGAGGTTTTTAAAGCCGCCCAGGCTTTTGCACAAGCTATTTACAGGCTTAATAATCCAGATAGACAGCAGACGGCAGGCTTAGACTGCGGGCGGGCCGCCTCCCGTACCCTGAGACGGAAACGGTGCGCGACACGGTCATCCTTCGTAAAGGGACGCGGGAAGCCGGATGTCTTCCCGCTTTATATTTGCAGGATCAAAAACGGAAAGCAATTCTTGGGGAGATGCGGGCTCCGGCTGTGGTAAAAGGCCACACAGAAAAGCCAGAAGGCCTATGAGCTCCCGGGGGGAATACCCGCGCCGCAGCTCCCCCAGATCCAGCGCCTTATCCCGCTTGGAAAGCCGGATCCCATCCGGAGAAAGCAGCAGGGGGATATGGTAATACCGGGGCGGCGGATACCCTAAAAGGCGCAGAAGATACATCTGCTGCGGCGTGGAGGAAAGGAGATCCCGCCCCCGCACCACCTGGGTGACGCCCATAGCCCCGTCGTCGCAGGCGCACGCCAGCTGGTAGGCGAATACGCCGTCCGACCTGCGGAGGATGAAATCCCCGCATTCTGCGGCGAGATCTTCCCCGCAGAGGCCCAGAAGGCCGTCCTGAAAGAAGACTTTTTCTTCCGGAACATGGATGCGCAGGGCGGGATTTCGGGCTTTTAGAAGGGCCTTCCTCTCCTCGCCCGACAGGCGGTAACAGCGGCCCGAATAGAGGAACCGTCCGTCTGAAGCATGCGGCGCCTGGGCCGCGTGGAGTTCTGCCCTGGTGCAGAAACAGGGGTATATCTCCGCCTTCTCCCTGAGAAGCGCAAGGCAGCTCTCATAAAAGCCGGCGCGCCGGCTCTGAAAATAGGCAGTGGCCTTCCCCGCCTGGGAGCCCCCTTCATCCCAGTCAAGGCCCAGCCAGCGGAAATCTTCCTCTATTTGAAGGGCGTATTCCATGCGGCACCGCTGGGGATCCAGATCCTCCGTTCTCAGGACGATGGTTCCGCCCTGAGAACGGGCAAAGAGCCAGGCCAAAAGGGCGCAGAGAGCGTTCCCCAAATGCATGCGCCCGCTGGGCGAAGGGGCGAACCGTCCCTTGGGCGGAAGCGCCGGAGAGACGGAAGGGGCAGGGAAGCCGGGCGCCGCGCCGGCCGTATCCGGGCCCAAGGCGGACGGGCGTGGATGTAAATCCGCAGGAACCATACTGCAGCCTCCGTAAATCATCGTAAACATACTGTCGCATTAGCCGGAAAGGCACGGATCAAGAGATCTGCGGATCCGCTGCCCGCCCGCCTTATGTATTGTATCATGGAACAGGACGGCGGGAAACTGTTTTTTACCGTTTCGTATCGAACCGCCGCCATGAAAGGAGCTGGTTTCAGGATGAAAAGAGACGAATTCCAAAAGCTGGAAGCCTATATGCGGGCCTGTATGAAGGACAGCGCCCACGACCGGGAACACGTTTACCGGGTGCTCCATACGGCGCTGGCGATCGCGGAGGAATATCCGGAGGCGGATACCGACATCCTCGCCGCCGCCTGCCTGCTGCACGATATAGGAAGGGAGGCCCAGTATGCGGATCCCTCTGTGGACCACGCCCAGGCAGGAGCTGAAGCGGCCCTTCCCTTCCTGCTCCGTTCCGGCTGGCCCGGAGAGCGGGCGGAACGGGTCTGCGCGGCTATCCGCCAGCACCGCTACAGAAGCGAAGAGCCTCCGGAAAGCCTGGAGGCAAAAATCCTCTTCGACGCAGATAAGCTGGATGTGACGGGGGCCATGGGCATAGCCAGGACCCTGCTGTACCAGGGCCGCATGGGTCACCCCCTCTACCGGCTGGACGAACAGGGCCGCATTTTACCCGGAGAGGAAGATCCGGGGCCCTCCTTCCTGCATGAATACGCAAATAAGCTGAAAAAGCTCTACGGGCGCTTTTTCACCCGGAAGGGAGCCGAGCTGGCCCAAAGCAGGAAAAAGGCGGCGGAAGACTACTGCGCCTCCCTTCTGGAAGAAATACGCGCCTCGGCGGAAAGGGAACGGCTTCTCGCCCTTCTTGAGGAATAAACGAGAAGAATACTCCCTCCCAACGGTTTCCGCACAATTTGAAAGCGAACCTATGAAAAACAGAGCGCCGAAGCGGGCGGCGGCAGAAACAGCAACAAGGGCCGGCGCAAACCGGATCAAAATAAAAAACAGTTCCAGCGTTATGCAACATTTCGGGGGTTCCATACGTGTAAAAGGCAGAGGGCGGAATGCGGGGAACCCTCCCCGCGAGGGGATATCCCCCGCGCCCATAAAGGAGGGAGAAGGAATGAGGCGGAACGATTCCCCGCCCTGCGCGCGGAACCGGCGGGAGACAGCGGAAGCATTCGAACGGTACGCGGATGCAGTCTACAGGCTCAGCTTTTTTTACCTGAAAAACGGGGCGGACGCGGAGGACGCCGTGCAGACGGTTTTTCTCCGGCTTTTCAGCGCGGACCCCGCTTTTCGGGAGGAGGAACACCGGAAGGCATGGCTCCTGAAGACGGCGGCCAACATATGCCGGGACATGCTGCGGGCCAGAAGGGCCTCCCCGGAGCCGCCGGAGCTCATGGCCCAAAGGCTGGCGGCTTCTGAGAAGGATCCGGCGGAACGCGATACGCTGGAAATGCTGCTTCAGCTTCCGCCCGTCTACAAGGCTTCCCTTTATCTTCATTATTTCGAAGGATATTCCTGCGAAGAGATCGCCCGGATGCTGGGGAAGAAAAGCACCACCGTCCGAAGCCTGCTTCTGCGGGGCCGCCGGAAATTGAAAGAATATCTGGAAGGAGGCGCTTTGTGAGTATGCGCACAGCTGGAGAAAAACGCCCGCAGATGGGCGAAAGCGCAGAGGCTCTGTTTATAAAGGGGCTCCAGGCCATCTGTCTGGAGGACGAAGCCCGCCGCCGTATTTGGGGAAACATCGAGGCCCGCATGAAGGAGCCCGATTCGGATCGGAAAAAAGCGGAGAGCCGGCTGCATTTTGGCGGAAACGGAAGCAAAAGCCATAAGAGCCGTCAAAAGGGCATGGCCTGGGGTGGGGCCGCCTCCTCCCCCAGCCCTCGGAAAAACAGGAACCGGCGGCTCTGGCTTCCGGCAGCCTGCTGCGCCGGGGCCCTGTGCCTTGTGGGGATCGGTATGGGGATCGACAGGCTCCTGCTCATGGGCGGAGGAAGCCTTTGGGGGGAGGTCACAGAGCTCGGTACGGCCTCTTCCGGGTCAGATACTGATATATATGTTATCCCCGCCGAAAGCTCATTTACCCTCAACGGAAAACGATATGAGCAGGCAGGTTCCGGAAGCGCCCAAATTTGGGGCAGACCCCTTCCCTCCGCAGTATCCGAAGAAAGCCTGGGCGCGGCTGTTGGGACCATATCCGGCAGCGGAGAACTCGATGGCGAGACCGTATACACATATACGCCTGCAGGCGGTGAGGCCCTCGTCGCCGTTTCATTGGATGGGAGATACCGGCTTTATGTCTTTTCCAATTTCCTTTCCTATGAGGAAAACGGAGACGAGGATGCGGAAGAATATCTGAAGGTATACGGCGCCGACGGGCCCGAGGATCTTCTTTCCGTGGAGCTTCTGGAATATCCGGACGGCGTTTCCGAATATTCCCTGGGCGTTCTGAGCGAAGAGGAAAAAGGCCGCTTTTACAGCCTCTTTTCAGGTCTGAAGGAGAAAAGCGCCCAGTACTTCCAGGCTCTTTCCTCTTATGAGACGCAGAACGCGCAGACCTCTTCTTCGGCGGCTGAGGAAGCGGAGCCTCCCCCTGCAGAATCCTTCACAGCGGTTTTCGATCCCGGCGGAACGGCATATCTCCCGGCGGATTCCTACGGCAAGGCTGCAGAAGACAACGCCGCGGCAGCTTCTCAAAGCGCCGTCGCCGGAGTCTCTCACGCACTGGACGATTCCGTCTGTGTACGGATCACCTTCAAATCCGGCCTGACGCGGGAATTCTGGTATTATCCCCGCATCGGATTTCTCTCCCGCTTTGAAGCCGCGCCCGAGCTGCAGAAGCTCCTGGAAGACTGCGGAGCCCCCGCGGCCTGAAATTTCTGCCGCCCGGCGGCCGTGCCCCCTATGCGGTCCGGGATAGGGGGGCAGAACCGGAGCCAGTTTCCATATGCAAAACGCGGAAGGCTTTTCCGGTGTTCCCGCTCCCCGAAGGAACCGCCTCCCGGACTGCCGCAAGACCCTCGGGACCGGGGAGTAAAATACCGGACCGGAAAACCGCCGGCCTGCGCTATCACAAGGCTCTAAAGCCATACGCCGTAAAATAGAAACGGCCGTCTGCTGGAAAGGACGCAAATCCTGCCGAAGACGGTCGTTTTCCGCGTTCACATATTCTTTATGTTCTATACATTCCCTGTTATCACCCCCGGGCTGCAAAAGCGGTATACTGAAAGCATAGAAAGAGTTCTGCGCGCCCGGGCCCCGCAAAGGCGGAAACGCGCCGGGCGGAACAGTGAAAGGAGGCGAAACTGTGAAACGCAAAAGATCGGTTCTGGTCTGCGTAACCGGGCAGAAGAATTCTGAAAGGCTGATCCGTCAAGGCAGGCGGGAAGCGGACGAGTTAGGAGCTTCCCTGCAGGTGCTGTGCATACAGCCCATCCCTTCGGCCCGGACGGAGGAGGAATCAAACGCATTTTCTCAAATCTGCTCGGAATTGGAACACCTGCGGCAGAAAACCAAGGAAGCCGGAGCCGAAATGACCGTATATTTCGACGGCGATCCGGCGCTGGCGGCGGCTGGCTTTGCAAAGGAATCCGGCGCTGTCCGAGTCGTGACCGGTGCGGCGGAAACGCCCGTGGGCGGCTTTGTGGATATTTTCCATCAGCTGCTTCCCAGGCTCCCCATCTCCATGGTATCCCGCGACGGCATCGTATACCATCTCTGCCCGCAGCAACAAGCCGGCTCAAGAGCGCGGCCTCTGCGGTACGGCCTGGGGGCCTGAACGGCTTCCCCTTCCTTTAAAATGGTAGACGGGGGCTATAGACCTACGGCTACCCCGTTGCAGCCGAAGACATACAAACACAGGATCCAAGAAGCGCGGGAGCACAGACGGCAAAAGAAAAGAACCTGGCCTGGGCCCCAAGGAAACGGGCTCTTCAAAGCCGTGAGGGCCGGCGGATGCGTTTCTCCGGCGAAACCGCCAAAACGGCGGAAAGACGATGAAAGCAGACGAGACCTGCAAAGGCCAAAGGCTTCTTTCCCTGTGAATCATACATAAAAAGGGCCGGCACTCCGGTGGGAAAATTCTCTTTTCCCGCTCCTGCCGGCCCTTTACTTTTGCGGATTTCTGGTATATACTAAGGGCAACATCTGCAGGTTTTCTGCTGAAATGCTGAGAACGGGAGAAGTAACCGGAGCGGACTTCGACAGAGAGAAAGCGCCAGAGGCTGGAAGCGCTTTTCGCGGGAAGGCCGGTGAAATGCGCCCGGGAGCAGGCGGGTCAAATGCCCGTCCGGCCGGCGCCGTTACACGCCCTAAAGAGTAAAAATACGGAGTGGAACCGCGGGATAGAAGTATACCGCCTCCGTCCTTTCTGAGGACGGGGGCGGTTTTTGTTTCCCGTTCCTCAAAGAGGTTTCCGAACTGAAGGCCGCGGCATATAGTGAGAATATACTGTAAAACTGCAAAGCGCAGAGAAGACGGTGCGCGTGAGGACTGCGCCGAAAGCCTCCGCCTCTGCGCGCAGAATGGAAATCCAGTCCGCCCCGGCCGCACACCGGGGGCGGCATGCGGCATACGCCCGGAAAGCGCCTCAGGAGAGAGCTTCACGGCGGATTTCCAAGATCGTATATGTCCGCGAAAACACGTCCTTCTCCCCTGCGGGGAGGGGCACGGAAAAAGGATGCAGGTGAAAGCTATGTTTCAGAAACTGAAGGAAGAGCTGGACTCCTTCATGGAGCGCGACCCGGCGGCCAGAAGCCGCCTGGAGGTCTATTTTCTCTATTCCGGGTTCAAGGCTGTGCGTTCCTACCGCCGCGCCCATTGGTTCCACACCCATG
>OFOK01002410.1_pt1 | contig 10949 bp, 7 predicted proteins | sample 1542001 | NCBI WGS metagenome assembly OFOK01 (sample SAMN04209242, study PRJEB22552) | human gut metagenome | biome: gut; material: feces | host: Homo sapiens | place: USA: Oklahoma
GGTGTGAATATGGCTATTTATACCAACAAGAAAAAGGTTGGTGTTGTTGGCGTTACAGGCAGCCCTGATACGGTTTTATCTGTTGCGAAAATAATAAAGATGTCCGTAGAAGTTATGATGGAATATGAAATGTATAAGTATGAGAGTATGAAAAAATATAATTTGAGGGAACAACTCATGCATCTCATATTTTATAATGATAACTTTGAAAGAGAAGATCTGAGTAAGTATTTTAAAGCGTTGAATCTGGATGAAGAAATTTTACGTATTCCGATTTTAATCCAGATAGAAAATTCAGAGGTTTATATGACAAAGGTAAAAGAAATTCTGGATGGGAATAAATTCCGTTCCCGACAGGATATTGGAGATTCTACAAAAGAGGACTTTATTTTTCTTTTTAAGGGAATTGGCTGTGATATTAGAAACCTCATGCAGGACTACAAATATCTGGTCGGTGAATACCTGTCACCTCTTCTTCAATATATCAGGGCGCGTCATTTGGTTTATAACATTTACGTGGGGCCCATACAAAATGATATCATGTATTATCGTCAGGCTTATCTGGATTGTATGTGGATGCAGAAAAATATGGGGAACAGCCAGAACAGAAGCTTTTATTTTTATGATTATATGATCCGTTATATGGAATCCAGGGTTCCGGCATCCGAGTTTAATGCCATATTTTATATGCTGAAGAAAGAACTGGGGAAAAAATTTACAGATAACTATACAGAGACAATGGAAGCTCTGATAGAGAAGGATTATAATCTGGCAAAGGCGGGGAATATGCTTCATATCCACAAAAACACCCTTGTATACAGGCTGGATAAAATAAGAGAGGTATTAAATATGAATCCTCTGGTAAATAATACGGAAAGAGAATTTATGGAATGTTTTTACTACTATTTGATACGAAAATAGATTTGTGTTGAGGAAACAAATAACCGTCGGGAATTTTGGTGCGCAGGCTGATTTCAATACCTTCCTGGTCCGATATAATAAACTCATGATTCAGCGGGACAATAAAGCTGAAGATGGTAGTCACTATTATAAAGAACAGGGAGGTATTTTTAATGGGAAAAATGAAAAAACTGATGGCATTGCTGGCATGTACAGCCATGGTAGCAGGAAGTATTGCAGGATGTGGATCCAGCAGCGATACCAGCGCACCGGCGCCCGCAGAACCGGCGGTATCTGAACCGGCAGGTGAATCGGCGGAAGTGGGGAGTGAAGCCGCTCAGGGTGATTCACAGGTGGTGAGTGAAGAGAGCGGTACACTGAGAATGTATGGCCCGGGGCTTTTTGCAGCGGTCGGGGAAAACGGAACCACAGATATGATTACAGGAGTTACACGTCCGGGTTACAGCGAGCTTATTAAACGCTGGAATGAACTTTATCCCAATGTTACATTGGAAATTGAGCCAATCCCGTGGGATAACTGGAAGGCAGCTATTCAGACAGCAGCTTTGTCAGGAGATTATGATATCCTGATTCATGGAAACGGAAACGCGGATTACAGTCTTGACTTAACGGAATATCTGGAAAAGGATCCGGAGGTAAAAAATGCGCTTACCTTTTATCCTTACAGAAGAAATCCGGATAATATGACTGAAGTAAGACCTTACGGCCTTTCTTACACACTGAATCCTGTTGTCTGCGTAATCGACAAGGAAATTCTTAAAAATTACGGTGTAGAGCTTCCTGATTCCTCATGGTCACTTGAGGATATGACGAAGATTGCGGAAAGCTGTACGGGAACGGATCCGGTAACCGGAAAAGAGACATATGGTATCAGCATGGTGAAAGCTTCTGATGCCTATAAGAATTACATATTGATTGGCCGCGGCATGGATAATGAAATTTTTGAATTCAGCCCGAAGCTGAGTGAAACAAAGGTAAAATTTGACACCCCTAAAACCCAGGAAGTTTTTGATTATCTTGCTGAACTGGGCAAATACAGCAGCCCTGATTATCTGGAAGGCCTGGATCTGGCAAATGCTTATACAGAGGATCATAATCTGGCAATGATTTGGGCAGAAGATGTTTACAACGTTTACAATACAATCAAGGCAGCAGGCCTGGAAGATCGTTTCATGTTCCTTCCCCTTCCCAAGATTCAGGAAGGCGCTCATAAAGGAATTACCTGCAGTAATGTAGGCGACCTGAACATCTGTATCTATAAAGATACAGAGCAGAAAGAACTGGCATGGAAGTTCCTGAAATTCCTGGTAACAGATCCGGAAGTACAGCAGTGGTTTATTGATACCAATTCCATTCCCGCCAATGTAGAGGCCGGCAGCCTGCTTTATGATGTAATGCCTGCGGACTATGCGAATGCTATCACAGAAGTTATCGGCACAAGCCCGGAAGGGTATAATTCATCCGCATCTGTTTGGTATGACAGCACATGGTTCGGTACCTTCCAGAGTGATATTGTAACGGAATTTGATCAGCTGCTTAAAGGAAACGCAACATCAGCAGAAGTTACAAAGGATATTCAGGGTACTGTAGACGGATATCTTAAGTCACTGAATTAATCAGACAGTATTTCAGTCAGGCTTTGGTAATCAAAAAGGAGGGAGACTCATGGATCCCTCCTTTTTCCTCTAAGAATCAAAAATGCGCATACAGACAGCGCGGAGGGGAGCATTAAATGAAAGATAAAAAAACCTTTAAATTGAGGTTGAAAAGAGAAATGCAGTGGTATTCTTTTCTTATAGTCAGCATTATAGCCCTTGTGCTGCTTACCTATATTCCCATGCTGACAACAATTAAATATAGTTTTTACAACACCAGGATATTGTCCTTCGGAGGAGAATTTGACGGGATTACCAACTATAAGGTCCTGATGGGAAATAAAGCATTTATACAGTCTCTGGGAAATACCTTTATTCTCGCACTGCTGAGCCTGCTTCAGATTCCGATAGGTTTTATTCTGGCATCGCTCATTAACGGGCTTGGAAGAGGAAAACTGCAGAGCTTTTTCCGGGTGTCTTATTATCTTCCCAATATCATTACCGGTGTCAGTGTCGTATTGATATTCCAGGTGGTGCTGAAGGAAAACGGAGGCCTGCTCAATGATCTCCTTTCTTTCCTTACAGGACATAAGGTGACGATAGGATGGCTGTCGGATGCCCGTTATTCCCGTTTTGGGGCGACTATCCTTAATGTATGGCAGAATACGGGATATGCCATGCTGATTAATCTGGCAAGCATGCAGTCGATTCCCACGGAAATCTATGAGGCGGCCGAAGTAGACGGCGCCAACAGTCTGAAAAGATGGCTTTATATTACCATTCCCAATATGAAAACATGTTTTGCCTTTTTGTTTATTACAACGATTATCAACGGACTTTCCCGTTTTACGGATTTGTTTATTATCGGCGGGAACTCCGCTACAGGAAGACCCGGCGGTTCCCTTCAGACGCTGCTTATGTATATTTACCAATACAGCTTTGAATACCCGCAATATGGCATGGCCAGTGCAGGCGCCATGATTTTATTTGTCCTCACTTTTGCGGTTACGATGGTAAATCTTAAAATGACAGGATTTTTCAAGAAAAATAATGACTGATGCAGAGACTTTTGTATCTGATGATATCTATTTGAAATGGAATCGAGGAAGCATATGAAAAAAAAGAAAATAACGAAATATATAGTGGCAGCATTACTGCTTATTGCCCTTCTATTGATTCTGACCCCTTTGTTCTGGTGTATTTCCCTGTCCTTTGACAGAAGGGCTCTCACGAACCTGCCGGCGTTTTCCCTGATACCTCATGAGCCGTCACTCTTTAATTATCAGGCGGCATGGAATACGATTCCGCTGGTACGGTATTATGCCAATACATTATTCCTTACGGTGACCAATACGGTAATCTCTGTCTTTTTTGCCATGATGTGCGGTTATGCATTTGCCAAAGGGAAATTCATGTTTAAGAATTTCTGGTTTATTTTCATGCTTGCAGTTATGATGATCCCTTTTGAATCCAGAATGATTCCTCTTTATATCCAGTATAAGAACTGGGGGATGCTGGATACATATAAACCGTTGATATTCGGAAGTTTTGCTTATGTATACGGCGTATTTTTTTCAAGACAGAATATTGAGGCGATACCGGATTCTCTGAGAGAGTCTGCCTACATTGACGGCGCAGGGGAATGGAGGATCTTCCTTCAGATAATAATCCCTCTTTCCAAGCCTTTGATCGCTACTTTGTCGATACTGCAGGTCCTGGCAAACTGGAATTCTTATCTTTGGCCGTTAATTGTACTGCGTTCCAGCCAAAAGCAGGTGATTTCCGTGGGTGTTGCCATGTTTAACGCGCAGCAGGATATGGTATATTACGGCCCGAGAATGGCAGTTGCGGTAGTCAGCGCTATCCCTCTTACCATACTCTTTCTGTTCCTGCAGAAATACATAGTCCAGAGTATTGCGTTAAGCGGAGTCAAACAGTAACCGGCGGCAAAGCAGAAGGGAAAAGGGAGAATAGAACTGTGAAGGTAATAAGACCGCAGATGGAATTGGAGATTAAAAGAAAAGCGGATATTTTAGTGGTAGGAGGCGGCCCGGCAGGCATAGGGGCGGCGATCAGCGCAGCGAGGCTTGGGAAAAAGGTACTTCTTCTGGAAAAGAGAGGTTTTCTGGGAGGAAATATCACGGCCTGTTATGTGGAAAACTGCAATCATTTTCTGAAGGGAACCCCTTTCCATTCAGAAGGGCTGTATAAAGAAATTGAACAGAAATGCTATGAAATATATGGGAATGACAATATCCGTGAAAAAAATAAAATGGCTTTCCACAGTGAGTATCTGAAAATTTTCCTGGATAAGTTTATGAAGGAAAATAAGGTGGAGGTTCTTCTTCATTCCTTTGTCAATGAGGTGATCACCCGGCGCAATCAAATAGAGGCTGTAATTATACAGACCAAACAGGGGCCGGAAGCGGTGAGTGCGGAGATCATAATCGATGCCACAGGCGATGGAGACGTGGCTTTCGGCGCAGGGCTGCCTTTCGAACAGGGAAGGGAAAAAGACGGAATGTGCCAGCCGGGAACGGTGAATTTCCGGGTGACAGGAGCGCATACGGAAGAGATGAAAGGGGAACGGCTGTCTGAAATCAGCAATATCTTCACAAAGGAATCCAAAGAAGGCAGAACAGGGCTTGCCTGCTCTAAACAGGATATCCCTTTTGGAAGGCTTACGAAGGCAGGGCAGATCAGTTACGTGAATTATTCCTGCGCCCATGGAATCGATCCTACCGATATTGAGGGGCTTACAAGGGGTGAGATGGAATGCCGTGAATATATCCTTGAAATTTACCATTATCTGAAAAATCAATTCCATGAGTTAAGAGATATTGAAATTACTTCCATTGCTCCGGAAATAGGATTCCGTGACAGCAGAAGAATCCGGGGTGAATATTATCTGACAATAGAGGATATGGAGTCCGACAGGCAGTTTGATGATGCCATTGCCGTATTTCCCAGATTTTATGATATGCTCCCTCCGGACGGAACAAGCAGCGGAAACGGAAAAGTGGAGGGGAAAGGCTATGACGGGCATATTTTTGAACCGATTGTGGATGAACGTACCTTTCAGGTGCCGTACCGGGCTCTGGTGCCGGCAGGCATCAATAATCTGCTGCTGGCAGGCAGGTGCATCAGCGCGGATCATGTGGCGGAAAGCGGCATAAGGGCGATTTCCCTGTGCATGATGATGGGCCAGGCGGCAGGCGCCGCGGCGGTGTTGGCCGTACAGGACAGGGTAAAACCGGCTGATATAGATTATAAGAAGCTTCAGGAAATATTGAGAAAACAGGATATTTCCCTTCCCTGATCAGAGGGAGGAAATGTCCCGTTTGCTTGGAAAGACAGGGAAAAGATATGAATACAGACAGAGTGCTTTCGGATGGCTGGGAACTGAAGAGGATTGATCCCCGGGAAAAAATAGATGCAGCTGCCTATGGACAGGAAAAAGAAGACTGGATACAGGTGAAGTCCATGCCTGCCCAGGTACATGATATTTTATATGACAATGGTTTCCTTGATGAGGAATACCGGTTTGGCTGGTGTGAAAATGTATTGTGGGTCGGAGAGTATGACTGGCTGTACCGCTGTCATTTCCGCTGTGAAGACGAAGCGTCAGGCGCAGGCCTTTTGTTTGAAGGGCTTGATACCTATGCGGATATTTATCTGAATGGGAAACTGGTGGGAGAGCATGATAATTTTTATCTCCCTCAGGAGGTAAAAGTCAGTGGGTTTCTGCAGAAGGAAAATATCCTGCTCATTCATTTTCACCGGGTTTCCGATTTCCTTGAAAGGGAGAAATGGGAGCCTAAGTGGGACGGAGCTGTCCAGAAATGCAAGGTGATTCGAAAACCCATCCATGATTTTCCGCCGGAGGTTCCCGATGGGGGAAGCAATTACCAGGGAGCCATTCCCTATTTTTCACCGATTGGCGTCTACGGAAAAGTACATGTAAAAACATGGGGCGAAGCAAGGATTGAGGAAGCGTTTGCAAAAGTTACGGTTGATGAAGCGAATGACGGTAAAGTAAGGCTTATCATAAAGGGAGAAGGCGGTAATACCGCATTATCCTATAAGCTATATGCAGGGCGGGAGCTTGTTCAGGAAGGGGCATTGGAAGAAGTGCAGGAGCCCGGGGCAGAATGGAGCATAGAAAGCAGCTTTACTGTTGCGCAGCCCAGTCTGTGGTATCCCAGGGGCTTTGGAAAACCCTTCCGCTATCGTTTGGAAATCATAGCGGCCCAACGGGGAAACATCGTGGATAAATGGGAAAGGCAGATTGGTTTTAAAAAAGTGGAAATGCCTTCTCCTCTGGAATTTATCATCAATGGAAAACGTGTCCGCCTCTGGGGCGGCAGTATGGATCCTCTTCAGGGGTATACGCACTGCTACTGCAGGGACAGGGCAATGCGGCTGTTTGATATGGCGGAAAATGCCAATATGAATACCCTGCGGATTTGGGGCGAAGGAATCCCGCAGCCGGATGAATTTTATGAAGAGGCGGATCGAAGAGGAATCCTTATATGGCAGGAATTTTTCCTCGGACACGGGGCATATCCGGATACGGAACGGATTGCGGACGAATGCCGGAAAGAGGCGGCGGCGCTGGTTAAGCGGCTTATGCACAGGCCTTCCCTCCTGATGTGGTGCGGAGGAAACGAGACCATAATGGGAGCGGAATTTGCCGGAAAAGAACCCTTCGGAAAGGATATCCCCCTGAAGGTATTCCCGCAGGTAGTGGAAGAATTGGATCCGGGAAGGTATTACCATCCGAATTCACCCTGGGGCGGAGAATGGGCGAATGATCCCAGGACGGGAGATTATCATACCTATGATTGTGTATGGCAGTATCCTTATCAGGATTATCCGCAGTTTATCAGCGAACATATACGGACGGCCCCGCCGGTAATGCACAGCCTGAAAAAAATAATCAAAGGCTCGATTTGGCCGGAGGATGAAAAAGTGTCAGGCTGGGAAGCGGCAGCAAAACAGGGGCTGCTGAGTACCTATGAAAGCCCTGACTGTATGCCGGAAAACTGGCTGCAGAGAAGCCACCGCAATGCAAACGGACAGAGGAAGAGCGGACCGTACTGGGAGTTTTATGAACCGCAGGGGCCGGAGGATATGATATACCGGTTCGGAGCTGCCTATGGACAGGAAATCAGAAGATACGGGGAGCAGATCCGCAGAGGGAGCAGACAGCCGGGTGAAAGCAGGAGAAGCAAAGGGTATTTCTCCTGTAAGCTTCTGGATACCTGGCCGAAGGTATACTGTGCATCCATTGATTTTTTCCAGGAAGGATATATTCCTTATTACTCCCTGGTCAGGCTTTTTCAGCCCGTACTTCTCAGCTTTGAAAAAGGAGAGAGTATCCGCCTCTGGCTGGTAAACGATTCGGACAGGGATGTGGAAGGAACGGTCACGGTTTCTATTTATCATTTAGGGGAAGAAAGAAATCTCCGGGAAAACCAGGTGGATGTTCGTATCGGGCAGGGCGGGTCGGATATGGTCTTTGATTTGGCGGAATACCAGTTTTTCCCGAAGGACTGTTTATTATACGCAAAATTTGTTGAAAAAAATGGTGATGTATGCTGTTCTGGTGTAGACTATGTAGATATAGAAAGACATCTGCGCTACAAGGAAGCAAACCTTGATGTCAGGCTGGATGGAAATTATCTGGTGCTGAAGACAGATGCGTTTATACGCTGCGTGGAGATCAAAGGACAGAGCGGGGAAGACGAATTCGGCTGGCTTTTTTCGGATAATTATTTTGATTTGATGCCCGGAGAAGAAAAGAGAGTAAAGATTCTCGGAAATAAGGACAGCGGACAGCTGCGGATAAAAGGACATTATCTGCAGGACGAAAAGGTACTGTCATTTACACGCAAAGGACTTTGACGGCGGGAGGAAAGAAATGGACGATATGCAGAATAAGGCTCCATGGTATAAACGTACCTTTTTATGGGGGCAGACCAATTTGACGGAGGATGATCCCGAAAAATGTGATTTGGATTTCTGGATTGATTATTGGAAAAAAACAGGGGTGGAAGGGGTCATTATTAATTGCGGCGGAATCGTAAGCTATTATAAGAGCAGGTTCACGGCGCAGTATAAGGCAAAATATCTGGGAGATAAGGACTATTTCGGTCTCTGGAAGGATGCGGCCAGACAGGCAGGGCTTGCTGTGGTGGCGCGCATGGATATTAACGCCACAACGGAGACACTGTATTCTTCAAACCCGGATGGTACTGCAGGGATAAAGAAGGAAATCCGTATCTGTCTCAGGGAAGATATGTTGCCTGTGTGAACGGCGGCTACTATCAGGAATTCCTCCCTCAGGTTTTTCAGGAGATCATTGAGAACTATCATCCTGACGGTTTTGCAGACAACAGCTGGGCGGGTATGAAGCGGACAGATATCTGTTATTGTGAAAACTGCCGGAAAAAGTTCCGGGAAGAGTACCGGATGGAGCTGCCGGAAAAAGAAGACTGGGAAGATCCGGTTTACCGGAAGTGGGTACGCTGGAACTATCAGCTGAGGATCCGGAACTGGCATTTCTTTAATAAAGTTACAAGAAAAGCAGGAGGAGAAGACTGCCGGTGGTTTGGGATGCTGACGGCTGACCCGTTTGATACAGGTGAACGTTTTTATGATATCAAAGCGTTGGTAAAGGATTCGGATTTCGTTTTCAGTGATCAGCAGAGCAGAGATCCCATTGACGGATTTGAACAGAATTCAGTGAACGGAAATCTTCTGCGGCTGGCTTCTTCAGAAAATATACTTGTTGCGGAAAGCATGGCGCATTATTATAAAGGCCTGCGTACCTTCCGGCTGAGTGCGGCGCCAAGACAGGAAGTGCGCAACTGGATGCTCACAGGTATAAGCGGAGGTATCATGCCCTGGTATCATTTTGTGGGTGGAGGGACACAGGATCGGAGAAAGTTCCGGATTTCCGATGATTTGTTCCGGTGGTTTAAAAAGCAGGAGCCGTATCTTCATGACAGGGTAAACTGTGCCTGTGTAGGACTTGTATGGAATCAGGAAAGCGCGGTCTATTATGGCAGAGGGCATGGAAAAGAGGTCTGCGGCTATCCGTTTGCCGGATTTGCACGGTCACTTTCAAAAGCGGGGATTCCTTTCGTGCCGGTTCATGCGGATGATATAGAAAAATATGGAAATCGTCTGGAAACCATTATTCTGCCGAACGTGGCTGTTTTGTCACGGGAGCAGGAAGAGCAGGTAATCCGGTTCCTTCAGTCCGGCAAAGGCCTTGTCATAACCGGTATGACCGGACGGATGGATGAAGAAGGAGAAGAAAGAGCCCAGGAGGAGTGTTTGCTCTGGAAATTTCTCGGACTCAGGAAAAGCGGCTCTGTTACAGGGGTATGTGGTGACAGCAAAGATGACTGGATGAATCATGAGACTCATAATTATCTGAAGGGCAACGATACGTTCAATCCTCTTCTGGAAGGTCTGGAGGATACTTCGATTCTGCCTTTTGGAGGATCCGTAGTGGAGACAGCAAGCAGCGGGCCGCTGGAAGCTATTTTCCATTTGATTCCGGCATTCCCTATTTATCCCCCGGAGTTTTCCTGGATACGGGAAGAGAGGGAAGACCTGGGAACCATTTTTGCGGGGGAACTGGAAAACGGGGCCAGGGTGGTATATATGCCGGCGGATGTGGATCGCTGCTATGCCCGTTTTTATCTGCCGGATATGGGGAAGCTGCTGGAAAATGCGGTGCGCTATACGGCAAAGAACCGATTCCCGGTAAGTGTTGAAGGAAAAGGGCATATTCAGTGCGATGCGTATGTTCAGGGGAAAAAGTTAATTCTCCATCTGGTGAATCTGTGCGGCTGCGATGGTCCGGTGGGAAGTGTAACAGATAATCTGCCTACAGGGCCTGTCATAATAAAAATTACATCATATCCGATGGAGGAGGAAGCTGTTTCGCTGGTATCCGGAAAGAAGCTTCCCATATACCAGGAAGGGGAATGGAAATGTATCAGGCTGGAACAATTAGAAGAGCAGGAGATGATTCTGGCATCTATGAAGTAGAGGCTATGCGCCGGGATGCGGAAACTGTTATTCAGAAAACGATTGAAGATGTGCTGCCGATGAAGGCAGTGCGGGAGGTTTTGGAGGAGATTGCCTTAACCAAACCTGTTTATGTCATTGCGATAGGGAAGGCGGCATGGGGAATGGCGGATGAAGCCGCCCGGCTGCTGGGCTCCCGCATTGTGGAAGGTATTGTGGTTACCAAGTACGGGCATTCGAAGGGGAATATTGAGGGATTTCAGATTATGGAAACGGCTCATCCGTTCCCGGATGATAATTCGATGCTCGCAGCCGGAAAAGTGCTTGAACTGGCGGATCGGGTGACCGAAAACGAAGAGGTTCTCCTGCTTTTGTCGGGAGGAGGCT
>OFOK01002421.1_pt1 | contig 10912 bp, 8 predicted proteins | sample 1542001 | NCBI WGS metagenome assembly OFOK01 (sample SAMN04209242, study PRJEB22552) | human gut metagenome | biome: gut; material: feces | host: Homo sapiens | place: USA: Oklahoma
AAGCAGCAGTCAGCTTCATAAAAGGGCATTAGCCCTTTTATGAAAGTGACATTTTCATAAGTTATTGACATCTTTATTTTTCTTAACTTTCCGCTTTAACTTTCCGCAAATTATGGAACCGACATGAAAAATGACAAACTTATCGTTTATTGTTTTATCTTCTTTTAAATCATGATATGATAGTATAATCAGCACGCACTCCCAAGATTGTTTTGCTGAATCTTCCGTATATAAAAGCACATCTGTACGGAAGAAGAAAAGGAAAGAGAGTTTAACACTATGAAATCAAAACAAATTACAACTGAAGACAAATTCAACAACAAATGGGGGTTTGTCATCTCCTGCATCGGAAGCTCTGTAGGAATGGCAAATATATGGCTCTTCCCTTACCGCGCAGGTGAATTCGGCGGAGCCGCATTTCTCATCCCCTATATCATCTTCGTTGTCCTTATCGGATTTACCGGAGTGATCGGAGAAATGGCATTCGGACGCGCGATGCAGTCCGGACCTCTTGGCGCATTTAAGAAGGCTTATGAAATGAAGGGGTCAAAACTTGGCACATTCATCGGGCTGATCCCCGTTATCGGATCGCTCGGAATCGCAATCGGTTACAGCGTCATCATCGGCTGGATCTTGAAATTTTTTGCCGACTCGATCACAGGAAAAATTATCAGTGAAGAAGATCCTTCTGCCATATTCGGAGAACTTTCCCGCGACTTTGGCAGCATTCCGTGGCATCTTTTAGGTCTTTTCCTTGTCTTGCTCTGCATGTCATTCGGAGTTGCCCGGGGAATCGAAAAAGTAAACCGCATCATGATGCCTGCTTTTTTTGTTCTCTTTTTATTCCTTGCAGTCCGCGTTGCTTTCCTCGACGGTTCAGCGCCCGGGTATTCGTACTTATTCAAACCCGACTGGTCGGAAATGGCCAATCCCCGCACGTGGGTATACGCGATGGGGCAGGCATTTTTCTCCCTTTCCCTTGCCGGAAGCGGAACTGTTGTTTACGGAAGTTACTTAAAATCTGATGTAGATGTTGTAAGCAGTGCCAAATACGTTGCTTTTTTTGACACAGCAGCCGCATTACTAGCCGGTCTTGTTATCATCCCGGCCGTATTCTCTTTCGGCATGGCGCCGAACTCCGGACCGGGACTTTTGTTCATTACAATTCCCGCTGTTATACGTGATATTCCGTTAGGAAGAGTTTTTGCAATTATCTTCTTCCTCGCCGTACTTTTTGCCGGAATCACTTCTTTAATGAACCTTTTAGAAAGTCCGGTAGAAGCGCTTCAAAAACGGCTCGGCTGGTCTCGTCGATCTGCGATCACTTTTATCGGCGTCATCACTGCCGCTGTTGGAATCTTCGTAGAAGGCGGGCTCTTAAGCGCATGGATGGACAGTATCTCCATCTATGTAATCCCTCTCGGAGCACTGCTTGCCGGAATTACAATGTTCTGGATATGCGGAGATAAATTTGCAAGAAATGCCGCTCAGCTCGGTCGCGTGCGCACGATCGGAAAATGGTTCAAACCAATGACAAAATATGTATTCTGCGGTGTTGCAGTACTTGTCTACATTCTCGGAATTTTCTTTGGCGGTATCGGCTGATTGAAAGAGCCGAAAGCGCCTGTTTCAAAATTTGATATTTATAAAAGCGCATCTGCCGGATATTCAGATCCTGCAGATGCGTTTTTGTCTTTCTATTTTATTTTTTATGAAACATTATCTCGACACTTTTTTGATACATGTCACCGCCATTGCTCCAGGACCGATATGGCAGGAAACACTTAATGACAGAGGAGCTTCCAAAAACTCATATCCCGGAAAACGATTCATGATCTCCTGCTTCCATTCCATCGCTTCTTCTTTTGAACATGTATATGCCATACCAAGTATAATATCTTCTTTCACATCTGCAAAACGCTCATTGAGATCTTTTTCGATTGCATTCAGCATCGTTTTCTTTGCCACTTTCCACCCTCTGACTTTTGCAAATGCATCTAATTTTTCACCCTGAATCTGAAGAACCGGCTTCAAATTCAATACAGTTCCGATCGCCGCAGCCGCCGGAGTGATTCTTCCTCCTTTTTTCAAATACTTCAACGTATCAACTGTGATATAAATACTTGCCTGCAGCTTCTCTTTTTCGAGAATATTTTTAATCTCTTCCGCGCACATCCCTTTATCGCGCAAATACATTGCATCATATACAGATTGTTCTTGTGTAACCGAGATTCTCTGGTTGTCCACAACATAAACTTTCCCTTTATATTCCCTCGCAATAGACATTGCCGTCTCGCATGTACTGCTAAGTCCGCTTGACATAGGAATACATACGATCTCATCATATTCTTTCAACACACTTTCCCACAGTTCCATCACATTTCCCGGGGAAGGCTGGGAAGTAGATATATCCGAATCCGCTCTGAGCTTCTCATAAAACTGTTCCTGTGTCAGTGTGATGTCTTCAAGATATAACTCACCATCAATAAAAAAAGGCATCGGAAGTACATAAATCCCTAATTCTTTCGCTCTTTCCTGTGTAATACCACTATTACTGTCTGTTACGACCGCAATCTTACTCATATCATTCTCCCTTTATCACTTTAAACCTGACTATCTCAGACCATTTATTTCCTTCTGTCTTGTTTTTCCGTTTAATTTTTAAAGCTGTGAATCGGAGCCGGGATCCTTCCTTTTCTGCTCACAAATGCATCGCATCTGAATTCGTTTACCGGCATGATCGGAGCGTATCCGAGAAGTCCTCCGAATTCCGCGGTATCTCCTACATCTTTTCCGATTACCGGAATAAGGCGAACCGCCGTTGTTTTCTGGTTTACCATACCGATCGCCATCTCATCTGCTATAATTCCGGAAAGTGTAGCTGCGCTTGTATGCCCCGGAATGGCGATCATGTCCAGTCCTACCGAACAGACACATGTCATAGCTTCTAATTTTTCCAATGTAAGTGAACCGGCGTGAACTGCGTCGATCATGCCCTGATCTTCACTAACCGGAATAAATGCGCCGCTCAAACCTCCTACATAAGAAGATGCCATAACTCCGCCTTTTTTCACTTGATCATTAAGCATCGCAAGAGCAGCCGTTGTTCCCGGTGCCCCGACTCTTTCCAAGCCGATTTCTTCCAAAATTTCCGCAACGCTGTCTCCGATTGCCGGAGTCGGCGCAAGCGAAAGATCCACAATGCCAAACGGAATGCCTAACCTTTGAGACGCCTCTCCTGCCACGAGCTGTCCGACACGGGTAACTTTAAACGCTGTCTTTTTAATCGTCTCACACAACTCTTCAAATCCTTTTCCGCGAACTTTTTCCAATGCTTTCTTCACAACACCGGGGCCGCTGACACCGACATTAATCACCGCATCCGACTCTGTCACTCCGAGGAACGCACCTGCCATAAACGGGTTATCATCCGGAGCGTTACAGAAAATAACAAGTTTTGCACACCCGAGAGAATCTCTTTCTTTCGTCTCTTCTGCTGTTGCTTTTACAATCTCGCCGCACAGGCGTACCGCATCCATATTGATCCCGGTCTTTGTAGAACCTACGTTTACGGAACTGCAGATCCTTTCTGTCTGCGCCAGCGCCTGAGGGATCGAACGAATCAGATTCTCATCACTTTTCGTCATTCCCTTGGATACCAGAGCCGAATAACCACCGATAAAATTGACCCCTACTTTATCTGCTGCTCTATCCAGCGTTTTTGCGATCGTCACAAAATCTTCCGGACTCTTACATGCAGCACCACCGACCAAAGCAATCGGAGTAACGGAAATTCGTTTATTCACAATCGGAATCCCGAATTCTTTTTCTATATCACGACCTACAGATACAAGATCTTTTGCCGTCTCGGTAATCTTATCGTATATTTTACGGTTGAGCTCTTCCAGATCCGAATCAATACAATCGAGAAGACTGATGCCGAGCGTAATCGTTCTTACATCCAGATTCTCATGCTCGATCATTTCATTAGTTTCGGAAACTTCATACATATTGATCATATTGTTTATCCTCTCTATCCTGTGTCGTCTTATGAACTCTTCTCTTATAATCTGTGCATTTTTTCAAAAATATCTTCTCTCTGACAACGGATGCTGACACCGATCTCATCACCGAGTTTCTCCATCTCGTCGCACATCTGAGTAAAATCTTTTGGAAGTTCTGTCACATCAACAATTACCATCATATTAAAATATCCTTGAATAATGGTCTGTGAAATATCCAAAACATTAATTTTATTCTCCGCAAGATATGTACATACTTTTGCAACAATGCCCACTGTATCCTTGCCAAGTACTGTAACAATACATTTTTTCATTTTATTTTCCTCCTTGATCAAACCGTAATAATATCCGAAACGGTATCTCTGTTCGCTACGAACATATCCAGATCGTCGCCTTTGTACTCGTTATCTGCCAGCGTAACTTCTAATTTGACCGTCTCATATGCAAGTTTTGCGTAATTATTTTCCTTGCTCAAATGCCCGAGCACGATATGTTTCAGATTATCATGTAGTATATCACAAAGCAGACGACCTGACAATTCATTTGATAAATGTCCCCTGTCACCGAGAATCCTCTGTTTCAAGTAGTACGGATATCCTCCGACTTCCAACATATGAATGTCATGGTTTGCCTCAAGGAGAACTGCATCAAGATTTCTCAGACATTCGACTGTATAGCTGTCGTATTTTCCAAGATCCGTTGCAACCGCAACTGATTTTCCTCCCTGCTCCAATCGATATCCCGAAGGTTCATTTGCATCATGTGAAATCGCAAACGGTTTTACAGTCATATCTCCCAGTTCAAAAGGTTCATCCGCACGGATCTCGCGATATAGTCCTTCCGGCATTTTCCCCAAACCGGAATAACTTTTGATCCCCATGATCGTTCCCGGCGTAGCATAGATCGGAATCTCATATTTTCTGCTGAATACTCCTAATCCTTGAATATGATCCGAGTGTTCATGAGTAATTAAGATCCCATCTAAATCTTCGCCTTTTAATTCTAATGTTTTCAACCCTTCTTCTATTCTTTTCTTGCTGATTCCCGTATCTACCAATAAATGCGTATCATCGCTTCCGACATAGATACAGTTGCCGCTGCTCCCACTTGCAATGCTGCACATTCTCATAATTGTATCTTCGCTCCTATTTGTCTTTTTGTCTCTTTAAAATCTCCGCTGTTATCAATTACATCCGTACAATTTTCACGAAATTGCTCCACCGAAAGCTGAGATGCCATCATTTGTGTGATCTTTTCCTGAGTATACCCTCTTGATCGTTCCAGGCGGATTCTCCGAACATTTTCTTCTGTATAAATATACCAGATTTTATCGCACAATTCCTGCCCTGCTTCTGCCAGAAGAGCCGATTCCAACACGTACAGCTTCCGCCCTTCCTTCTTTCGCTTTTCTATATCTTTCTTCACATAATCCAACACCGGCGGATGAACAATTTCATTCAGGATCTTCCGTTTTCCTTCATCGGAAAACACAATTTCGCCAAGTTTTTTACGATCTAATTCCCCGTCAGTTCCGACGACCGCTTCTCCGAACCTGTCCACGATTTTCCGGAAACATATTTCTCCTCTTTTTTCCAATCGCTTTGCCACTTCATCCATCTGACAAACATAAGCTCCATATCTGCTTTCCAAATAATCCAATACTTCGCTCTTTCCCGACCCAACTCCGCCGGTGATTCCTAAAACTTTCATTCTATTTTCTATCCTTTATACTGCTTCCCGACAAATCGTCTATTTTGCCTCATACCAATTTTTCCCGGTATGCATATCAACAATTAGCGGAACAGACAATTTCACGGCGTTTTCCATCTTATCTCTTAAAATTTCTTTCACTTCATCTACTTCCGAACACTCTGCCTCAATAAGCAATTCATCATGGACCTGCAAAATCATACGCGATTTCATATTTCTTTTCTTAAGTTCTTTATGGACATCGATCATCGCAATTTTCATGATATCTGCTGCGGTTCCTTGTATCGGAGCATTCATCGCAACTCTCTCTCCGAAATTCCTTTGCATAAAATTGCTCGATTTTAATTCCGGCACAGGTCTCCTTCTGCCGAACAACGTAACTGCATATCCTTTTTCTTTTGCATTTTCTACCGAATCGTCAAGAAACTTTTTCACTCCCGGATAAGTCTCGAAATAATGCTCAATGTATTCTGCCGCTTCTTTTCTTGTAATACTCAAATCCATACTTAATCCAAAGGAACTGATACCGTACACAATTCCGAAATTAACGGCTTTTGCATTTCTTCTTTGCAAATCTGTCACTTCATCAAACGGAGTGTGAAATACTTGCGACGCCGTCATCCGATGAATATCAGTCGCTTCCCGATATGCTTTGATCAACTGCTCGTCGCCCGAACAATGAGCCAAAACACGAAGTTCTATCTGCGAATAATCGGCATCGACAAAAACACAGTCTTCTTTTGGCACAAACACTTTCCTGATCATCCGACCAAGTTCCATCCGCACCGGAATATTTTGTAAATTCGGTTCTGTACTGCTCAATCTTCCTGTCGCAGTTACCGTTTGATTGAACTTTCCGTGTATTCTGCCGTCATCGCCGATAAAAACCGCCAGACCGTCCGCATAAGTTGATTTCAGTTTTGCCAGCTGACGATATTCTAATATTTTGCTTACGATCGGATATTCTTCTGCCAGTTTTTCCAACACATCTGCCGCTGTAGAGTATCCGGTTTTTGTCTTTTTCGCATGTGGCATATTTAGTTTTTCAAATAAAATAACTCCAAGCTGTTTCGGGGAATTAATATTAAACTCTTCCCCCGCCATCTCATAAATCTGATGCTCAAGTTGTATGATCTGCTCTCCCAACTGATCTCCGTACAATTTCAAAGCTTCAGCCTCTACTTTCACACCTGCCGATTCCATCTCGTACAATGTAAAAACCAAAGGCATTTCAATCTCATAAAAAAGACGATCCATTTCAGCTTCTTTTAATTTATTATCAAGAACCGATGCCGCCGCAAACGCCGTGTAGGCCTCATAACAACACTTCACATTAAGTTCAGCCTGTATCCCGCCTGCAATCCCAAGATACTGTTCTGCCACATCTTCATACGTATAATCGCTTTTTAGAGGATTTAACAGATAAGCTGCCACGATCACATCAAACGCGCTGCTTTGCTTTACATTTTTGATATACGGAAGAATTTCTTTCAAACCACATACTGAGAAACAGCTCACTTTTTCCGCAACATGCGACAACTTTGCAAATAAAAATTCCATATCCGTAGAAAGATCACATGGAATCGTAACAACATCTTTCTCACTCCAAGCTATGGCAATTCTCCCGAATCCCGAAGGATGTGCAAAAAGAGGGAGTACGTTTCCTTCATCTTTTGACAATGCTACCCCGACACATTGTGCTTTCTCCGCCATCGCAAAAATACGTTCTATTTCTTCTTTTTCCGTAACTTCTCGAAATATCTTTTCTATTTTATTTTCTTTCGTTTCTATAGAAAAACGTCCAAGCATATTTTTAAAACGAAGCCGCTCAAAAATTTTGTACGCTTCTTCCGTATAAGGATTTTCATAATGCGCTTTTTCAATATCAAACTCAAAATCCGCATGTGTTTCAATCGTCGCAAGCACTTTACTCATTTTTGCCTGTTCCCAAAACTCCTGAATATTCTTACTTGCCCGGGGCGGCTTTAATTCCGACGCGTGTGCATACGCATTTTCAATCGTTTGATACTCCATAATAATTTTTGTTGCTGTTTTTTCGCCGATCCCCGGAACTCCCGGAATATTATCCGCCGAATCCCCCATCAAAGCTTTCACATCGATAAATTCTCTCGGCGTTACTTTATATCGTTCAACAACATCTGCAGCATAATAATTCTCAATCTCTGTTTTTCCCTGCTTCGTCTTCGGAATCCGAATCTTCACATGTTCAGTGGCAAGCTGCAGCGTATCTCTGTCTCCTGATATGATCGATACATCCATTCCGCTTTCTTCGCACATGCGTGAAAGCGTTCCCAACAGATCATCCGCTTCAAGCCCCGCTTTTTCTATTGTAGAAATATTCATTGCTTCAAGCACTTCTTTAATTACGGGAACTTGCTGACGAAGTTCTTCTGCCATCGGTTTTCTCGTTCCTTTATACTCCGAAAACATCTCATGACGAAATGTCGGCGCATGAACATCAAATGTAACAGTCAGATACTCCGGTTTCTCCTCATCTAATATTTTAAACATAATATTCAAAAACCCGTACACAGCATTCGTATGCAGACCTTCCGGAGTTGTCAGATCGGGAACTCCATAAAATGCACGATTCAAAATACTATGTCCATCTATCAATACGATTTTCTTTCGCATGGCAGCAATTACCTCCGTTTCACAATCATACTCAAGTATACACTAAAAAGCCTCTTTTTAAAAGGTTGATTTTATGCTATGGTTATCATATGATCATACAAATGAAAGGAATTATATACATGGACAGCATAATTTTTGACGTAGACGGCACACTATGGGATTCTGCCGATTCTGTTGCCGCCGCATGGAATTTGGCAATCAAAAAGTTCTCTTCCCTCGACATTACACTTGACAGGGAAATTCTCGGAAGTGTTTTCGGGAAAACAATGACCGACATCGGAGATATTCTTTTCCCCTCACTTTCCGAAACGGAAAAAGATTCTCTGCTTTCCGCCTGCTGTGAGCTCGAAAACAATTATTTAAAAAATCATCCCGGAATCATTTATGAAGGAGTCGCTGACACTATTGAAAAGCTTTCTAAAAAATACCCTCTTTTTATTGTCAGCAACTGTCAATGCGGATATATCGAAGCAACAATGCAGGCAATCGGTATCGAACATTTCATAAAAGATCATCTTTGTTTCGGAGAAACGGGCGTTTCTAAAGGACAAACGCTTCGCATGCTGATCGATCGAAATCACCTGTCATCTCCTGTTTATGTCGGAGATACACAAGGCGATGCAGACGCCTGCCACGCTGCAGGTATTCCGTTTATTTTTGCCGAATACGGATTCGGAAATGTTCCTGATGCAAAAATGACCATTCACAAATTTTCCGATCTGCTTAATTTGTAATTACCAAATATTTTTCATAAATCGAGTAGGAGGGGATTTTAATAAATCCCCGACCTCTCACACCACCGTGCGTACCATCCGGTACACGGCGGTTCAATCAACTTAACAAGTAACACACCTTTCGGTGTAGTAATCTAACATTGAGACTAATCCAAATGAGGCTAGTCTTTTGTTGGTAATTACATAATTCAATGCCCCGCTACATACATGGGCTATCCTCGCTCCTGTGTACGCTATCGAGTATGCATCTTCTTTATTCATTCCAAGTTTTATCAGATTCTCAGCACGGTTTTGTGGTGTTTTCCAATGTTTCCAAATGCACATACGAAGTCTGTACCTGATATTACTGTCAAGTTCTTTGCAGAGTGTTTTCATACTTCCTATCTTGAAGTAGTTAATCCACCCTCTGATAAGCTGATTGAGTTTCATCACTTTATAACTGTTGCTAACGCCCCAGCTACGGCACGTGAGCTCTTTCATTCTCTTCTTAAATTTCGCTACTGATTTTGCATGCGGTTTCGCCTTGTATTGATGTGCTCTTGTATCAAAGTAGAATCCAAATCCAAGGTATTTAAGTCCTTGTGGTCTGTCTACCTTACTCTTGGTCATGTTGACCTTAAGCCCCAGTTTCTCCTCAATGAATCGTGAAATATTTCTCATGACTCTGTTGGCAGACATTTCACTTCCGACCATAATGATGCAGTCGTCCGCGTATCTTACAAAGTTAAGCCCACGCTTTTCCATTTCTTTATCGAGTTCATTCAGCATGATGTTTGCCAGTAACGGCGAGAGATTTCCTCCCTGGGGTGTTCCCACGATAGAGTCCTCATATTCATCATCAATCATGATTCCACTGACAAGGTACTTTCTTACGATAGAGATAACATCTCCATCTTTAATAGTTCTGCCTATGATAGTCATGAGCTTATCATGATTTACTGTGTCAAAGAACTTTTCCAAGTCGATGTCTACAATCCACTCATTACCGTCATTCATCATTTCAAGTGCTGTTAGAATTGCTTGTTGTGCACATCTGTTCGGTCTGAATCCATAACTGTGGTCATGGAACTGTTCCTCATAGATTGGCGTTAATACCTGTGCAATGGCTTGTTGTACAAATCTGTCTGTCACTGTTGGTACTCCCAGGTTTCTGACACCGCCATCAGGCTTTGGTATCTCCACTCTTCGTACTGGCTGAGGTTTATATTTTCTCGCCCTCAACTGTTCCTTGATGTTTTCGCCGTTCTTTGCAAGATGTTCTTTGAGTTCTGTGTACTTCACTCCGTCCACTCCCTCTGCACCTTTATTTCGTACGACTTGCAGATATGCCCTGTTGAGGTTATCGCTAGATAGTATCTGCTCCATTAGACTACTTGTGTCCATGCGTTCTTTCCTTTCCGTCTCGCTTGATTTGACCACCCTTTACCCGATTGGTTACGGCAGATGAATGTCTCCTCTGCAATACGAGACCTACTCAAACTTATTGATTGTTCGCCCCTTTGCTCCATCTCCATTACAGAGACTTCTTCACTACTATGGGCTCGGCTGACTTCTCACAGTTCGTTGTTACTAGGCTGATGGAACCTCTGTGAGACCTCCACGCTTAAGGTGCACGCTCTTTCTCTCCATATATCCGCCACATTTACTCTGCTACTACAAAAGTGATAGTTATTAGATTTCGTTGTTCTTTGCCAACTTATCTCTCGTAGCCTAGCCTTATATGTGATTTCTGTCCGTCGGACCAGAGATTTGCTTACAGCTTCCTTCAGATTCCACCTCACGATGGACACC
>OFOK01002432.1_pt1 | contig 10837 bp, 10 predicted proteins | sample 1542001 | NCBI WGS metagenome assembly OFOK01 (sample SAMN04209242, study PRJEB22552) | human gut metagenome | biome: gut; material: feces | host: Homo sapiens | place: USA: Oklahoma
ACGCTCCAGGGGAAAGGTACCGGGCAGGCGCAGGAAAAGCAGCTGAAAAATATGATGGAAAAACAAACAGGAAGAAAAGGAGGCCCGGCAGGATGGATTCGGAAAAGACGCTCCAGGGGAAAGGTACCGGGCAGGCGCAGGAAAAGCAGCTGAAAAATATGACGGAAACGCCCATTCCCAAGCTGGTGGTGAAGTTGGCCGCACCTACCGTCGTCAGTATGGCGATGACCTCTGTGTATACTATGGCGGATACATTTTTTGTTTCCAGATTGGGAACAAGCGCCACCGGCGCGGTGGGAACCGTATTTTCTCTGATGGCGGTGATCCAGGCGGTGGGATTTACTTTGGGAATGGGCGGAGGAAGCCTGGTCTCCCGGTATCTGGGTGAAAAAAAGCAGAAGGAGGCGGAAGAAACGGCGTCGGCTTCCTTTTATGGGGCCGCAGCCATAGGGATTTTGGCCGCGGTTCTGGGGCTTTCTTTTCTGGAGCCTCTTATGCGCCTGCTGGGGGCTACGCCTACCATCCTGCCCTATGCCAGAGATTATGCCCGGAATATCCTCTTTTCGGCCCCCTTTATGTGCGCTTCTCTGGTGCTTGGGAACCTTCTCCGCTCCCAGGGCAAGACTGTCCTTTCCATGGTTGGACTGGGAGTCGGCGGCCTTGTCCATATCGGGCTGGATCCGGTGTTCATCTTCGGTATGCGGATGGGGATCGCCGGGGCTTCCTTAGCGGCTTTGGTCAGTCAGATCCTGAGCGCTGCGCTCCTCTTGTGGTGGTTTCTCAGAGGCAAGAGCCTGGTGAGCGTTTCCCCCGGCAGAATTCCCCGCCGTTTTCCGGCCTACTGGGATATTCTCAAAACGGGATTTCCTTCCTTTTGCCGCCATGGGCTCGCGGGAATCGCCACTGCGGCGCTCAACAACGGCGCCGCAGTGTATGGGGATGAAGCGGTGGCGGGCATCTCCCTTGCGGGAAGGCTCTTCATGTTCGTCCTTTCCATTATGATTGGTTTTGGACAGGGCTTTCAGCCGGCCGCGGGCTACAATTACGGAGCCGGCTCCTACAGTCGGGTAAAGCAGGCCATGCGTTTCTGTATGATAACCGGTACGGTGCTCATGACGGTTTTAGGGGCTGCGGGCTTTGCCTTTGCGCCTAGGATCATCTCCCTTTTCCGGGGAGACGACCCGAAGGTGGTTGAAATCGGCGCGTTTGTGCTCAGGGCCCAGTGCCTGACGCTGCCCCTTCAGCCCTTGGCCACAATAGCGGCTATGGCGTTCCAGGCTCTGGGGCGCACCTTCAGGGCTGTGCTTCTTTCATCGGCCCGGCAGGGCGTTTTCTTCCTGCCCCTTATTTTTCTTCTTCCCATATGGCTGGGGCTTCTGGGGGTGGAAATAGCCCAGGCTTCTGCGGATATTTTAACCGCCCTGCTTTGTGTTCCCATGCTGCGGCGCTTTTTCCGGGAACTGGAGCAGAATGAAAAGAAGGGCGGAGACAGCGCTTGTGCAGACCGGAAACCGAGCCGGAGAGCGTAGGGGGCCTGAAGGCCTAATAAAGGGCCTAAGGACGCTGTAGACGGGAGAAGGACTCCAGCTTCTGTGGATTCAGAAGGGAGATGGAGCCGTAGCCCGTGGAGATCCATCCCCTCCCCGCGAAGGCGGCCAGAACCCGGCTGACCGTGACCCGGCTGACGCCCGCCAGGGAGGCCAGCTCTTCATGGGTGGCCCGCACGGTCCGCGGGCCCTGAACGGAAGAAACCTCCCGCCGGGAAAGCTGCAGCAGCAGTTCCGCAAGCCGTTGATCCGCCTGCTGAAAGGTCATGCTGTCCACCTGGGCGGAGAGCATCCGTATAGTGCCCGAAAGGTAGCGGCAAAGCTCCAAAGCCAGCTCCGGCCTTTTGCGGAAGCTTTCCAGCAGGATAGGTTGGTCTATGGCGATGATCTGGGATTTTTCTATGGTTTTTGCAGAAGAGACCCGTGGACTTCCGCTGAAAAAGGAGGCTTCTCCCAAAAGACTCCCAGACTGGGCGATAGCCAGCGTTTTTTCGGCTCCCTCCGGCGAGCTGAGAAATATACGGGCCCGGCCGCTTTTCAAATAATAAAACCGCTCCGCCGTTTCCTCCTGCAGATAGATGAGCTGGTTGGCTCCATAAAGCTTTACAGGCTGCGTTTCCTCCAGGAACCGCCAGGGATTCTCTTTTTGCCCCTTCTGTGTGGCCGGTAAATGGGAAAAGCCTTCGGGATTAAATGCTGCCATCAAGTTTCCTCCTGCGAAACCAGGCCGGCTTAAATAGCTTTTTTATAGCTGGAGTGCCTGGCCGTTTCTGTTGTCTCATGTGGATACTATAAAGATATAGCATGATTTTGTGCGTTGTCAACCACTGGGAGAGATGGGCAAAGAGAAAGCCGGAGAGGACAATTCCCTCTCCGGCTTTGTTTCGCTGATTCCCTTTGCTGTCTTGTATAAGCTGCCTGTTTCAACCAAAGAAAGGAAAACCGCGGTGAACTTTATTTTGCGATACTGTTCAACAGGCCGCCCTTCTGAATGATGTTCTGGATGAAAGGCGGGAAGGGCTGGGCCTGATAGGTCTTCCCGGTGGTCAGATTAGAGATAAGGCCGGTGTCAAAATCCACGGATACCTCGTCGCCGTCTTGAATGTCTTCCGCAGCTTCCGGACATTCCAGAATGGGCATGCCGATGTTGATAGCATTGCGGTAGAAAATGCGCGCATAGGTGGAGGCGATTACACAGGAGATACCACAGGCTTTGATGGCGATGGGAGCATGCTCCCGGGAAGAACCGCAGCCGAAATTCTTCTTTGCTACAATGATATCCCCCGGCTGGGCCTTTTTCACAAAGTCCTTGTCGATATCCTCCATACAGTGGGCCGCCAGCTCCGCGTGAGAGGCGGTGTTCAGATAGCGGGCGGGGATGATCACGTCCGTATCCACATTGTCGCCGTATTTGAATACTCTTCCTTTAGCGTTCATATGGTAAAACCTCCTCTCAGATCAAAGCGCAGCCGGGTCGGTGATGCAGCCGGTAACGGCGCTGGCTGCTGCCACAGCAGGGCTGGCAAGATAGACTTCGCTTTCCACGTGGCCCATACGGCCTACGAAATTCCGGTTGGTGGTGGAAACAGCCTTTTCTCCTTTGCCAAGAACGCCCATATGGCCGCCCAGGCAGGGGCCGCAAGTAGGTGTGCTGAATACGGCGCCCGCTTCGATAAAGATTTCCGCCAGACCTTCCCGCACGCACTGCAGGTAGATTTCCTGGGTGCCGGGAATGATGATGCAGCGAACGCCGTCTGCTACCTTCCTGCCCTTGAGGATCTCAGCTGCCGTGCGCATATCCTCCATGCGTCCGTTGGTGCAGGAGCCAATCACGCTCTGGTCGATCTTTACCTCGCCAGCTTCGTCGATGGTGCGGGTGTTTTCGGGCAAATGGGGGAAGGCCACCGTAGGCCGCAGCGTGCTCAGATCAATTTCCACAACAGAATCGTAAACAGCGTCCGGATCTGCCTCGTATACGACTGCCTCTCTCTGGAAGCGGCCTTTTCCGTATTCCAGGGTGACTTCGTCCACGGGGAAAATACCGTTTTTAGCCCCGGCCTCAATGGCCATATTGGCGATGCAGAGGCGGTCGTCCATGGAAAGGTTTTTGACGCCGTCTCCGGTGAATTCCAGGGATTTGTAGAGGGCGCCGTCCACACCGATGGTCCCGATCAGGTGCAGGATCACATCCTTGCCGCTGACCCATTTGGGAAGCTTCCCGGTGAGCTTCACCTGAATAGCGGAGGGAACCTTAAACCAAGCCTTGCCGGAGATCATGCCGGCCGCCATATCTGTGCTTCCCACACCGGTGGAAAAAGCGCCTACGGCTCCATAGGTGCAGGTGTGGGAATCGGCGCCGATGATACAGTCGCCGGGCACAACGATCCCCTGCTCGGGCAGAAGGGCGTGCTCGATACCCATGCGGCCTACGTCAAAGAAATTCTTGATGTCGTATTTCCCGGCGAAGGTCCGGGTCTGGCGGCATTGCTCGGCGGCTTTGATATCCTTGTTCGGGGCAAAATGATCCAGCACAAGAGCGATGCGGGTGTTGTCGAAGACGGAATCGGCCCCGCATTTTTCAAATTCATTGATAGCCACAGGGGAAGTGATATCGTTGCCCAGAACCATATCCAATTTGGCGTCGATCAGCTGGCCCGCTTCCACATAATCGAGCCCCGCGTGTGCGGCCAATATTTTTTGGGTCATGGTCATTCCCATGAAGCATTCCTCCTTTTCGTTCCCTTTGTTTTTCTCCATTTCACAGAAATCCCTGGGCCTCGTGCCTGGAATGCCGCTCTGAAAGAGTATGAAAGCAGAGTGCTTTAGGCCTCCATAGCCGACTTATAGCCTGTAGCCTGCGCAAGCATTCCCATGCCATTCACTTTCCCGGGGGAATCCTATATATACCATTATAGCATAGGAGCCAATAAAAAAAGTATCATGTGTTACAATTTAAAAATTTTGATCTGTTATTTTGGCCTTAACTGTAAGTTGAGTGAAAATGCAACTGATAGTTGTAAATAAAAGCCAAAATCAACGAATAATTGCTGTTAAAAAAAGAAATTTCAGTTATAATGTAAATATCAGAATACAGCTTAGATCTATTTGTAATCTGGTGGCTGATTATTCCATGTTTGAAAGGGGCCTTTATATGAATATAGCGGAAATATTAGGAAAAAATCTTTTAGCCCTTCGCAAGGAGAAGGGATGGACACAGGATGAAGTGGCAGAAAAGCTTGGCATTTCGGCTCAGGCTGTCTCCAAATGGGAAAATGGTGTTTCCTGCCCGGATATCACCCTGCTGCCCGGACTTTCGGATTTGTATGGCGTATTGGTGGATGATCTTCTGCGGGATGAGGAGGAACGAAGAAAAAGGCAAGGAGCTATTATGGCTTATGTTCCCGAGGAAAAACGGAAGAAACCCGAAGAGATGCTGTTCCGCATTTTGGTAGATAGCCAGGGTGGCGATAAGGTGCGCATAAACCTGCCTTTGCCTCTCTTAAAAGCGGGGATGGATTTGGGAATCGCCTCCAGCTTTACCGGAAAAGATGCCTTAAAGGATATCGATTTGGAACAGGTGTTCCGTTTAGCAGAAAACGGTGTTCTGGGCAAGCTGGTTGAGGTGGAAAGCGCCGGCGGAGACCATGTGGAAATTGTGGTGGAGTGATGAAGATAGATATAAAAAGTGGAGATTTCCATATGAAGCTGCCTCTGCCGCCTTCTCTGGCGTTTAACAGGTTGACCGCCTATTTGGGGAAAAAGGCTCTTACAAATTCTCCACAGCCGGAGATACCGCCAGAGAAGATAGAGGAACTTTTCACACTTTTGCGGAAGATGTCGAAACAATATCCGGGGCTGCTTTTAATAGAGGTGGAGGAACAAAACGGAGATCATGTTTACATCTATCTGTGAGAGGGCATAGTGTTTTATGGCAGAAGAAAACAGCATAGCCTGAAAAGCCTGTGTATCCCGCACCGATAAGAAACAGCGGCATGGCCGCAGTGTTGCGGCGCTGCTGTGTTGCCGCGCAATATTGAGAAATAGGACTGGGGAACAATTGGGTAACCCTGCCGAGGAGGAAATTGATATGAAACGGGAGAAAAAGGGCCACTCCGGAGCTGGTCTATCGGCGGATGCCATGAGCAGCCGGAAATATACGGCGCTGGATTTTTTGCGCATTCCCTTTGCTGCCTGCCCCTGGCAGACAGCACTGACATTGACCAATAAACTGATAAAAGCTTTGGTACCTTCCCTGCAGGCGGCGGCTACCGCCGCATTTGTGGATACGGCCCTTTCCATTTTTCAGGGCGTATCGCCGGGTGAAGCAATCGCTTGGCCTCTTCTGTCCTTAATTTTGCTTGTGGCATTCGGGTATCTTAGCTGGTATGTGGATTCTTATGCTTCCGCCAAGCTGGAAATGAAGCTTACTCTCACATATCGCCCCGCTATGGTGGAAAAAAGAGCCCGACTCCGATATGAACATATTGAAAACAGCGAAAGCTGGGAGCTTATATCTCGCACTTGCCGGGAACCGGTGGAACGGATTCTGCAGGGATTTACCTCTATTGTAGACGGAGCTTCCCTTTTGATTACGGTGGCCTCCCTGCTATGCGTCCTTATGGCGCAGGTCTGGTGGGCAGGATTGCTCATTTTGCTTGTGAGCATCCCGCTTTTCTGGCTTTCTCTGCGGGCAGGGCAAAAGGGCTATGAAGAGGACAAAAAGGCTAAGGTGTATAACCGCCGGGCCGATTATTTTCAGGAGGTGCTTCTGGGCAGAAAAAGTGCGGAAGAACGGGGCCTTTTTGGGTATGAGTCATATGGAGAAAAAAGATGGGGAGAGGCTTTTGAAAAGGCCCGGAAAATCAATCTGCGGGTGACGATGAAATATTTTATCCGGATCAAAAGCTCAAGCTTGCTGACGGTGGTTGTTTCCGCTCTCATATCCGTGGTGTTGCTCTATTCCCTTTCTCAAGGGGAAATTAGCACCGGTATGTTTATAGGACTTGTTTCCGCCGCGCTGAATCTGGTGCAAACGATGTCCTGGCAGCTTGGAGACGTTATGGAGAGCTTAGCGAAAAACCGGGAATATATGAAGGATCTGACGGCATTCTTCGCACTTTCTGAAACACAGGCTCCCCTGACAGTCCCTGCTCCTGCGGATTCAATCTCTTTTGAATCCATCGAATGCCGGAACGTATCTTTTCGCTATCCCGGGACAGAGACCTATATCCTGAAAGATTTTAATCTTATGTTGAAAAAGGGAATTCACTATGCCTTTGTAGGCATCAACGGGGCGGGAAAGACAACTCTGACTAAACTGCTCACCGGTCTTTACGACACCTTTGAGGGGGAGATTCTCCTGAATGGAAGGGATATCCGCTCTTATACGCAGGCGGAACTGAAAAGCCTTTTCGCGGTGGTGTTTCAGGATTTTGCCCGGTATGAGGTGACGTTGCGGGAAAATATCGCCTTGGGGGATGCCCGGAAGGAACGGGAGGAGGATATCCGTTCCGCTGCAGAGCAGATGGAACTTTCGCCGGTTATCGATTCCCTCCCCAAGGGAATGGATACTCCTTTGGGGAAAATCAAGGAAGGGGGAGCGGAGCTTTCCGGCGGGGAATGGCAGCGGGTGGCCATTGCCAGGGCCCTTTACAGCCCTGCACAGATCCAGATCCTGGATGAACCCACCGCAGCGCTGGATCCCACCGCAGAAAGCCATCTGTATGAGCTTTTTGGCCGGGTGAGCGCAGGAAAATCCACTATTTTTATCACCCACCGGTTGGGGGCTGCCAAGCTTGCAGATGAAATTGTGGTGATAAACAACGGCAAGGTTTGGGAAAAGGGAACCCATGAAGAATTGATAAAGGCCGGGGGCATCTATGCAGAGATGTTCCAAGCGCAAAGGAGTTGGTACGAATGAGTAGACAAAAGAAAAGCTCCGTTGCCCCAAAATGCGCTCAAAATAAATCTTCAAAGGCTGAGCGGAAGAGGGAAAAGCTCTCTTTTTGGAAAATTCTGGGCCAGGGGCTTCCGCTGATTCTGCGTTTAGAACCGGGGGCTACAGTGGTGGACAGCGCGTTGTCCATAGCCCATGGGATTTCCTGGGGCGTGGTTGTTTGGAGCCAGCAGATGTTTTTCGATGCCGCCAGCCAAACCGCCGCCGGGCAGGTTTCTTTCGAAACAGCCCTTTGGGGATTGTTGCTTATGGTGGGCTGCTCGGCCCTTTCTCAGTTCTTAAATGGTGCGGGGAATTTTCACATTGGCGCGGTTTTGTGGCCCAAACAGGAACGGGGCGTAAAGACGATGATTTTCCGGAAGGCGGCCCGCCTTTCTCCCTCTGATTTTGAGGACACGGAAAAGCTGGACTATATCAACAAAGCCATAGAAGGAGTGCAGGGAGCTATTCAGATGACGTTTATAGTTATCAGCATAGCTACCTTTTATGGGCCTTACCTGTTGTTTATGAGCTGGTATCTTTTTTCCCTGAAGCCTGTGCTGGCCCTCTCTATCCTGCTGGTGTTCGTGCCTACCGCCGCGACTCAGCTCGTCCGGGCTAAAGTGTTTGCCAAAACGGAGGACGAGACGGCCCCCCTTCGCAGGCAGGCGGAGCATTACGAAATCTGCATGGTGGGCCGGGAATTTTTTAAGGAAACAAGGCTTTGGGGTGGTTTTACATTTTTTGCTAAGCTTTACCGGGAAACCCTCCAGAATATCCAGCGGCTCAAATATGCGGCCACCATGCGGACCAACCGGCTGGAACTTCTGATGCGCTTCTGCGCGGTGCTTGGATATACGGGGATTCTCCTTCTCCTGTTTGATGCCCTTATGAAGCAGGAAATTACCGTGGGCGCTTTTGCGGCGGTGTTCAATTCCATCGGCAGCCTCTATGGTATAATGGAAGAGATTGTCTGCAGGCATATTGGGGATCTTTCCAAAAAAATCGGAACAGTGGGCAATTTCATTCGTTTTCTGGAACTCCCCGAACGGGAGGGCGCCCAGCGCGAAGCTCCTGGCTGGGGAGATATCGTTTTGGAGCATGTATCCTTTTCGTATCCCCATTCGGAAAAAAGAGCTGTGGAGGATGTGAGCTTCACCCTGAAAAAGGGCCAGACTCTAGCGGTGGTGGGGGAAAATGGCTCCGGAAAATCCACCCTGGTGCGGCTGATCAGCGGACTGTATACGCCTACGGAGGGCAGGGTGCTTCATAATAGCAGGGATACCAGAGAACTTTCTATGCAGGCCTTGTTTAAAGGAATATCCGCCGTTTTTCAAAATTTTCAGAAATATCAGCTGACTCTCTCAGAAAATCTTTCTATCAGTGCGCCGGAAGAAGCTCCGGAAGAGGAGCGTCTCTCCAATGTGTGCGGTATGGCTGGTCTGGAGGGGTACCCGAAGGATGGAAAGCCTACGGAAGCCTTCCCAGAAGGCTACGAAACCATGCTTTCTCGGGAATTCGGCGGCGTAGACCTTTCAGGAGGTCAGTGGCAGCGTGTGGCCATTGCCCGGGGATATTTCCGGCCCCACAACACGATCCTGCTGGATGAGCCCACTGCCGCCATCGATCCCTATGAGGAAACCAGGCTGTATAACCGGTTTGCGGAGCTTTCGAAGGATGCTTCATCCGTGATTGTTACTCATCGATTGGGCTCTGTTAAGCTGGCGGATCGTATCCTGGTGATGAAAGAAGGGCGCCTTGTGCAGGAAGGAACACACGAAGAACTCCTTTCACAGGAGGGAGAATACAGGCGGCTTTATGAAGCCCAGAAAAAATGGTATGAAGAGGGCAGAGGTCAAGAAGGCTTCGCGGAAAGCCCGGCGCAATAAAATACTCCAGCCCCAAAAGCGGCAAAATGAAAGGGAAAGGCCTCTGGCCTTTCCCTTTTTATATGAGATGATTTGTCCGAAGCTGAAAATGCGCCTGTTTTCTTTGGGCTGCCGTCCTGAATCAGAAGAGGCCGCGGGCCGAAACTAGGAAATACGATCTCTGAATTCCTCCACTACATCCATTGAGACAAGCCGTATAGAGACCGTCTGTTTTGTGCTGGCTTCTACAGAAGAAAGCTCCAGGCATGTGCGCTCATCCTCTGATGTCCATCGGTAAGTTTCGCCGGTTCCTATCTTGTGATCCGTTCGTAAATCCGGCTCTCCGTAAAGCTTGGTGAGTTCTTCCAGACGGGCTTCATACCAGGCGTTGTCCTCTGGTTTGAAAACAAAATCAAATACCAGGCTGCCCAGTTTATCTTTAAAAAATTCCACTTCTCCCGAGGCGGTTTGCCCATCCAGGGTAAACTGCTGCCCGGCGGGATAAACGATCTGTCCTCCTCCGTAGGAATCTCCCTCTTCCTCCATGGGGATTACCTTGGCGGTGTCTTCCTGGGAGGAGCCCCAGAGCAGCCCCGGGTACTGATAACCTGCTGTGCTATCCATAAATTTTTCTACAGGAAGCCCGGTTCCATCGGAGGAACAGGCCGCTCCCAGCAGGAGCAGGAGAGACATAGCCATTGCCAGGATTCGTTTGCCTCGTGCCGCCGTTTGGGTATTCATATGTATATACATGTAATCACTCCCTTGCGGTTGGCATTCTATAAGAAGCGCTTCTTTTGGGATTGTTTTTGCGGGGGAAGGTACGGCCTTACCATTTTGCCACATCTCTGGAGAAAAGTTTCAGCTCCACATAAGCCGTTTTGCCGGAGGTCCTGCCGGTAAGCTGCAGGCCGGTTTTTTCCGTCGTCCAGCGGTGTTCTTCCGAAGCCTCCGCCCCCTGGATGGAGGAAGGCTTTTGGAAGGATTCCGGCTCTCCATAGAGTTCGGTTAATTCCTGCAGCAGCCCTGCATACCATTCTTTTCCGTCCTCTCCTGGGGCGAAGCTGAAACATATGTCTCCCAGCTTGCCATGGTAGAATACCAATTCGGCAGAGGCGGCAAACCCGTTCAGTTCATATGTTTGATCCGTCATGTATTCCCTGCTTCCGTCCAGAGAGCTTCCGCCGGTTTCCACGCCCTTCACCGAGGCTGTCACAGACTCCTGAGAAGAATTCCAGGAAAAGCCGGGAAACCGGTATTCTCCCGAATCTTCCCTCAACGAGTCCAATGTGAAGGGGACCGGTTCGGGTTCCTGGAAGGAACAGGCCGCGATAAACAGAAATGAAACCACCGCCAGCACAGGAACAAAGAATTTTTTTACTCTAAAATACGCACTCATTTTTTACTCTTGATATCGGACATTTTTATATCCATAACACAGCAATCATATGCGCCTTTGCCGCACTTGGGATGGACCTGCAGACATA
>OFOK01002446.1_pt1 | contig 10787 bp, 7 predicted proteins | sample 1542001 | NCBI WGS metagenome assembly OFOK01 (sample SAMN04209242, study PRJEB22552) | human gut metagenome | biome: gut; material: feces | host: Homo sapiens | place: USA: Oklahoma
GGTCCGAGTCCCTCTATTGCATAAAAATCCCCCCTGCTTTAGGCAGGGGGGATTTTTGGTGGACGCAAGGGGACGAAAACGCAGGCGTTTCCCGGCTTGCCCACCGCTCGCTGCGCTCCGGTGCCGGGCCGCTCCGCTCTTTGCTGGAAAACGCGCCCCCGGCGCTTTTTTCTACGCTCAGACCCTCTCAGGGTCCGAGTCCCTCTATTGCATAAAAATCCCCCTGCTTTAGGCAGGGGGATTTTTGGTGGACGCAAGGGGACTCGAACCCATGACCTCTCGCGTGTGAGGCGAACGCTCTAACCAGCTGAGCTATGCGTCCTGCTATATAACCTCCGGAAAATCCGGAGGTTATCTGGAATGGTGACCCGGACGAGATTCGAACTCGTGAAACCGCCGTGAAAGGGCGGTGTCTTAACCGCTTGACCACCGGGCCGAATTGGTAGCGGCAACTGGATTTGAACCAGTGACACTTCGGGTATGAACCGAATGCTCTAGCCAACTGAGCTATGCCGCCATATCGCTTTCAGAAAAATTCTTCCATAAGAAGCGAAAATAAGTATACTACAGTATGTCCTATTTTGTCAAGAGAAAACCGAAAATTCAGCGAAAAAATTTCATTCCGCCGCTCCCCGGCTCCCCCTCCCCGCACACAGAAAAAACAAATATGCCCGAAGAGCCGCCTCCTACCGAGGAAGAGAAACCTTCGGGCATATACCAAAACCGCGCTTATCCGCTCTTTCCGTCCGTCGGGACGGAAAGCTCATGCGTATACCGACATACGGTATACCCGCTGATATCGCTGAGAAGCTGATACAGCCAATATGGCTTATTTAATATTGGTGACGTTTTTATCCTTCAGGATCACATCGTGGGCGCCGCCCTCTACAATACTGGTGGCGGAAACAAGGGTAAGCTTCGCTTTTTTCTGCAGCTCGGGGATGGTCAGGGCCCCGCAGTTGCACATGGTGGATTTTACCTTGCTCAGGGTCAGGCCTACGTTGTCCTTCAGGCTGCCTGCATAGGCCACATAGGAGTCCACACCCTCTTCAAAGGAGAGCTTCTTGGCGCCGCCCAGGTCGTAGCGCTGCCAGTTCCGGGCGCGGTTGCTGCCTTCGCCCCAGTATTCCTTCATATAGGTGCCGTTCACGTTCACCTTGTTGGTGGGGGATTCGTCGAACCGGGCGAAATACCGCCCCAGCATGATGAAGTCGGAGCCCATGGCCAGGGCCAGGGTGATATGATGGTCGTACACGATGCCGCCGTCGGAGCACACCGGAACGTAGACGCCCGTCTCTTCAAAATATTCGTCCCGGGCCGCGGCTACGTCGATCACGGCGGTAGCCTGTCCGCGGCCTATGCCCTTCGTCTCCCGGGTGATGCAGATGGAACCGCCGCCGATGCCCACCTTTACAAAATCCGCGCCGCACTCCGCCAGAAAACGGAAGCCCTCGCGGTCCACCACGTTGCCCGCGCCGACCTTGACGCTGTCCCCGTAATTCTCGCGGATCCACTGGATGGTGAGCTTCTGCCACTCGGAGAAGCCCTCGGAGGAATCGATGCAGAGCACGTCGGCGCCGGCCTCCAGAAGGGCGGGGACCCGCTCCTTGTAATCCCGGGTATTGATGCCCGCGCCCACGATATAGCGCTTCTGGGAATCCAGCAGCTCGTTGGGGTTGTCCTTATGGTTGGCATAGTCCTTCCGGAACACCATATACTCCAGGCAGCCGTCCTCGTCCACAATGGGAAGGGAATTGAGCTTATTTTCCCATATGATGTCGTTGGCTTCGGAAAGAGTAGTCCCCCTGGGAGCAGTGACGAGCTTTTCCACGGGGGTCATGAAATCCTTCACTTTTTCATCGGTGGACATCCGGCTCACCCGGTAATCCCTGCCCGTGACAATGCCCAGAAGCTTCCCGTGGGCCGTGCCGTCCTCCGTGACCGCCACAGTGGAATGGCCGGTCTTTTCCTTTAAATCCAGGATATCCTGGAGGGTGTCTTCCGGCTGGATATTGGAATCGCTGATGACAAAGCCCGCCTTATACGCCTTCGCGCGGGCCACCATAGCCGCCTCCTCCTCTATGGTCTGAGAGCCGTAAATAAAGGAAACGCCGCCCTCTTTGGCCAGGGCTACGGCCATCTTGTCGTCGGAGACAGACTGCATGATGGCGGAAACAAGAGGGATGTTCATGGAAATCGCGGGCTCCTCCCCCTTGCGGAACCGGGTCAGCGGCGTTTTCAGGCTCACGTTCGCAGGCACGCATTCGCTGGATGAATACCCCGGAACCAACAGGTATTCGTTAAAAGTATGACTGGGCTCGTTAAAATAATACGCCATGATATACACCCTCCATAGTATATTTTTAGTTTCCCTTGCTCTGGCACCGCTTCCCTCTTCTCGCATACCCCGCCTTTTCCGGCCCGGGAAGCGGCGGGACGGAGGCCGGGTTCTTCCGGCTTCGGGGCCCCTACCGCCCTCTCCCGCCGTAAGAATATTGTTTTTTATTGTATCACCGGCGGGGGAGGATTTCAACTGTTCCCGATGATTTTTTTCATCTCTGCCCGGGCGGAGAAGGAAAGCCCTCTCTCGTGGAAGCCCTGCAGGATGCAGACGCCGTCCTTTTCCTCTCCCCTAAGGGCGATGGTCTCCCCCAAAAGGGCCTCGCTCACATAGTCCACCTGGACACATGCGTAGCTTCTGCCCTCATGCCCGCCGGGAAGGAAATCCTCCAGCACGTCCGCATAGATGGTGTTGTTCATATGGCGGTTGCAGTCCAGATCGGAATAGCGGATCGCCCTTTCCCCCAGAAGAGGCATGGGAAGCACGGTCTCCCCTTTCTCCGGGGAGATGCGGCTGATTTTATCCTCTTTCGGCGTTTTTGTCTCCTTAAATATGCCGTAAGCATAAAAATCCTTCGGGCGCAGAAGCTTGTGATCCTCCGGATTCACCAGCGCGGAGGACTGCATCATCTTCACCAGCCGTTCCCCGCCGGAAAAGACCTCAAAGCCTCTGTAAAAGGTCACCCCCGCGGAGCCTCTGGGATAGGTGAGGATCTCAAGCTTTTCCCCGTATCTCGGCATGCGGGAAATCTCCGCCCTGTTGCTGATGATGAGGAAGACCATACCGTCCTCCCGCAGGCGCATATAGCCCAAGCCCAGCTTTTCCAGGTGGTTGAAGCAGACGTTCTGACAGATGCGGAAAAGGACCGATAGCTTCACCTCTCCGGCGGGGCCCGCGTCGAAGATATCCACCACATGGGTCTCCCGGTATTCCTCCGGCGTCACCCTTTCACAGGCGTATCTCTCCCCTTCTGCCCCTTCTATTCGTTTTGCCTCTTCTGCCGCTTCTTCGCCGGTCTCTGCAGCCGTATCCGCATTTCTTTTTACATTCAGCTGTTCTTCCATACTTTCACCATCCATTTCCGGGCTGCAGGTATGGCCTGCAGCCCGGCTCTGCGCTCTCCGCTTTTCTTTGCGGTTTTCTTTCATTTCATCTTTTGATACACAGCTTCACTGATTTATCGATTTACTTTGTTATATGTGAGCTGTGCCCCATACATATCCGGGGCGGTCCGGCCTCATAAGCGCTCCCATCCTCTCCCGGTTCCCTGCCGGGCCGTTAGACGCGCCGCACTCCGGCCCGGACCGTTTTTCTGCTTTTTGTTTCTGCTTTTCTGTCTGCTGCCTGGCCGCCTGCCGCCGCGCATCAGCGGATGACCTCCTGGCCTCCCATAAATTTGCGCAGGACCTCCGGCACCGTCACGCTGCCGTCCGCATTCTGATACTGTTCCACGATGGCGGGCAGCACCCGGCTGGTAGCCAGGCCCGAGGCGTTCAGGGTGTGGGCGAAATGGAGCTTCTTATCCTCTCCCCTGTATTTTACGTTCCCGCGCCGGGCCTGGTACGCCCTGGCGTTGGAGGCGGAGCTCACTTCCTTATAAATGCCCATGCTGGGGATCCACACCTCGATGTCGTAAGTGCGCGCCATGGAGAAGGAGCAGTCCCCCGCCGCCAGCTTGGAAAGCCTGTAATGAAGCCCCAGCTTCTGCACCAGGGTCTCCGCTTTTCTCACCAGCTCGGCAAAGGCTTCGTCGGAGCCTTCCTCCGTGGTATACTGCACCATTTCCACCTTATTGAACTGATGGCCGCGGATCATGCCTCTTTCCTCGCTGCGGTAGCTGCCCGCCTCCCGGCGGTAGCAGGGCGTGTAGGCGATATACTTCCGGGGGAGCTCCTCCAGAGTGAGGATCTCGTCCCTGTGCAGGTTCACCAGCGCTGTTTCCGCCGTGGGAAGCATAAACTTCTTATCCGCGGAGGTGGGGTTCTGGATCCAATAGACCTCGTCCCCGAATTTCGGGAACTGGCCCGCCACATAGCCGCACTCGTAGTTCAGCATATGGGGGAGCAGCACCAGCTCATAGCCGTCGTTCAGATGCTCCTCAATGAAGAAATTCAGAAGGGCCCATTCCAGCCTGGCCCCCGCGCCCCTGTAGATCCACGCGCCGTTGCCCGCTATCTTTGCGCCTCTCTGGTAATCGATCAGCCCCAGCCCCTCGCAGAGATCCACATGGTTTTTGGGCTCAAAACCAAACGAGGGCTTTTCCTTATAATAATGGAGGGGCTCGTTCTGCTCCTTGCCGCCCGGGGCCACGTCCTCGTCGGGCAGGTTGGGCAGGGAGAGCATCAGCTCCTGCTGCTTCTCTTCCAGAGCGGAAAGCTTCTCGTTTTCCGCCCGCACCGCGTCGGAAAGAGCCTTCATCTCCGCCAGCACGGCGGAGGTATCCTCCCCGGCCTTCTTCATAGCGGGGATCTTCTTGGTCACGGCGTTCTGCTGGGCTTTCATGGCCTCCGCCTTTCCCGTGGCTTCCCGGCGCTTAGCGTCGATCTCGATGATCTCGTCCACAACCGCGTCCAGATCCATCTCCCGTTTCCGGACAGCCGCCTTTACAAAATCCGGATTTGTGCGAATCAGCTTGATATCGATCATGTTCCAAAATCTCCTTACTTTCAGGTTTTCTTCCTTATGCTGTTTGATGCTGTATGCCGCGATCCGCGGCGAATTCCTTCCGGGCCCGCGCCCGTAATCCTCCGGCGCCCGTTTCAAACGCCGCCGGGGAACGCCGCCTGAACCGTCTTTTCTATTTATATCCGGCTCATATCCGCCTGTATTTTGCCGCTCCCTTAATCGAACAGACTCAAAAGCTCTTTTAGGTCTTCTTCTCCATAAAATTCGATCTGCAGAACGCCTTTTTTCTTCGTCCCGCTGACGGTCACCTTTCGCCCCAGATGTTCGTGAAGAGCCAGCTCCGCTTCGCTGAAATACGGGTTCCTGCGGGGCTTTTTCTTTTCCGCCGGTTCCTGTTTTTCTTCCTGGCAGGCTCTTTTCACCAATGCCTCCACCTGGCGGACGGAAAGCCCCTTCTCCTTTGCCAGCCGGGCCATGGCCGTCATGGCTTCCTCTCCCGATAGGGAAAGCAGCGCCCGGGCGTGGCCCGCGGAAAGAGAGCCTTCCTCCAGCATGGAGCGTATCTCTTCCGGCAGCTTCATGAGGCGCAGGGCGTTCGTCACCGCAGGGCGGCTCTTGCCAACCGTCTCCGCCACTTCCTCCTGGGTAAAGCCGTAGGTTTCGATCAGCGCCGCGTATCCCTGGGCTTCCTCCAGGGGAGAAAGATCCTCGCGCTGCAGGTTTTCAATCAGGGCCAGCTCCATGACCTGGCTCTCGTCCAGCTCGCGGATCACAGCCGGGACCTCCGTAAGGCCCGCCATGCGCGCCGCCCGCCAGCGCCTCTCCCCCGCCACGATCTGGTAGCCTCCCCCCAGAAGGGGCCGCACCAGAAGAGGCTGCAGGATGCCGTGCCGGGATATGGAATCCGCCAGCTCCATAAGGGTTTCCTCCTTGAATTCACGGCGGGGCTGTTCCCGGTTGGGCTCCAGGTCGCTGAGCTTCAGCGTTACGGTGGCGTTTTGGTCTTCCGTGGCATTTTCCGCAAAGATGGCCTCCAGTCCTTTCCCGAGGCCGCCTTTTTTAGACGCCATGTGATCCCTCCCTTTCCTGATGGTTTCTGAAATCCTGATGTATTGTCTTATTATACTGTTATCCCGTTATCCTGTTGTTTTGTTATTCGCTGTCTTGCCATTTGACGTCCCCTGCTTCCGATTTTCCGGAGCACACAAGCATACGGCACATCGTATACAGCAATATGCGGACATGTTCCATTCCCTGCTCCGCGTCCCTTCGGCCAGTTTCGCGCCGGCCTGCTTTTCGCAGCATATGGCTTTTGCCCTATACGAATACTGCCCACGCATCCACACATACACACATCCGCGCCGTCCACGGGTCCATGCGTCATACGCGCCCGAGCTGTATATCCGCCGTATCCTCGCTTTCTCTGTATCCCGGCGCCTAAGTGCCTGCTGCTCAGTACTAAGTACCCAGTTACCCGGCGCACGGAAACCCAGACGAGCCCCTGGAACGCCTTGTTTCAGAGAGTATGGGCCTTCCGTATTCGGAGTATTCCAGGAAAATACATCTCCGTCCCCTTATAAAGGAATGCGAAGCTTTTCCGCATATTTTTTATTTCCATATGAATACGGGCAATCAAATCCCCTTGTTCTGCCGGAGAAGCTCTTGCGCCAGATCCATATACGCCTTAGAGCCCCGGCTGCTTCTGTCGAAGTACTGGATGGGCCGCCCGAAGCTGGGGGCTTCGCTGAGCCGGACCGCCCTTGGTATCACCGTGGCGAACACCTTTCTTGGGAAAAACTTCTTCACTTCCTCCACCACCTGCTGAGTCAAATTCAGCCTGCCGTCATACATGGTGAGGAGAACGCCTTCAATTTCCAGTTGGGAATTATATTGCCTTTTTACCCGGCGCACGGTATTCATCAGCTGGGAGAGGCCCTCCAGCGCGTAATATTCGCACTGAATCGGCACCAGAAGGGTATCCGCCGCCGTCAGGGCGTTGGTAGTGATCAGCCCCAAAGAAGGCGGGCAGTCGATGATGATATATTTGTATACATCTCTATACGGAGCCAGTGCGGAACGCAGGATAGAGATCCGATGCTCAAGACCGGCAAGCTCGATCTCAGCCGCCGCCAGATCCATTCCCGCCGGAAGGATATCGAGATTTTCATACTCCGTGTGCAGGATGGCGTCTTTTACTTCCGCCTGACCGATAAACACCTCGTAGGAGGTGTTCTGGACCTTCCTGCGGTCTATGCCTACTCCGCTGGAAGAATTCCCCTGGGGATCCACATCCACCAGAAGGGTCTTCTTTTTCTGCATTCCCAAGGCAGCCGCCAGATTCACCGCCGTGGTGGTCTTCCCCACGCCGCCCTTCTGATTTGCGATTGCAATACTTTTGCCCATACGCTCCCCCTGAAAGATGTATCGTTTGCCTTCAGCCGGTGCGAAACCGGCCCTTTTTGCTTTATTGCAGGCTTCCGCGCGCGCTTGCCGGAACATCACCCCTCCGGGTTAAAAGCTCCCGGAGCTATTTTCGCCGCAAAGGACTGTTTCCATATTCCTTTTGAAACGCTTAAATAGCTGTTTTAAACGCACCGGCAAGCTGTGGAACGCGGCGCACTTCCGCTGCACCAACCAGCCCGCGCCCGCCTGCAAATCTCAAAACCGGCCTAAAAATCATGAAATATTCTTGGCCGGAACAGAGATCTCTTTGCACATTATACCACGCTTTCCTATGAATATAAAGGGAAAACACAGAATTTAGCCCTTTTCCCTTTGACAGATGAAATAAGTCCGGATTTTTATAGAGTTTCACGTGAAACCTGCCGGATACAAAACGACAGGGCGCGGCTGAGATTTCTCTCTTCCGCGCCCTGTCGCATGCCGGTTTCCCGGCACGGGGTCGCGCTGCTTCCACAGCGCTCAGTACAGGGAAAATGATAAGGGAATGGGTTTGGGGGCTCCCGCCCCCGGGCTTATACGCAATTTCAGGCAGGTTTTTCCACGCGGGAACTCGGGAGCTTCCGGGCTTTCTTCCCGGCTATTTCTCCGAAGCCCGCAGACTCAGGCGCCTCCTGCGGCGGCGGCCGGCTGTTCCGGCTGAAACGGTTTCGAGGAAGTTCAGGAGGCGGTCGCCGATCCTTCATATGTATTGCCGGGATTTTCCCGGTCTTCCGAAGGACCGGAAGAGCTTCCGCTTCCACTCCATATGACGAGCTGCTCCTGCCTTTCCTGTTCCTTTTTCTCTCTGGCCTCCATCCCGATTTTGGGGTGTGCTTTTCGCATAAGCGGACCCAGTTTTTTGGACGAAGGTTTCAGGGCTTCCTTTTTAGGGATCCGCACCCTGTATTCGATATAGTCCTCGGTCTCATCCTGCAGGCTTTCCGCAGAGATACCGCATTTTCGCATAGTGTCTATAGCGTGCACAATGGTATTTACAAAGATACGGACGTCTTTTAGAAGGAGCTTTTTCTGAGGACGCACTTTTTCGATCTCCAGCTGGGGCTCCCTTTCTTCTTCCAGCATAAGCTCCGCCAGTTCTTCGGTCTGGGCTACCGTCAGCCCCTGCTCCCTCACCTGCCGGATAGCCTCACCGCGTTTTTCCCCAGGTTCTATACGCAGAAGCGCCCTGGCGTGCCGTTCGGAAAGGCCCCCTTCCAGAATAGCCGCCCTTTCCTCCTCCGTAAATCTGAGAAGGCGAAGCTTGTTCGCTATGGCGGACTGGCTTTTTCCCAGCCGGGCCGCGGCCTCCTCCTGGGTTACATTCCATTCGGTGATCAGCCTTCGGATACCTTCCGCTTCCTCAAAAGGATCCAAATCCTGCCTCTGCAGGTTTTCGATCATAGCCAGAACGGCGCTCTGTGCCTCTGAACAGCTGCACACAATACATGGGATGCTTTCCAATCCGGCCAGTACGCTGGCCCTCAGCCGTCTTTCCCCGGCTACCAGTTCCCAGCCTCTTTCTCCCCGTCTCACGGTTACGGGCTGCAATAGGCCGTTCTGCCGAATGCTTTCCGCCAGGGATTCCAGCTCGTCCGCTGCAAAGTGCCTGCGGGGCTGAGCCGGGTTCGGGCGGATGCTTCCGGGGGGAAGCTGCAGTATTTTCTTTTTATCCTGTCTTCCCAGCATATAGCGCCGCCTCCCTTTTGCCATAGTTCAGGACTCATGCCGTATAATTTGGTTTGCAGATATCGGGCTCGGCTCTGATCGCCGCCGTTCTCTTGCTGTTTTTCCGATTTCTCGGAGGGTTCTCTCAATTCCGTTCCTCATGGTTCCACGTGGAACAAAATTTCCCGCATATACACCGGGACTTCAGAAAGAAAGAGGCCGGGAAGCCTGTCCTTCTTTTGCTCCCCTGAATACAAACTGATGCTACCATATATTTTAGAAAAAGCCTGTCGCTTTATGCCCTCCGTCTCAAGCTGTTTTCTGGGTTCTTTTGCCTCTTTTCCCCATATTGCGTATCTTTGCCCCGCTTAAAACAAGCTTTTGTCGAAAATATCCCCATTTTTCTTGCCGGACTTTCATAAATAGCTTTGAGATATTTAAAAATTGCCTTGGCGTCGAATCGGATGTATACTGATACATATCCATTCTATATAAGATGTTTCTCAATACACATCTGCAGAAAGGAACTCCGTATATGTCTAAAATCCCACCCGCCTCCATATATATCCGCCCCATGGAAGAATCGGATATACAGGCCCTTCTCCGTTGGAACAAGAATACCAGTGAAAGCTTTCTCCACCAGTGGTCCGGCTTTTCGGCCTATCAGTATCCGCTGACTGCGGAGCAGATTCGGGCAAGGCTCGCTCTTCCCTCCTGCCGGCTGATCGCCGCCGTCTTCCAGGGGGAAACCGTGGCCGCTGCAGAGATAGACGGCACGGAGGCATCCGAGCCTCTGGAGCCTTCCCAGGAAGCCGCTATTTCCAGTGCTTCTTCCTCTGCCCATGTATGCAGGCTGATCGTATCCCGCGCATACAATTCTATGGGCATCGGTGAAGTTTTTCTCACAGAGATTTCCCGCCGGTGCTTTTCTGAAACGAGCCTTTCCCGTCTTACCCTGCGGGTCTTTTGCTTTAACGCCGGCGCCATCCGCTGCTATGAAAAATGCGGCTTTCTTGTCAAAGAATATCATCCCGGTCATGCGGCTTCCTGGCCGTGCTACACTATGGAGCTGACAAAGGAACGCTTTTTGCAGCTGTTCACCGAATGATGCGCATCCGTATATCTGTTACCTGTGTATCTGCTGCCTGCGTGCCTGCATGCACCTGTACAAAACCGTTTTCCTTACCGATCCATCCAGCGCAGTTCTTTATTTCCCGCCGCCTGCAGTTCTCAAAACGGTGAGCTGCCGATTTTACAGCCTCATCCCTTCCGGTATGTTCTTACGTATATATACGAAAATAGAAAAGATAGCGCTATAAGGCTGCTTCCAGCTTACCGCTGATCGCCGGCTGTCAGCTGTAATCCCTCCCCCCCCCCCCCCCCCCCGGTAAACCAGTAGTTTCCCAGGATACACACGAACCAGTATTTGTCTGCATCTGAAAGAGGCGCTGAATCATATTCACCGCGTGTCCCGCTCCTGCTCCTGCTCCCGTTCCCGGCAAACCGATTCTCTTCATTATCACTATTCCGCAGCATTCTGCGCGAAAGGGACGTTTTCCGTGAAAATTCCCGGATTTTTTCAGGCCTCCTGGACCTTTCTCTTTCGTAAGACAAGCTATACCAGTCTATTTTTGAGCAAAATTATATCAAGGCTTTTTGTTTCCCCGGGCAGAACCGGGGAACTTAGATCCAAAGAAAAAATGCGGCGCGGGAG
>OFOK01002463.1_pt1 | contig 10726 bp, 10 predicted proteins | sample 1542001 | NCBI WGS metagenome assembly OFOK01 (sample SAMN04209242, study PRJEB22552) | human gut metagenome | biome: gut; material: feces | host: Homo sapiens | place: USA: Oklahoma
CCGCCAGCCATTCCTCTATCATACTATGCGGGATGTCCATCTTCTATTCCCGGTGAACCATTTCTGAGTGAACTCATACCGAATCATCCGTTTGAGAACAAGGCTTTTCCAGCAGGACCTTCTCTATGGCATCCTCGTGCCGGAGAAACCGCGTTCTCACAGGTTCCGCTACTTCTTCTCCCTGTAAAAAGTCCTTCCACTGAGGATACGGAAGGAATTTCCAAGCTACAGTTTCTCCTTCCTGCAACCGAATACGCAGTTGCCGTTGTACCACCCGAACGGCAAAGCAGTGATAAATCGTGCGGTTCTTTTGAGAGACCTCCGTATACACTGGCCGCAGGTCTTCCAAAGAGACCCGGATACCGGTCTCTTCCCAAAGTTCCCTTTGCGCCCCTTCTTCCGCCGTTTCCCCCTTCAGTACGGAGCCCCCTGTTATTTCCCATTTCAAAGGCCAGAGCTTCTCCGGATGGCGCTGTGTCAGGAGCAAAGCCTCATCCTCGGCCACAGTGTAAATCTCCGCTGCCAGATGATAGGCTCCCTGTGGAATTTCTTCCCCACGGATCAGGTCAAACTCCAACTTTTCCCCTTCTGCTGTATAAGCGTCCCAAATTTCCATTTTACGGTTCCTCTCTTTCCTGTTTCCAACCCCTTTCAAACAAATAGCTCTGGAACTTCCGCTGCATTTCCCATACGTTGCAATCCTGATTCGCCAGGATGGTCAGAGTCATGTCCGCAAAGGGATAAAAAGCAAATATTCCCGCCACGCCGTCGTTGACGCCGTCCTTATACATAACAAAGGTTTCGCCGTCCACCTGAAGGAATTCAAACGCATAGCCCGTTTTCCAAAGGGCTCCAGGCACATCCGTATGGCTATAAGGCCTGGAAAAGGGGATCTGCGGCTGCAGAAATTGCTCAACTGCTTTCCGGGAAAAGAGCCTCCCCTCCCGCACAGCCGAAAGAAAACGGTTCAAATCCTCCGCTGTGGTATATGCGCCGCCGTCCGGTGTGCCGATCGGGGGATAGGAATAGATATTCTTTTTATAGCCGGCAGCTTTTTCACATCCGTCTGCAGCTTTGTGGAAAACGGTGGGATAACCCTCGGCCACATTTTCATGAATTCCATCCATAGAGCAGAATTCCGTATCCAGCATTCCCGCTGGGCGAAACACATGCTCTTCTGCATATCGGCGGTACGGGATGCCGGAGGTATTCTCTATAGCTAATCCCAACAGCACAAAAGCGCAGTTGTTATACCGGACATTTGTCCCGGCTGGGAAAAGCGGCTCCTTATATGCAAAGTTTTTCAGGAAATCCCTGCATTCCCGGATGGCGTAATTGGGAGATTCCCGAAATAGATCGCTGTAGCTTTCCCCCGCTTCTTCGTCGGCGTCATCGGCGATTCCCGAGGTGTGTGTCAGCAGATGGAAGATTTCCACATCCGCCGGAATCGCAGTCCCACGCAGATCCACCAGATCCGTGACCCTGTCCCGCAGTCCGAACAGGCCGTTCTCTACAGCCTGCAGAACGGCTGCCGCTGTAAAAACCTTTGTTATGGAGGCCGTATCAAACCGGATATCCATACGGTTCGGAATACGAAAACCCCTGTGGGCAAAACCGCACGCATCGGAAAATACTTCTGCTCCTCCTCGCTTTACCAACATAACACCGCTGAAGTTCCGTTCCCTTCCCCATTCAAAAATGTCCCGGCAGAGTTCCCGGAGTCTTATATCTTCCGTGGAATCCCTTACGGGCAACGTTCCTCCCATACAAATTCCTCCCCTTTCTGTTTAAAAGAACGCCCCGGGATCTGGCTCGACTGCAGATATCCCGGGGCCGTTGTATCTCTAGCGCTGCACAAAACAGCAAAAGATTCATCATAATACGAATTTTTATTTCAGCTCAGCAATAGTAACGCCGTTTTCGCCTTCTCCGAAAACCCCCAGTCTGTAATTTTTCACAGAAGGATGGTTCTTCAGATGGGCCTGCACGGCCGCACGAAGTGCTCCCGTCCCTTTTCCATGGATGATCGTCACCTGATGAAGCCCCGCCATAAGGGCGCTGTCGATAAAGCGATCCACATTCAGAAGAGCTTCGTCGGTAGTCTGACCACGGAGATCCAATTCCATGGAAGCCCTGGCTGAGCGAAGCCCTGTGCTTCCACTGGAACGGGGAATATTCCTCCCTTTGGGAGCCTTCACCTTTTCCTGCTTCAAAAGGCGCAGATTCTTGACCGGCACTCTTGTGCGCAAAATGCCCGCCTGCACCAGGACAGGCCCCTTTTCCGGCACCTCCAGCACAGTGGCCTTTTTATCGATATCATAAATGAGGACGCTGTCCCCCGGCTTCAGGGGGCGAGGGAGTTCATATTCCTCTTCGGATCGTTCCCGGACGGGATCCGCCGCATCTTCCAGACGGCGAAGCCCGCCCTTGATCCGAGCCTTCTGCTCCGCTGAAAGAAGTTTGTTCTGCTGCCGGCGGGCCTCCTCCATTTCGTTCATCAGGGCGTCAATCTGCCCTCTCGTCCTGGCCACAAGCTCAGAGGCTCTGCGGCGGGCTTCTTCCATCTCCCGCTCAGCACCGGCCTCCAGCTTTTCCCGTTTCTCCTCTGCCTCCTTCAGGGCTTCCTGAGCCTTGCGAAGAGCTTCCCTGGCTTCTGCGCGCTCCTGTTCCAGAGCCTGACGATTGCTTTCCAGCTGCTCCACCACATCTTCAAACCGAGTATTTTCGCTGGAAACAAATTCTTTGGCCCGCTCCACGATGCGATCCTCCATACCAAGACGGAGACAGATGGCAAAGGCGTTGGAACGGCCGGGAACACCGATCAGCAGCCTGTATGTGGGCCGCAGGGTGGCAACATCAAACTCACAGCAAGCATTTTCCACGCCAGGGGTCTGTAAAGCGTAGGCTTTTAGCTCCGCATAATGGGTGGTGGCCGCTATGCGGCACCCCTGCAGGCGCAAAGCCTCCAAAAGAGCCGTAGCCAGAGCCGCGCCTTCCACCGGATCGGTGCCCGCGCCCAGCTCATCCAGAAGCACAAGGCTTTTTTCATTCGCTTCCTTCACAATACCGATGATGTTCGTCATATGGGCGGAAAAGGTGGAAAGGGACTGTTCGATGCTCTGCTCGTCCCCTATATCAGCCAGAACCGTATCAAAGACGGAAACACGGCTCTCGTCCGCCACAGGCAGCATCAGGCCGCACATAGCCATCAGGCACATCAAGCCGATGGTCTTCAGAGAGACCGTCTTGCCGCCGGTATTGGGGCCGGTGATCACCAGAGTATCGAAACGGGTTCCCAGCTCAATATTAGTGGGGACCACAGCATCCTTGGATATCAAGGGGTGCCTTGCTTTTTTCAGATCTATGATCCCCTCATCGTTCACAAGGGGAATAGTAGCCTTCATTTTATATCCCAGATTAGCCTTGGCAAAAATCAAGTTCAGCTGCACAGCCATAGTGTAGCTGCTGATAACGGCGCTGGCAAAGCTGCCCGCCTCCCCGGAAAGCTCCGCCAGTATGCGGTCAATTTCCGCCTTTTCCCTGGAAAGCAGCACCCGGATCTCGTTGTTGGCCTCTACTACTGCCAAGGGCTCCACAAACACTGTGGCGCCGCTGGATGAAGTATCGTGCACAAGGCCGGGGACTTCCCCACGGCATTCTGCCTTTACGGGCACAACAAAACGGCCGGAACGCATGGTCACAATAGGATCCTGCAGATACTTCTGATAATAGGGGGAACGGATCATCTTATCCAGCTGCTCTCTGGCCCGAAGGGAAGCGCCGCGAATCTTTCTGCGGATGGAAGCAAGCTCCGGCGAAGCGTTATCCGCCATCTCCTCTTCAGAGAGGATAGAGGAAAAAATCCGCTCCTCCAAATATTTATTGGGCATCAGCATATGGAAACGGTCGTCTAAAACGCCCCCTACCCCTTCGCTGCGGCTGCGCCACTCCACAATCCCACGTATCGTCCGCAGGACCTGAGCCACCTGCAGCAGTTCGCCCATAGTGAGCAGCCCGCCCGCCTCCGCCCTGCGGAGGGTAGAGACGATATTTTTCAGCCCGCCGAAGGAAGGGGCGCCGAACCGGGCCATAAGAGAATGGGCTTCTCCAGTTTCTGCCAAAAGGCGGTTGACCTCCATCAGAGAGGAGCAGGGCGCCAGAGAAAGAGCCAGAGAAGCCGCATCCTCACAGGCAGTTTCTTCTGCCAAAAGCTTCAAGATCTTATCCAGTTCCAAAACATGGCAGCTTCGTTTGACATCATATTCTGTATGTGCTGTGCGCGCCGTACGCGCAGTATGCGTATATTCCATATATAAAAACCTCAAACAATCACAATCCAGCCGCGCGTTCCTCCATAAAAGGACAGACAGAACAGGCAGCTCTCTCAAACACGATTTTTGCCGCTTTCTCCAGATGTTCCGGGGTTTTCGATTTTGGCCGATCCTTCCGGCTCCATATAGACATCATGGAAAAAATCCAGGGTCTTGAAGCCTCTTTCCAGAGTGTTCAGCGTATATTCTTCAGAAACCTTCGCCAAAAGTTTCTGCCCGCCGGCAGAAAGAGAAAACCCAAAAAGCTTTTCCAGATCCGCATAGACCGTGTGGCGAAGCCCCATGAGAACGCCTGGCGGAAGGACCCTGTAGGGCGAACGCAGCGGCTCTTTTCTGCCGCATTCCGGGCAGCTTATGACTCCCTCCCGGGGATAAAACCACATTTCCGGCGCTTCATACCGACCACACCGGCGGCAGGCCACCAGATCCGGCATAAAGCCCGCCAAAGAAAGCGAGCGCATCTCCACCACTGCCTTGAGAATCAAAAGAGGCCGGTTCCCCCGGCTCAGATAGTGCAGGGCGTTCAAAAACAAACGTAAAAAATCCCCCGCCGGCGCTTCCTGCGGGGCAAGCACCGACGCCAGTTCACAAAAATACTGAGCAAGAGAAAGCCGGTCTATATCCCGGCGCAGGTCGAAAAACAGCTCCTGCGCCTGGGCTTCGTCGATTATGTATGCATCCCGCCCTTTATAAATCTGAAAGCGGGAATAGCAGAGAAGCTGCGTACCGAAAAACCTCTGGCTGCGAAAGCGGTTTGCCTGCCGGGCAAAGGCCCGCAGAAGGCCCTCCTCCCGGGTGAGGACCGTCACCAGACGGTCACTCTCCCCGATGGATTTTTCCCCTATCACCAATCCGTCTGTTTCGATATGCATCGGGCCTCTCCTTTTCCCCGGAAACATCCGAGACGGCTCCTGTGCGCTCTGCCGCCCCGCTGGAAAATTTGCACTGGCTGTAAATCAGATAATCCTGCACACTTCCGCTGTGCGCAAAACAATCCCACGCTGTCTTTTCATCCATTACCCGCAACCCCTTTCCAAGAAAACGCCGTTTACGGCCTATTGCCATTCGGCATTCCTGTTACCATTCTATGCACGAAGGCAGAACCGACCTCTAAAAAAAGTATTGCCTTTCTTTTTTCGGGGTATGTGAGGGAAATATTGTAATCCTTATTTGTAAAATACGGCTTTTGTAGTTTTATAAAATACATAAGACGGAATCCATGGGGAAGCTCAGACTCCAAAATCCGTTTTATCGTAGCCTAAGCTGCGCAGAAGTCCTTCCCGATTACGCCAGTCTTCCCGTACCTTGACCCACAGTTTCAAATTGATCCTGCAGCCGAAAAAGCGCTCCATGTCCGCCCGGGAATAGCTCCCAACCTTTTTCAGCATGGCACCGCCCTTCCCGATAATAATACCCTTATGGCTCTCCCGTTCACAGAAAATCGTGGCGTCGATATCTGTGATATCGCTGTTCTCCCGCTCGCGCATGCGCTCCACAAAAACGGCCGCGCCGTGAGGAACCTCCCCTTCCAGAAGGCGCAGGAGCTTTTCACGGATGATCTCCGCCGCCAAGACTCTTTCGGGCTGATCGGTAAGCGTATCGTCGGGGAACATATGCCCTCCCGGCTGGCACAGCTTTTTCAGTTCCGGAAGGAGCCCGTCCTTCACGCCGTTTCCATCCTCCGCGGATACGGGCACCACAGCTTCAAAATCATACAGCTGTGAAAATTCCGCCATCTGCGCCATAAGAGGCGATTTATCCTCCAGAAGATCGATCTTATTTATGGCCAGAACCGCCGGAAGAGACATGCTCTTGAACCTCTCGATCAGATCTCGGTCCGCCTGAGATATGGGCTTCCCAGCCTCCGCTACCAGCAGACAGGCGTCCACTCCCGCAACGGATTCCGTCACTGAACGGACCATATATTCACCCAGCCGGCTTTTGGGCCGGTGAAGCCCCGGCGTATCGATAAAGACCAGCTGATCCTCGCCTTCTGTAAGAACGCCCATGATCCTGGTGCGTGTGGTCTGGGGCTTGCGGCTCACAATGGCTACCTTCTGACCCAGCATACGGTTCAGAAGGGAAGATTTCCCCACATTGGGCCGCCCCACAATGGCGATGAAGGCTGTCCGCCCCTTTGGCATATCCGTATATATATCCAAATTATTCAAGTACATTTCCTCTGACTTTCCTACCCTGCCCGCAGAAAAACATGAAGCGCATGTCATAGAAAGAGAGGGCCGCGGGCCAAAACGATCTGACACAGCCTTCTAGTATCACAAAGCCTTCCAGGAATTTCCCGCGGCCGGGATGCTTTCCAAAAGGCCTTCTCCGCCCGTTTTTCTGAAAATAGGGTACATATATAAACAACTGGCCCGAGGACCTTCCCCAGGCTTATTAAAAAGAACCTGCCTTGCGGCCAGGGTCATGGCCTGCCCTTTCTGCCCCGCAGACCCGGAACGCCCCAAAAGCAATACATAAACAGGCAGACCGCCGAAAGGAGCAGGACCGCAAGAGACCAGGGACGCTCCGAAAACCAGGCGGCTATTTCCGGAAACACCTCAGGCCGCCAAAACAGGCAAACCGCTACGGCAAGAGCTGCCGCGGCGCAGATCAGAACAGCCCCGGCAGCAATATCCTTCGCGGCTTTTACAAGAGGGCTGAACTCCTTCCCCACCCGGTCACAGAGCCGTTCCAAAGCAGTGTTCACACATTCCGCCGCCAGGACTAGGGCCATCGTCAAAAACAGTATCGCCCATTCTGCCCTGGTCAAATGAAAAAAGGGTGCGAAAAGCAGCACATAGAACACTGCGGCTGTGTGGATGCGCATATTGCGCTCTTCACAGATACAGCGCAATATGCCGGAAAAAGCATAGCCGAACCCTTTTATAAACCGTCTGATGCCCATAGCGCTCCTTTTCTTCGATCTTTTATGCTGCTGCGGAAAATCCTCTTCCGCCTCAGTCGTCGTCATCCATAAAATAGCTGGCTGCACTGCCGGGAAGCCCCAGCTGGGTCATGATGCGCTCTTCCTTTTCCCGCATATGCATTTTATCCAGAGCGGAGGTCTCATGGTCATACCCAAGCAGATGAAGCATGGAATGGGCCGTCAAATACCCCACCTCGCGCTCAAGACTGTGGCCGTACCGATTCGCCTGCTCCACCGCCTTTTCCATAGAAATCACGATATCTCCCAAAATTTTAGCGCCCGTGTCGTGGTTCTCATCATAGACGCCGTTTTCCCCCATGGGGAAGGAAAGCACATCCGTGGGCATGTCCCTGTCCCGATACTGGCGGTTCAGCTCATGGATCTGCTTATTGTTCACAAAGGTCACGCTGATCTCCGCCGGATACGGAAAATTCTCCATCCGGAGCACCGCGTTGCAGCAGCGCCGCACAAGCATCCTCATGCCGGTAGGGATCTACCTCTTTCTGTGTGTTGTCGATGATAACTCTGATTTTTTCCATACCCTGTACCATACCTTTCCGCCGCCCATATGCGGCTGTTTTATTCCGGCCGCTATGCCGTTTTATCTGGTTTTTATGTCACAACTGTCCCTTTGCCTGAAAGCTTTAAGAAAGCGGGAATCAGCGTCTGGATTCCGCTTTTGCATACGCCTTTATAATATCCTGCACCAGCCTGTGGCGGACCACATCCTTCTCGTCGAACCGAACCTGAGCGATATCGTCGATCCCTTTGAGTATATGCATGACTTCCTTCAGGCCGGACCGGCGTCCGTCCGGAAGATCGATCTGGGTGATATCTCCTGTGATGACCATTTTGGAGTTAAAGCCCAAACGCGTCAGGAACATCTTCATCTGCTCCTGCGTGGTGTTCTGAGCCTCGTCCAGGATGATAAAGCTGTCATCCAATGTTCGGCCGCGCATATACGCAAGGGGGGCCACCTCAATATTTCCCTTTTCCACATATTTCTGGTAAGTTTCTGCTCCCAGCATATCAAACAGGGCGTCGTAGAGGGGCCGCAGATAGGGATCCACCTTCTGCTGCAGATCCCCGGGCAGGAAGCCCAGCTTCTCTCCCGCTTCCACAGCGGGCCGGGTCAGAATGATCCGGTTGACCTGCTGGGCCCTGAAGGCCGAAACAGCCAGAGCCACAGCCAGATATGTCTTTCCAGTGCCGGCGGGGCCCACACCGATGGTGATGGTATGCTCCTTGATGGCGGTGCAGTAACGCTTCTGCCCCAGAGTTTTGGGCTTCACCGGCTTCCCGCGGCTGGTGATGCAGATACAATCCCCCGCAAGGGCCGACAGCTTTTCCTCGGCCCCTTCCTCCACCAATGCCATGCAGTAGCGGATATTCTGATCGTTGAGGGCTTCTCCTCTGTTGACCAGCTCAAGCAGGCTTTCGATCACCCTGGAGGCTTTTTCGACTTCTTCCGGCTCCCCTGCGATGCGGATCTCCCCGCCCCGGCTGGTAACAGCCACATTATATGTCTTCGATATGAGCTTAACGTTTTCATCAAAGCTGCCGAACAGGGCCACCGCCTGCTCCAGCCGGTCAAAACTCACTTTCTTTTCTGTCATTTTCTGTAATCTCCCATTTTGATAAACATTCTTTCCTCTGCAAAACCGCAGACTGTGCGTCTGGAAGCTCCAACGTTCGACCCTCCTGCAGATCTAAAAATGCAGAGCCCTATCTGCTCTTCTTTTTTGTACAGGATATCCAGAAACGGTAAAAACTATTATTCATGTTGTTTATATTTTATCAAGATAGATTATAGCATATTTTCTTTGCTCCGTCACCCGTTCTCGTTTAAAAATTATCATGAAATTATTTGGTTATTTTATGAGAATTTCCGACTGTATTGCTATATTTTCCTCACAGATTATGTTCACAGTGCAATAGAGCGTCTGCCCGCGGATCTCAAATTGTTCATCCTGCTCCAGAATTTTCAGCTCGCTGATCTCCTTCTCCTGCTCTGCTATCTCCTTCCTGGCCAGCTCTTCAGCTTCCTCCCGGCTCCGTTCTCTCTGCCCTCTTTCCACCTTTTTCCACACTTCTTCCGTCCAGTAAACAGGGAGCCGGCTGCCGTTCGCCTTCAGGACTGTCACCGAACCGGAACGCTCCCAGTCCCCTTCCGTGGGAGCTGTTGTCAGGCTCATGGGAATCGGGATTCCGAATATGTGCAGGCTTCTTCTCGTCACAGTCTCACCCGTATAGGTCTTTGTCTCCTCCACAAGCGGTATCTCTGCCGAAAATGTGCGGGAGGTCTTCGCAATGACCCTGCCGTCCGCACGGACGGCAGGCGAGGCCCCGTTTTCCACAGTACCGCTGATCAGAAGCTGGCCGGGGGCTACCGCCTCTCCAGCCGTAACCGCCGCCTTGCCGGAAAACACTTCTATGCGCAAAACCTGCCCTGCCACAGCCGCCTTCATATTGCCCACATGCTCCGTATCCGTCATTTCCGGCTTTTCTACGCCCTCTGTCAGCTGGATATGAACGGCGCTTCCGCTGGTGTTCACAGTGAGCCATGAGATTTCGGGGAATTTCTGCATGAGCCTCTGCTGCATCTTATGGGGATCCAGCTCGGATTTCGCCATTCCCAGACTGAGGCCGGCTTCCTGACAGGCGGCCCTGAATTCCTCCTCACGGATTTTCCCGCAGCCGCTCACTTCGATGCTCCACACCCTGGAGGAAAGAAAAAGCACCAGACATACGGACAGCAGAATCCCTGCGGGTATGCCCTTGCGCTTTCGCATAAAAGAAATCCGGAAAGGCAGCCCCTGTTTTTTCTGCAGGCGCAGCCTGCAGCCTGACCTGCGGGCGTACTGGCGCAGCCGGGGATATTGGGAGGCGGCGGCGAAAGCCGTATGCCTGCCGCCTGCATGCATGCCCCAAAGAGGGATTCCCTGTTTTGCGCACTGGTTGTAGAAGCGCTCGGGCGACCCCTCTATAGAAAACTGCACACTTCCCCGCAGATACCTCACAAGTCCAACCAGCATCCTGTTCTCCCCCTTTTTTCAGACCATAAACTCCATGCCGGTGATGAACCCCTCCACCACCATGGAATCCGCCGTCATACATTTGATCGTCAGCCCTCTCCCTGTAAACCGTACGATCAGCTTTCCCACTCTGACGCGGACTACATCCGTGTCGTATTCCAAAATCCCCCGGCAATCCTCCAGAACCACCTCCCGGTTGCCTCTGAATTCCATTCTGGCTCCTTCCGCTGCGGTCCGAAGCAGCGTCCCTCCCAGTCTCTGCAGAATGCCTCCCGGCGGCGCGTTCCTATCTTCGCCCCGGCCTTTTCTTCCGGAACGTTTTTCCCTGGAATCTCTCACAGAGAAAGCACCCTCTTTCCCGAAACATAATCCCCGCAGCCCCGCTTTGCGCATACAGGCGAAGCAGCCCCGCATTCTTGACGCCCGCCCCT
>OFOK01002479.1_pt1 | contig 10637 bp, 10 predicted proteins | sample 1542001 | NCBI WGS metagenome assembly OFOK01 (sample SAMN04209242, study PRJEB22552) | human gut metagenome | biome: gut; material: feces | host: Homo sapiens | place: USA: Oklahoma
CAGTAAGAGTCCTGCCGGCAAGTTCCATTGAATAACTTTTGTACATATTAATTCTCCTTAAAATTCTTTTGCAGAAGTGTATTCCTCTTCCGAAACTACTAAACAATACATGTACTCTCATGCACTCTTTAGTGGTCTCGGCTTACTTCTGCTTTTCAAAAAACAATAATAAAAACAATAATAGAGCGGAATAATAATTACCCCGCTCTAAAGAAAATACTATTTTCTGAGTCCTAAACGCTCGATAAGTGAACGATATCTCTCGATATCAATCTCCTTAAGGTATGCAAGTAATCCACGTCTCTGACCGATCATCTTTAACATTCCTCTTCTTGAGTGATGATCCTTTGGGTTCTGTTTGAAATGCTCAGTTAACTCTGCGATTCTTGCTGAAAGAATTGCAATCTGAACCTCTGGTGAACCTGTGTCATTTGGTGTTCTACCGTACTCTGCGATAATAGCCTGTTTCTTTTCCTTTGCGATCATTGTTGATCCTCCTTATATTATAATGCGCCCTGATAACTGTATGATGCTCAGCAATAGGTCGGAGTGTCCAACTACCGAACATGGGCAAAGCCATACTTATGCAGTATAGCATAGTAAGCATTTGTTGTAAACTGTTTTTTTATTAATCCGGCAAATATCTTACGACACAAATCGGATTTCTGTAATATGCATTTGAAACCTTGATTCCATCACGCTTGTTGCTGGCATGTACAATCTGTCCGTTTCCGATATAAATTGCAACATGTGAGATACTCCTTCCACTTCCGTAGAAGAATAAATCTCCCGGCTTTGCTTCAGATGCACTGATTTTTGTGCCGTATGAAGGCTGTGCTCTTGATGAATGCGGTAACAAAACTCCATACTTTCCAAGAATTCTCATTGTGAAGCCTGAGCAGTCAACTCCCTTCTCAAGGCTTGTACCACCCCACACATATCTGTTTCCGACAAACTGTAACGCATACGATACAACAGATGCCCTTACATCTGATACGCCGTCACCATACTTCACCTGCTCTATTGTCTTTGCTGTAGGAAGTGCCTGTGCCAGTGTCACATAATCCTGTGATATATATCCTACCGAATCATCCACACTTATCTCAACCCAGCCGTCAGCGACAGAATTAACCGTGAATGCCTCTGAATTTCCAACCTGCGAAAGCACCGCAGCCTCTGTTGACTTCTCTGCACGCACATTCAGTGTTTCCGTATTTACTGTGGCAACCGTCTTAATCTCCTGTTCTGCAATAGCCTCTGCCTCATCTCCTGTCACAAGATACTGCTTGTTTACATATCCTGTCACCTTGCCTGATGTGACCTTGTACCATTCTCCGGCATCCTCAAGAAGCTCACAGGCATTGTGATTGGTAAGTATTCCTATTACCTCGCTGTCTGTCGAAGCTTCCTGTCTGATATTTAAGTTTCCGCTGCTGATAACCGACATACCAAGATTTGTGTAACCACAGGTCTGTGCGGCTGTCGGTGTCTGGGATGCCTCATTTGCCTGTTCTGTCTCCTGTGCAGTATTGCCAACCTGTGCACCCTGAGCAGATGCAGTAACAACATTGCTGTCGTTTTGCGCTACCGATACGTCAGCTCCATAATAAGTAAGAGCCGATGTAACCCCTGCTGTGAGAAGCTCTGTGGCATCTGCCGCCTCTGTCAGACCAAGGGCCACCCCCGCATTGACTGTTCTGTTTTCCTTTAATGATGTTCTGGCATCTACTGTGCTGCTTGAACTCATAGATACAGCACCTATAATAATAGCAAACGCTACAACGCCTGCTGCCTGTCCTAATTTTAATTTATTTTTCATATAGCCTCCAGTTCATGCTATCCATAATCCCATGTTTACGAGTATATCACAAATTGTTAAAATGTCAATATTTCTTCGTAATATTTCCGTAATATTTGTCATTTTTTCGTTATTTTGGGTAATTTCGCAAAAAAACAGCCACACTAGAATGTGTGACTGCCTGCATAATTGATTGTATAATTGATATCTGCACTCATCTGGCTCTTTAACGCTTCTATTGAATCAAACTTCATCTCAGGTCTTACGAACTTATGAAGCTCTACCATGATATCCTGTCCGTAAACATCCTGCCCAAAATCTATGATATATGTCTCTGCACCGATTGGATTTTTGCCCTCTATAGTAGGCTTGCATCCTATATTGGTTACACCAAGGTACCAGTTGTCCCTGACAAGAACTCTTGACATATACACTCCCTTTGGTGGAAGCAGCTTATCGTGCGGCACTGAAAGGTTGACTGTCGGAATGCCAATAGTCCTGCCCAGTGCTCTGCCATGCACTACTCTTCCTTTTATGAAAAAGGGATATCCCAGCAGTTCATTCGCCTTTTTAATATGTCCTGCCGCAATCTCCTCGCGGATATAGGTACTGCTTATATCCCTGTCTCCATCCTTTATCTTGTCCACCACAATAAGCTCGTATCCAAGCTCTCCTGCCATCGCAGAAAGCAGCCGATGGTCTCCTGCCCTGTTGTGCCCGAAACGGAAATCATCTCCGACAATGATACACTTGACATTAAGACTTTTAACTATCCATCTGACAAACGCATCCGCCTCCATCGTCATCACCTGTGGCACAAACGGACACTCTATCAGATAGTCAATACCTGATTTTTCAAACACATACTCTTTTTCATCGTTTGTGATTATAACCTTTGACTCAACGCCAAGTACCTCCGATTTGGGAGGAATGTCAAACGTAAATATGATGCGCTTGTAACCATGCAGATTGCTCTGTTCAATTTGCTTTTCCATCAGAAATTCATGTCCTCTGTGAAGCCCGTCAAACTTTCCAAACGAGATGACGGACGGCTCCTTGACATGAAAATCCAGAGTTTTGCTTATATATTCCATAATATCTGTATACTATTCTATTCCATAAAAATCTTAACCGGCTTAAACTCACCGGTCTCATCAAGATACGAATACACCCCGACAAATATGCCCTCATGATTGTATACTCTGTATCTTATATCAGAGTCAGCACTGTGTTTTAAATAATCCGTAAGCACTGCCGGAATTTTATTTCCATTTCTGACAAGCTTATCAGCATCTGAAGCAGTATGCACTGCCGGCAGATTTTCGAATACTCCGTCAACAGGCATCACCATATCAAAGCAGCCTTCATCCACCTTTGACTGAATTTGTGAAAGTGTAAGTGTATGCTCTAAGTCAAAGCCTGCTACCCTTACTCTAAGCAGTGACTTCATGCAGCCATGGCAACCCAGCCTCTCTCCGATGTCATTGCACAGCGTCCTGATATATGTGCCCTTTGAACAGTGCACCGTCATCGTAACCTCCGGTAAATCAATGCTTTCAACCTTGATATCAAACACCTCGATATCCCTGGCTTTTCTCTCTATAACCTTGCCCTCCCTGGCAAGCTCATAGAGCTTTTTCCCATTGACCTTTAGAGCCGAATACATTGGCGGCACCTGCTTTTGTCTGCCAATAAACTGTGATATTGCATCATACACCGCCTGCTCAGTCACATTGACCTTAGCCTGATTTAAGACCTGCCCTGAAATATCCTGTGTATCTGTCTCCTGTCCTAAAAGCAGCACAGCTTTATAGACCTTGTCCTTATCTGTCAAAAGGTCACACACTCTGGTTGCCTTTCCAAGGCAGACAGGAAGGACGCCTTGCGCATCAGGATCAAGTGTACCTGTATGACCAATCTTCTTCTGGTGGAATATGCCTCGAAGCTTTGCCACAACGTCAAAGCTTGTATAGCCCTTTTCCTTGTATACATTGATTATTCCATTAACCATCTGCCCAAGAATCTCTCCCTAAATATTATCCTTAATTGCCGTAAGGATGCGGTCTGTTGCCACCTCAAGCGGTCCGTCAATCGTAAATCCGGCTGCCTTTACATGTCCACCGCCGCCAAATACCGACGCAACCTTTGCCACATCATAATCACCGTTTACGCGCAGGCTGCCCTTGTAGGTACCATCCTCATTTTCGTAGAGAAATACAGCAACCTTTATATCCTTTGTCACGCGCAGCTGATTTACAATACCATCAAGATGCTTTGGAAGCACATCGTACTTCTCCATCTCAGCGCGCGATACTGCAGACAATATAACATCACCATTCAGATACAAAGCAGCATTCAAAAGTGCCTGCCCCATAATCTTGTTCTGAGCAAATGTCTTTGTATAAAATGTATCATCGATTATCCTTGAATAATCAATGCCCATCTCCATCAGGGAGCCTGCTATATCCATAGTCTTTTTTGAAGTGCATGAATACTGGAACACGCCTGTATCATGCACCATGCCTGTGTAAATACACTCTGCTATCTGTATTGTAATGCGCTCCTTAGGCAGAAGTTCAAACACAAGCTCACAGGTTGAGCTCGCATCCGGAAAGATGTAATTTGCGTCTGCAAAGGCCCCGTTTGTAACATGATGATCTATGCAAAGTGTCCTTTTTGCAGACTCAAAATACTTAGCTGCACTTCCCAGTCTGCCTGTGTCACTGCAGTCACATGCTATGAACAGATCGTATACTGTATCATCCGCATAGCTGCTGTCAATCTCATCTGCTCTTTGCATAAACTTAAAGATGTTCGGGCTTGGCTCTAAATAAAGCCTTGCCTTTATATCAGGATAATAATCCTTTATGTAGTTGTATACCGCAAGTGTTGAGCCGACACAGTCGCCGTCCGGTCTCACATGACCGGAAACGGCAACTGATTGTGCATCCTTTAAAATAGAATCAATCTCTGTCATAATCAATCCTCTTTGTTAATCCTCTTTGAGATTTTTTGTTACTTCATCAATCTTTTTAGACATCTCAACACCATACTCTATAGACTGGTCTATGATAAATGTAATGGCAGGTGTATTTCTTAAATTGATGTTCTTTGCGAGAGTTCTGCGTATATATCCCTCCGCTGACTTAAGTCCTGCAAGTGTATCAGCCTGTGATTTCTTGTCACCAAGCACACTGATATAAGCCTTTGCTGTCTTTAAATCAGGTGCCACCTCGACAGCAACAACACTTGTCATGGGATTGATACGCGGATCCTTTATCTCACCGCGTATGATATTTGACAGTTCACGCATTACCTCTTCGTTGATACGAATATTTTTTATGCTGTTCTTTCTCATATAATCCCGCTTTCTTTTTATATTAAACCGTAACTATCCGAATAGCTGCATTAATTCAAGATAACCAATATATGATTATCTCGGAACCTCTACCATCTTGTAAGCTTCAACTATATCGAATTCCTGAATATCATTAAATCCGTCAAATACAAGACCACACTCATAGCCTGTCTTGACCTCCTTGACGTCATCCTTGAATCTCTTGAGTGAAGCAAGGTCTCCCTCGAATATCTGCTCACCCTCTCTGCTAATTCTGACACGGCAGCCTCTCTCCATAAATCCGTCAAGCACATATGAACCTGCAATGTTTCCAACGCCTGAAGCCTTGAAAATCTGTCTGATTTCCGCATGTCCGATAACCTTCTCCTCAAATACAGGATCAAGCATACCCTTCATGGCAGCAGATACATCCTCGATTGCATTGTAGATGACCTTGTAAAGTCTGATATCTACGCCCTCACGGTCTGCTGTAGCCTTGGCAACAGGATCCGGTCTGACGTTAAAGCCAATGATGATTGCATTTGATGCTGATGCAAGGATAACATCTGACTCGTTGATGGCACCAACACCGCCATGGATGACCTTGACCACAACCTCCTCATTTGAAAGCTTGACAAGACTCTGTTTAACAGCTTCAACTGAACCCTGTACATCTGCCTTTACGATGATATCAAGCTCCTTCATATTGCCGGACTGAATCTGTGAGAACAGATCATCAAGTGACATCTTTGCCTTTGTATCCTCAATGAGCTTATTCTTTTCCTCTGAAATATATGTGTCAGAAAATGCCTTTGCCTCCTTCTCTGAATCACATGCCACAAATGTCTCTCCTGCTGAAGGCACACTGTTTAGTCCAAGTATCTCTACAGGTGTAGAAGGCTTAGCCTCCTTTACTCTGCGGCCCTTGTCATCAATCATGGCTCTTACCTTACCATAGCTGCTTCCACATGCGATAGGATCTCCGACATGGAGTGTTCCTTTTTGTACAAGCACTGTGGCAACCGCACCACGGCCTTTATCAAGCTGTGCTTCAATTACGAGACCTCTTGCGTTTCTATCAGGATTAGCCTTGAGCTCGAGCACCTCTGCTGTGAGAAGAATCATCTCAAGGAGATTGTCGATACCCTCCTTAGTATGTGCAGATACAGGACAGAATATTGTGCTTCCACCCCAATCCTCCGGGATAAGCTCATACTCTGAGAGCTCCTGCTTAACCTTGTCGATATTGGCACTTGGCTTATCTATCTTGTTGACAGCAACGATAATCTCTACACCGGCTGCCTTTGCATGGTTTATTGCCTCAACAGTCTGCGGCATTACACCATCATCTGCAGCAACAACAAGGATTGCGATATCAGTAGAGTTTGCACCACGCATACGCATTGCTGTAAATGCCTCATGTCCCGGTGTATCAAGGAATGTGATGTTCTGACCATTGATTGATACAACAGATGCACCGATGTGCTGTGTGATACCACCTGCCTCACGGTCTGTAACACGTGTCTGTCTGATGGCATCAAGCAGTGATGTCTTACCATGATCTACGTGACCCATTACACAGACTACAGGTGGACGAGGAACCATCTTGCTCTCATCCTCTTCATCCTCCTTGAGAAGCTCTGCAATCACATCGACTTTCTCCTCTTCCTCACATATGAAATTGAACTCTAAAGCAATCTCCTCAGCAGCTGCAAAATCAACCTCAGAGTTAACTGTTACCATCTCGCCCTTCATAAAAAGCTTCTTTACGATGGCTGAAGGCTGAACCTTCATCTTATCAGCTAAGTCCCTTATTGTAATCTTCTCCGGAAGAGAAATTGTCTTAATCTCGTTCTCATCCTCTTTTGGCTGTGCCTTCGGCTGCTGTGGCTTTTTCTTACCGCCGTGCTTCTCGAGATTGATGTAATTCTCCTGCTTCTTTCCGAGCTTATCCTGCTTCTGGCTCTGATTGTGATTATGCTTATTCTTTCTATCGTTGCCTCTGTCGCGGCTCTCCTTTCCTCTTACATCATCAGGAGCTGCAACTGCAACTGTTTCTTTTCTGAAACGATTTCTGTCATCACCTCTGCTGCCTGTTCTATCGTTATTTCTGTCATTGCTCCTGCTTCTGTCATTGCTTCTGCTTCTGTCATTATTTCTGTCAAAGCTTCTGCCACCCTCTGCAGGACGTCTGGCGTCATTTCTGAAGCCTCGGTTATTGTCTCTATTATTGTCTCTGCTGTTATCTCGGTTATTGTTGTCGCGATTGTTTGTTCTTCTATCGCTGTTTCTGTCCGTATTTCTGCTTCTGTCGGCATTTCTGTCAGTGTTTCTGTTGTTGATTTTGTCGCCATTGTCCTGACGTCTGTCGCTTCTTCTATCAGCGTCAGCCTGACGTGCCGGACGCGAATTGGCTGCCTTCATATCTGCATACGGATCCGCTGTACGCTCACTTATAGGGCGCATAGCTCTCTCTCCGACAGGTCTTGGCTTAATAATGCTGTGCTGCTCAGGACGTGATGACTGATTATCGCGTCTTCCATTGCCATTCCTGCGCTGCGAACTGTTATTTCCATTATTTCCGCTGCCGTTTCCACCATTTGTTTTCCTACCCTGCTTACTGTACTGGGCATTGAAAACTGCTGTGATGCTTGCCTTTTTCTTTGGTCTGTCGGCTGCCTTAGCCTCATCCTTTTTAGGTTCTTCCTTCTTAGGTGCATCTTTTTTTGCTTCTGTTTTTGCGTACTTCTTTCGTACAATTTGCTGTGCCTCATCCTCAAGACCGCTCTGCACATTTTTGACAGCAAACTGTGTGCCGTTTAATGTGTCTATGACTTCCTGCGACTTTATATTTAATTCTTTTGCAAGTTCATGAACTCTCATTTTTGCCATATATCTATTTTCCTCCATTATTCAGTTTTATTCGACTGCAGCTTTTTTATCACTGCATTTGCAAGGTTTTCATCCGTTACTGCAAGGGAAGCGCGAAACTCTTTGCCTATTGCATTCCCTAACCCCACCTTGTCACTATAAAAATAAATCGGAACCTCATAGAAAGCAGTCATATCCGAAAAATGCTTCTTTGTGTTGTCTGATGAATCATCTGCAACTATCACTAAAAATGCCTTTCCTGTCTTTACAGCTTTCTCTGTAGAAAACTCTCCGCTAACCACATTGCCTGACTTTGCTGCTAAGCCCAGCATAGAAAGTACTCTATCTGTCAATTTGGTTCATCTCCTTTTCAAGCTCCTCATATACCTGTTCTGATACACTAACGCCAAGGGATCGCTCAAGTGCCTTTGTCTTTTTAGCCTTTTTAAAGCATTCAAGACTCTTACATATATAAGCTCCCCTGCCGTTTTTCTTGCCGGTGTCATCGAGAATTATGTCGCCCTCCGCAGTCTTTACCACGCGAATAAGTGACTTCTTTTCCTTCATCTCCTGACAACCTACGCATTTGCGCATTGGAATCTTTTTATTTGCCATTACTGCTCATCACCACTATCTGCCGCATCATTTTCTGTACCTGCTGCTCCGTTCTCGTCAGCCTCTGTATCAAAAGCCTCTGCCTGTACATCTGCCTGTTCTGTATCAGCTAATCTCTCGTTCTCAGCAAGCTCATCATCCGAATAATCATAATCGTCATCATAATCATCCTCTTCATAGTCATTCTCATAATCCATGAAGTCCCCTGACTCTCTGGCCTGTGTCTCGCTCTTGATATCAATCTTGAAGCCTGTAAGTCTTGCTGCAAGTCTTGCATTCTGTCCTTCCTTACCGATTGCAAGCGAAAGCTGATAATCCGGAACAACAACCTTTGCTGATTTCTCATCTGCATCTGCGATAACAGAGATAACCTTTGCAGGGCTAAGTGCGTTCTGGATAAGTATTGCCGGATTCTCATCCCATGTGATGATATCGATTTTCTCACCGCGAAGCTCATTTACGATAGCATTTACTCTGGCACCATTCATACCTACACATGCTCCTACAGGGTCTACGTTTGGATCATTTGACCATACTGCAATCTTTGTTCTGCTTCCGGCCTCACGTGAAATAGCCTTTATCTCAACTATGCCCTCTTTAACCTCTGTAACCTCTGACTCGAAAAGTCTCTTCACAAGCTCAGGGTGTGTTCTTGAAACAAGAATCTTTGGCCCCTTTGATGTGGACTTAACCTCAAGGATATATACCTTGATACGCTCTGTAGGCTTGAATACCTCACCCTTTATCTGCTCACTCTCAGTCAGAAGTGCATCTGCCTTACCTAAGTTGATGCTGACATTCTTTCCGATGTATCTTTGAACAACACCTGTCACAACATCCTTTTCCTTGCTGTTGTACTCGTCAAATATTACCTTTCTCTCCTCCTCGCGGATTTTCTGAAGGATAACATTCTTTGCGTTCTGTGTAGCAATACGTCCGAATTCCTTTGACTTAACCTCAACTCTCACGATATCTCCAAGCTGATAGTTACCGTTTACCTTGTGCGCATCTGCTAAGGAAATCTCCTCAACCGGATCCTCAACCGTATCTACAACCGTCTTCTCCTGGTAGCATGAGAAAGCACATGTCTCAGGATCTATTTCTACCTTTACATTGTCTGATTTACCAAAATGGTTCTTGCAGGCAGTCACAAGAGAGTTCTCAATTGCCTCAAGTAAAGTTTCTTTACTGATGTTTTTCTCCTGCTCTAATATATTTAACGCTTCTAATAACTCATTGCTCATTATTTTTTCCTCCTATTTGTGTTATCGTGCGCTTTAATTAAAAATCCAATGCCTGACGTATAAGCGCAATGTCACTCTTATTGAATGTAGTCTCATTGCCGTCTTCATCGGTTATTGTCACTGTATCCTTATCATAGGCTTTAAGCAGACCATAAAATTCCTTTGATTTGTTGATAGCCCTGTATGTGCGAATCTCTATCTCCTTATTCATATTGCGCACATAGTCCTTTTCCTTCTTGAGAGGTCTTCCAAGCCCCGGCGAGCTGACCTCGAAGGTGTACGAATCAGGAATATAGTCCTCTCTGTCGAGAATCTCATTCATCTGCCTTGCAACCACTTCACAGTCATCAACAGTTATGCCACCCTCCTTATCGATATATGCTCTCAGGTAGTTCACGCCGCCTTCCTTAACATACTCGACATCAACAAGCTCAAAATTCATGCTGTCAAGAATTGGTTGTATAAAGTTCTCCGTCTTTGCCTCATATATACTTGCCTTTGACATTTTATCACCTCTCTTTTTTATACTTGTAACTATTCATAATTGTTCCAAGTGGTTCTGAATAGCTGCCTGATGTTTATAAACGTGAATTGAGAGAGGACTTTTGCCCTCTCTCAATCTAGTCAACGTTGTTATCATAGGTATAATAGCACTATCAGAAAAAAAAATCAAGTTTTTTTAAAAAAGTACTTGCTTTTTTTGAAACTCCATGATAGTATAATACACGGTTCGTTGGTCAAGCGGTTAAGACGCCGCCCTCTCACGGCGGAA
>OFOK01002483.1_pt1 | contig 10634 bp, 10 predicted proteins | sample 1542001 | NCBI WGS metagenome assembly OFOK01 (sample SAMN04209242, study PRJEB22552) | human gut metagenome | biome: gut; material: feces | host: Homo sapiens | place: USA: Oklahoma
CAAAATATATTGTAAAACTTACTGTCCACGCCATTACAAGCAAAAGCAATAATGGAAAAAAGACAAAATAAATATCTATTTTCCTATTACCCATAAAAAGAAATACCTGATCACAATAGAGCAGTACTATATATTCCAGCAAAACAAAAAATGCAAATATCTTTTTATATTTTATAAATACTCTGCGGACCACCGCCCTGCAATTTACCGACCAAAACACCATTCCCATAAGAATGGCTCTGCTGAAAGCCATAATAACCACCCGTTCAGCACTCATTTGTAACTGAATATTTTCAGCGAATTGTATTTCTTTCACTGCCACTGTCCATATATATACAAATAATACATCAAATAAAGAAATTGTTTCAAAATATAATGCCGTTAATATAAAACATTTCCAAAAAGCCATCTTAAAACACAGCCAGGCTATAACAGAGGAAATACAGATACAAGTCAGCATAAAATAACGGGAATACAAACCGCTCGTAATTCTCTGATAAATAAGCAGAAGACTTACTGCCGTCATAAGAAAGAGCAGCAGACCAGATTTCCATTTCCCGGCTCCCCTCTTCTCTGAAAACATAAAAAGTATATAAAAAATTCCCAGTATTTCCACTATGGAAAGTATTCCTTCCCAAATTCTCAGCACGATCATATTCTGTCCTTCCAAAAATGAAGGATTGCATTCTTAACTTTAATTTCATAAGTCCTGCCAATAGGGAGCGTTTCCCCATTTCTTACCACGATCTCTTTGTTTACAAGCCTGACAATATGTTCTATGTTCACCACATATCCTCTTTCCACAAACAGAAACCCATCTGTCCCCAAGTCATCAAAAACAGCTTTCAGGGATTTCCTGATACGGACTTCCCTGTCCTTCAGCACAAAAACCGTATTGTTTTTCTCCCTGTATAAATAGATAATATCATCATATTCCAGTTGTTCAAACCTTGTATCCGTTACTATTCGGTATGTTTTATTATATGTACTGTGATATTCCGTCCAAAACCTTTGGAGAGTTCTATCCATGTTATCTTCAAGCAGGCTCTTTGGGATATAGGATAACTCTTTATAATTGTAACCTTCTGCTGCCAGTTCTTCATGGGAGGTAAGAAAAACCAGATACGCCTCCGGCGCTTCCTTCCTTATTTTTCCCGCCAGCTCAAATCCATCCATTTCCGGCATTTCAATATCCAGAAAATAAAGATCCCAATGCTTTCCGTTCTTTAAATCATATACTGCTTCAGCCGGACTATTATATAGCCACAACTCATGAAGCTTTTCCTTTTCCCGAAAAAAATTCTCCACATGCCGGCAAAATACCGGGTGAAAATCCATATCATCATCGATCAACGCTATATTTATCAATCTATCAGCCCCTTTTAATAATGATAACAAATTTTTATTCCTTTTGCCTGGTTTGTCCTTAAATGGCATTTTTTTGGGTGTAAATGATTAAAGGAAAGCCATAATCTTATTTTTTTGTATGATGGAAAGCAGTACAATTAATATGTTATAATAGCTTTGAACCCCTGAACGGGAAGCCCCGGGCATCCCTCCCTATAAACAGGAAAGGATTTTTTATGCACTCCAAACTCATATTAGTGGAAGGAATTCCCGGTTCGGGAAAATCCACCTTCGCTCAGAAAATTGCCGACTGCTATAGCACCCGCGGCCAAAAAACAAATTTATACACGGAAGGCGATTATCATCCCGCCGACCTTGCCTGGAATGCCCGTCTTCCCCTGGAAGAACTGGACAATATCCTCGCCCCTTACTCCGCATTCCGTGCCGACATTGATAAAAACACCCATATAGAAGACGGATATGCCATCATATCCTATACCCACGTCACTACCGGCACCCCTGAATTTTATAAAGCCATGGAAGACAGAGAGGTATATGACAGCCGGATCCCCTTTCCCGAATTCCGTGAGTTGATCCACAAAAGATGGCTCGCCTTCGGCACACAGGCAAAAGAAAAGGATGAACTCACCATATTCGAATGCGCTTTCCTTCAGAACCAGGTCACAGAGCTTATGCTCATACAGCTTGCCGATACAGAAACAATGAAACAATATTTCAATGATCTCATCAGCACGGTTCTGCCGCTTTCCCCTGTTCTGTTTTACCTTTCCCAGACCAACGTAAGGGAAACCATTACGCGCGTCGCCAAACAAAGAGTCTCCGAATACGGCTCCTGGATAGATGCCCTCATCCAATACATGGAGAATACCCCTTACGGCAGAAAACACGGCATCAATGGCTTCGATGATGTGATCCGGACCCTGGAAATACGACAGCAAACCGAATTGGAAATCATCCGTGCCCTTCCCATCCGCACCCACATCCTTGAAAATTCCAGCTATGACTGGGACGCGCTGTGGAAAAAAGCAGAATCCTACTTACCCTGACAATCTTAGCGTCACATTTCATACCGGTCCCGCACTTTTTCTGCTATTGGATATCTTCTCTTTGCATGTTATAATGTCGATAGCCTGATAAATGCCGTATCCATCAGTTGTAAACCTTTTACCGGAGCCAAAAGACCATGTTTTATTTACCCGGCAGCCTTTCACCGCCGCTGCCCCTGTTTATCGCAAAAAGGAGTATCAAACCCGAAAAATGAATGCAAAAGTATTAAACACTCTTGAATATAACAAAATCATAAACCGCCTCACCGAACATGCCACCTCCGATCCCGGGCGCAAACTGTGCCGGGAACTGGTGCCCATGACGGATTTGGAGGAAATACAGACCGCCCAGATGGAGACCAGGGACGCCCTCACCCGCCTGTTTAAAAAAGGAAGCATATCCTTCGGCAGCAACCGTGAGCTGGGCATGAGCCTGAAATCCCTGGAAATCGGCAGCACCCTTTCCGCGCCGGAGCTTCTTAGAATCGCCGGCCTTCTGGAAAACGCCGCCCGTGTTAAAAATTACGGAAGACAGGATCGGGAAGACACGCCCGAGGACTCCCTTACCGCCCTTTTCCAGGGCATCGAGCCTCTCACGCTTCTTTCCAATGAAATTTACCGCTGTATCCTTTCCGAAGAAGAAATCGCAGATGATGCAAGCCCCGGGCTGAAGCATGTCCGCCGCAGCATGTCCATAACCACCGACCGCATCCATTCCCAGCTTTCCGGCATGGTGAACGGCTCCCTGCATTCCTATCTGCAGGACGCTCTCATCACTTCCCGGAACGGCCGTTACTGTATTCCGGTTAAAGCAGAGTACCGCAGCCAGGTACCCGGCATGATCCACGATCAGTCCTCCACAGGAAGCACGCTGTTTATCGAGCCTGCCGCTGTCGTAAATCTGAATAACCAGATGCGGGAACTGGAAATCAAGGAACAGGAAGAAATCGAAAAAGTACTTGCTTCCCTCAGCGCACAGGTCGCTGAGCATACCGAGGATATCGCGGAAAACCAGAGAATCCTCACTCTTCTTGACTTCATTTTTGCCAAGGCGTCCCTCGCCCTGGAGCAGAACGCAACGGAACCGATTTTCAACGAGGATCACATCCTGAATATCCGCGGGGCAAGACACCCGCTTCTGGATAAGAAAAAAACCGTTCCCATCGACATCCGGCTGGGAAGGGATTATGACCTGCTGATAATCACCGGCCCTAATACCGGCGGTAAAACAGTATCCTTAAAAACCACCGGCCTTTTCTGCCTTATGGGTCAGGCAGGCCTTCATATTCCCGCCCTGGATCGTTCGGAGCTGTCCATCTTCCGTGAAGTTTATGCAGATATCGGTGATGAACAGAGCATTGAGCAGAGCCTGAGTACCTTCTCTTCTCACATGACCTCCATCGTTTCCATCCTCAAAAATGCGAACGCCGATTCCCTCTGTCTTTTCGACGAGCTCGGCGCGGGCACGGATCCCACGGAAGGCGCAGCCCTGGCTATCGCCATCCTCAACTTCCTGCACGACAGAGGAATCCGTACCATGGCCACCACCCATTACAGCGAGCTGAAGGTATATGCCCTCTCCACCTCCTTTGTGGAAAATGCCTGCTGCGAATTTGATGTGGAATCCCTTCGCCCCACCTACCGCCTGCTCATCGGCATTCCCGGGAAGAGCAACGCCTTTGCCATTTCATCAAGGCTGGGCCTTTCCGATGATATTATCAATTCCGCCCGCACCCAGATCAGTGCGGAGGCTAAAAGCTTTGAAGATTTGCTTACCGATTTGGAGCAGAGCCGTGTTACAATAGAGAAAGAACAGCTGGAGATCGCTTCCTACAAAAGAGAAGTGGAAGCCCTCAAAAAGCAGCTGGAAGCCAAACAGGAAAAAATTGACCAGGCAAAAGAACGCATTCTGCGGGAGGCCAACGAACAGGCCCGTGAAATCCTTCAGGATGCCAAAAATACAGCCGATGAGACTATCCGTGCCTTCCAGAAGGCCGGCCCCGGCGCATCCATGAAGGATCTGGAAAAAGCCAGGGAAAACCTTCGCGGTAAAATTTCCGATAAAAACGAAAAGCTGGCCGTTAAGAACCAGCAGCCCGCACAGTCCGGTGTCAAGCCCTCCCAGCTGAAGCTGGGTGAATCCGTCCGTATTGTTTCCATGGGACTGAAAGGCACCGTAAGCACCATGCCCGACAACAAGGGCAACCTGTTCGTACAATGCGGCATCATCCGTACTCAGACCAACATCCGGGACCTGGTGCTTATCCAGGAAAAAGATGCGTCCGCCACCGCCAAAGCCGGCCGTACCGGCTCCGGAAAGATACGTATGTCCAAATCTCTTTCCATTTCTTCAGAAATCAACCTGCTGGGGAAAACGGTGGATGAAGCCATGTCGGTGCTGGACAAATACCTGGATGACGCCTATCTGGCCCATCTTTCCACCGTGCGCATTGTGCACGGGAAAGGAACCGGCGCCCTTCGTAATGCAGTACAGAACCATCTGCGCAAAGTAAAGTATGTAAAATCCTACCGCCTTGGGGAATACGGCGAAGGGGACGCAGGTGTCACCATAGTGGAATTCAAATCCTGAGCCTGATATAGCGGGAGCCCCGCTGCGCAGTATTTCAGGCATGCTCTTTCCTCATTGTAAAGGAGACAACTTACATGGTAAATAAACAGAAAATTTTGATTGTGGACGATGATAACAACATCGCAGAACTGATTTCCCTGTATCTGACAAAGGAATGCTTTGAAACCATGATCGTAGGGGACGGGGAATCCGCTCTCTCCGCGGTGGACAGCTTTTCTCCCAACCTGATCCTGCTGGATCTGATGCTTCCCGGCATAGACGGCTATCAGGTATGCCGCGAGGTCCGCAGCAAGTCCAACATTCCTATCATCATGCTTTCCGCCAAGGGAGAAATCTTTGACAAGGTACTGGGCCTTGAGCTGGGCGCCGATGACTATATGGAAAAGCCCTTTGATTCCAAGGAACTGGTGGCCCGCGTGAAAGCGGTGCTGCGGCGCTATAAAACAGCCCCCGCCGCTCCGGAGCCTTCCAATATCAAATGCGTGGAATATCCGGATCTCACTGTCAACCAGACAAACTACTCCGTTCTCTATATGGGGAAATCAGTGGAAATGCCGCCAAAGGAACTGGAACTGCTTTATTTCCTTGCTTCCTCCCCCAACCATGTCTTCACCAGAGAACAGCTTCTGGATCAGATTTGGGGATATGAGTATATTGGAGATACCCGTACCGTTGACGTGCATATCAAGCGTCTGCGGGAAAAAATAAAGGATCATGAATCCTGGAGGATTGCTACGATCTGGGGCATTGGTTATAAATTTGAAGTAAGGCAATAAACTGAGGTGAAACAATGAGGAAAACCCTCTATTTAAAATTCCTGCTGGCCTACCTGATATTTGGATTTTTCGGCTTCATCGTAGTTGCCACCTTTGGTTCCAGCATGACTCTGGAACATATGAAAAGAGAAAAAGCAGATACCCTATATAAGGAAGCGACTCTCATCGCCAATACCTATGCATCGGATCTGTATAATAACGAAGCTTCCCTGGAAACGGTAAAAATTCAGCTGGATTCCCTGGCTGTTTATCTGGATTCCACCATATGGATCATCAACCCTTCCGGCCGTATGATAATGGACACCAACACCCCTGTGGATTTGGATCATCCCCGTATCGTGGAGGGCTTTAACGCTACGGAAACAGTCGGCTCCTATTATACAATCGGTAATTTTTTCGACAGCTTTGATAAGGAAATGTTAAGCGTCTACGCCCCCATTACTTCTGATTTCAAGGTACGGGGATATGTTGTCATACACACGGCTATGGCGTCCCTGCGCTCCACCAGTGAAAGCCTGCTCAGTATTTCCTATATTATTCTGGTAATCCTTTTCCTGCTGTCTCTTATCATCCTCATCTTTTTTACGGAGATGGTTTATCTTCCCCTGCGTAAAATTACCGAGGCCACGGAGCAGTATGCGGCGGGCAACCTGCATTATGAATTCCAGGTGGACAGCGAAGATGAGATCGGTTATCTCGCTGCGTCCCTGTCCTATATGGCCAGTGAAATTGCCCGCGGTGAGGACAACCAGAAGAAATTTATTGCCAATGTTTCCCATGACTTCCGTTCACCCCTGACCTCTATCAAGGGCTATCTGGAAGCCATGCTGGACGGCACCATCCCCCCTGAGCTGCATGAAAAATACCTGAAAATCGTCCTGAACGAAACGGAGCGTCTCACCAAGCTCACCAACAGCCTGCTTACCCTGAATAACCTGAATACCAGGGGTATGGTACTGGAAAAGACGGATTTTGACATCAACTCCATCATCCGCAATACCGCCGCCTCTTTTGAAGGCACCTGCCAGCAAAAGCACATTGCCATTGAGCTTGTGCTCACCGGCGAACAGCTTTTTGTAAACGGCGATATGGGAAAAATCCAACAGGTGCTGTATAACCTGCTGGACAACGCAATTAAATTTTCCCACTCCGATTCGGTTATTAAGATAGAAACCACGGAAAAAAGGAATAAGGTTTTTGTCTCCATTAAAGACAGCGGAATCGGTATCCCCAAGGAAAGCCTGAAGCTGATTTGGGATCGCTTTTATAAAACGGACCTCTCACGAGGCAAGGATAAAAAGGGCACCGGCCTGGGCCTGTCCATTACCAGAGAAATCATTCAGGCTCACAATGAAAATATCAATGTTATCAGCACCGAAGGTGTGGGCACTGAATTTATCTTCAGCCTGCCTGTGACAGATGATGAAGACGAATAAATAAATGCCGGGCGGAATTGTATTTTTCCCCCGCCCCACGCTTTTTAAGGCCGGACTGCCGGGAACAAGCTTTTGTTTCCGGCAGTCCTTTTTTATTTCCAGATATTGTTTTTAAAAAATATAAACGGGGTATTGACAACATTATCATAGTGTTCTATAGTGTACTTATACAACAAGTACACTATAGAACACTCCGGAGGGTTTTGTGGAAATTATAATCAGTAATAATTCAAGCAAGCCTATATACGAACAGATAACCTCGCAGATGAAGTCAATGATTATGAACGGGCAGCTGCAGGCAGGAGATGCCATCCCTTCCATGCGCGCCCTGGCGAAATCACTGCATATCAGCGTTATCACTGTCCAAAAGGCTTATGAGGATCTGCAGAGAGACGGATTCATCGAAACAACTGTCGGACGCGGCAGCTTCGTATCCGCAAGAAACAGAGATTTTTATCAGGAAGAGCAGCAGCGAAAGGTAGAGGAATTTTTGCAGGAGGCTGTGGAAACAGCCCGTGCCTGCGGTATTCCGCTGGAAAAGCTCCAGGAAATACTGGCACTGTTCTATGAAGAATCAGAAGAATAATATGGCGTGCCCTGCGCGCAGATGGGAGAAAATATGGTATCCGCATTACAGATAACTGACTTGACAAAAGAATATCCCGGCTTCAAGCTGGATCATGTTTCCTTTACTCTTCCCCAGGGAACCATCATGGGGTTAATTGGAGAAAATGGCGCAGGCAAGAGCACCACTATCAACGCCATATTGGATTTAATTAAGCGGGATGAAGGATCCGTTACCTTCTGGGGAGAAGAGCTTTCCAAAAATCCCAGACAGCTGAAGGAAAATATCGGCGTTGTTTTCGACGGAATTAATTTTTATGAAACGCTTACTCCCGTCAAAGTGGGAAAGATTTCCGCAGCTGCCTACCGTCAATGGAATCCGGTTGTTTACAAAGACTATCTGGATAAATTCCAGCTGCCCTCCAACCAGGAAATCAAAACCTTTTCCAAAGGTATGAAAATGAAGCTGTGTATCGCCAACGCTCTTTCCCATGATTCCAAGCTTCTCATTCTGGATGAGGCCACCAGCGGGCTGGATCCGGTTATGAGAGATGATATTCTGGATATATTTCTGGATTATATCCAGGATGAAAATCATTCCATTCTGATGTCCTCTCATATCACAACGGATTTGGAAAAGATTGCAGACTACGTCACATTTATCCATGAAGGCAAAATTGTTTTTTCCAAAACCAAGGATGAGCTGATTTATAATTATGGCATTCTGCGCTGCAGCAAGGATGATTTTGACAGAATTGATCCGGGAGACATCCTGGCTTACCGCAAAGAGGATTATCAGTGGAATGTTCTTGTGGCAGACAGGGATAAAGCAATGGCCCGTTATCGGAATGTTATTGTGGATCATCCTGCCATCGATGATATACTTCTGCTGTATGTAAAGGGGGAGGCTGCGAAATGAAAAGCTTAATACTTAAAGACATCTATAACATACTCCATAATATGCGATCCATGGCTGTACTTCTGCTGTTTTTTATCATATTTATGATACCCCAGGGCGGAACGGCGGCGTATCAGGTTACCTGCTGCCTGCTGTGCAGTATGATGATAATGACTACTTTTTCTTTTGACAATATCTCCAAGTGGGAAAAATACGCATTGGTTATGCCCATCACCAAAAAGGATCTGGTAACTGCAAAATTTCTTACCTTAATTATATTTTCTGCCTTTGGCGCGGTAACCGGTTTTGTACTGGGTATTGCAGGAGGAGTTGTGTTCAAGAGTTTCCATATTAATTCCCCGGAGGAATGGATTACACTCCTGGCAGTGGCCGGTATAGGCATGGTCATCGGAATTTTCTTCGGAAGCCTGGTAATTCCTCTGCTCTTTAAATTCGGTGCGGAAAAAGCAAGAATGCTTTCCATCGCCGCTTTTGCAGCCCCTGCCGCTATTGGCATGGCCCTGTATAAACTGCTCGACATGTTTGGTATTCCTCTTTCCGAGAAGTTTATTACCAATCTGCTGTATCTCTCTCCCCTGCTCGTTATCGTATGGGTATATGCTATGTACCTTATAAGCTGCCATATCTTCCAAAAGCAGGATATCTGAATCCGGCGGCGGATGATACGCACTTCGGCGCCCCATTTGCTGAATATGGCTTTATGTCAAACGGCCATTCCGCAGCTATTGCGGAACGGCCGTATTAAATTATATCGTTTTTCTATTTTACCTTTTTCCTATGAATCCACGGCTTCAGCCTTTCTCTATCGGTATCCATATTTCCACAATAGCTCCGCTCTCTTCGCCGCTGAAGCGTTCATCATAATACTCCACACAATAATTTTTCCCATTCAGGAGTTTTTCAGAATAACCTTCTTCATTCGAGGCCAGCCATTCATCCATTGCGTTATTTTCGCTCTCATAACCATTCGATACATAAATCTCAAAAGAAGCGTAACGGCAGGGCGGCAGCTCCAATAATGTGTATGCGCTGTCCACTTTTCTGTCAGATACCACGTTTCCTGCATAAACAATACAACGTTCCCCTTCATACATGCGGACTTCATAGCCATGCCCTGATAAAGTGTTGCCCAAAGGTTTCACTGCGCTCAGTTCTTCAAAAGCATTCCATACATCCCATGTTTTACTGCCGTCCCCGTAGGTACCGGCAACGAGGAGCCGATCACGTTTAATAATATTCGGATTAAGAAGAATTCCGCCTCTCAGCCTGTTAGTAAACCTCATAACAAGCTCATCCGCACTTATTATATCAGGCTGATATCCCTGTTTCCGGTATTCACTGGGCGAAATTCCCTGTAAATCACTGAAAGTTCTTGAAAATGCCTGTGCGGAATGAAAACCGCAGTTAAGGGCAATCTCCAGAACGGTATTATCCGTAGTGCCAAGCTGTCTGCAGGCAAAGAGAATTCTTCTGTCCCGAATATATGCCGCCAGGGATTTCCCTACCACAGCTGTAAATAACCGGTGAAAATAATAGGGTGAAAAATAAAATTTCTCCGAAAGGCTTTCCAGATTTATCTTTTCATCCAGATGTCCGTCAATATACTTCAATGCCTCGCCAATTTTTGTGAAGTTGTTCAATACACCACCTCCGCGCTTCTTTTGTAATAGCTACATGAATAGTATAAAAAACAAACGCCCGCCTGTCTTAACAATTTTTGCCAAGTTCTAAGGCAAAGGCTCCGGCTGTTTACGATGCCCATGATCTGCTCGTTACTGCTGTCCCTTGCATACAGCTCCTTCGGCACAAGGATTCCTATCGCCACAGACTGCGCGGGCTGCTGAAAAGCATTCATAAAACCCGTTATCACATTCACCACATCACAGCCCCTCTCCGTCAAATTCCGGTATAAAACTTTCCTCTGCCGTATTCCCT
>OFOK01002487.1_pt1 | contig 10621 bp, 7 predicted proteins | sample 1542001 | NCBI WGS metagenome assembly OFOK01 (sample SAMN04209242, study PRJEB22552) | human gut metagenome | biome: gut; material: feces | host: Homo sapiens | place: USA: Oklahoma
GCAAGGAAGCGGTTGTGCTTCAGTTACTTTTATGGAGATTTTTTTGCTCATTTCTGTTCTTGATTTGAATTATTTTTCACCACTTATTTTTAATTTTACCAATTCACCAATAGGATAGGTCGTATGTTTCGGTCTGTTTATTTTCACTTTATGAGAAGAAAGAAACAACGGAACAGATTCTATTCGATAGAAAGTGTAGTAAGCTTCTTTAGGAGCTGTTTTTTCATATTTCTTTAAATATTCTTCTGCTTTATTTCTCGTATCAAATGCGGCAAGGATAGAAAACCAAACGCCGTCTTCTTCGTATTTTCCGGATTCCCTTTTAGTTACTATGTAAATTTTGCTCATTGTTGTTTATAGCTGTGCCGGAGGATAGCATCGAACTACCAATAACGCCCGCTTTCGCCCTTCGGGGTTATCTCCACACTCCGGCGGTTATTATATGGAGCGGCAAAAACCGCCCCGGTTATTTATTCACTTTTCTCTTCCGGAAGAAAAACAAAGTCCGCCCAAATATCAAGGAATTGTCGACCGCAATACGCTGCCAGTTCCGACGTTTTGAAGGCAAGCCGAACGCCGATGGACGCATACGTGAACGATGAATCGTTATTCGCGTACGCAAACGAAACACCGCCAAACGCGTACGCGCTGTAGCTCGACCGATACACCACACGAGACTTTTCTTCCTCGTCTAACTTGTTGTATTCTTCCCTTGTATAAAGAATAAACCAAGGATAATAACGGCATTCATCCTCTGTAAATTGAGGTTCCCAGCCTTCATTTAAAGCCTTGACAATGATACGGAGTTTCAGGAAAGCCAGAACGTCAGGTTCAAGACCGAGGGATATTTTATCTCGGTTCCATGCTTCTGCATCGATGCCAATTTCACGGCAGGCGTCCTCAAACGTCTTAATACGTTCTTTTACGTCTTTCTCCGGTTCATCAATAAGAGTTAAGATGCCATTTCTCCAGACGGCCGTTTTACCTTCCGGAATTTCGATTTCTAATTTCTTTGATTTCATTTTTCTTTTATTTATTGGTTTTCACTATGGAAGATTTTTACGCCTGTGACTTCCTCGATCTTATCCTTTGCAAGTTCGGGAATACGACAACGACTACCTCGCCAATTACGAAAGGTATGTAATGGCACTTTACATGCTTCTGCCAATTTAAGGGACATTTCAGAAGATTCTTTTACCGGCAAATTCAAAAGGTACATTCTTAGTTTCTCGCCGTCATCATTCCTTTTTAATTTTTTTTTCGTCATACCTTTGTGATAAATATACTCATTATTGTTAACTTTACATAGCAAAGGTATAATTATTTTTACCACAGGTGAATAAAATTCACGTTAATAAAAGTTATAACAAAGGTGTAATATGGCTAATTTCTTGTTAATAAGAGAGTTATGCGAATTAAAGAAAATCACTATACGAGAACTTGCATCACGTATAGGAAAAGAAGATAGTAGCATACAGGCTATTGTTAGAAATGGATCAACGAACACAAAAACCATTGAGGCAATAGCAAAGGTTTTAGAGGTTCCTGTAGGTGTATTCTTTGATGATATTCCCATAACTGGAATAAAATCAAATGAACTTGATAAAGATGCAAAAATAGCTGATTTAGAAAGGATAATTGAGGAGAAGGAACGTCTAATACAAGTCTTATTAAGTAAGAAATAACCTGTAATAGATAAGAAATGTAGGCATATTGTAGGCTATACAATCATGCAAATAATTAATAATCAGGCGATTAAAAAACGTTACTTGAATCACAAATAAAATCCGATAACTTGAAAAGAGTTATCGGATTTATTTTTTAATTACTTTCGCTTTTATAGACAACTTCCTTTTGCAGCGCAGAAGATAAACGATTGAACATGTAGGTCAGAATAAGAGAAGTTCTTTAAAACTTCTCTTTACGCTCAAACTTCCCTTCCTCGGTATAATATTTCCAAGTACCCTTAGGTTGGTTATGCGAATATTTACCACGAAGTCTTAATTTTCCATTTTCGTAATATTCACGATAACGTCCGTGACGTTTTCCCTCTTTTACTTCCGCTTCACTCTTTAGTGCTCCTTCCGGATAAAATTCACGTAGAACATTTCCTTCAAACTTTTCGACATAGAAACGTTTCAATTCACTTAACTGTTCTTTCTCGGTCACAACATCTTCATTCATTTCTTCATCTTCCTCATCGGTAGCAACCTCAACAAGTTCTTCCGGTTCGTATGGACTATAATCCATAACATATTGTAAAGAAGCAGACTGGCTATCTCCTATCACTTGCATAGTCCAATAAGGGAAAGAATACAAAACATCCTTATTTGACTGTATCTCATTCCATGTGGCAGGATTCATCATTAGCTTCAACTGGGAATAGAACTTACGTACATCCGTATATAAGAAAATCGTAGAACTGGATTTCAGATATGAAAAAGCATCTTTAAATCCCGGATTGTCTTTCAACAAGTTCTTTTGTTCATAATCCTCTACGAATGAGAGTAAAGATGCAGCTTTATTACTAAAAACAACATAATCATCCACATAAGTATAATAGGGTTTCTCGAACTTATCAAATAGTTTTCCGAAAAACAGTCGGAAGAACCCTTTCATCTCGACATAATTAATTTCAAAGTCCTTATAATTAACAGTTTTAATTTTAACCGGAGTACGACGTTTGACCTTCTTTTCTATAAGTTCCATGTTCTCACGTGCATCCTTTATACTTTTTGCTCTGATAGCCAAAACCAGTTCGGGTTCACGCCCAAGTAACCCCGGTTCAGATTGTGTAATAGCAAACTCTCCAGACATCCAGCTCAAAAAGTTTTCTTCCAAAGAGATACCGAACAGTCCTTCAATCTTTTTTCGGGAATTTTGATACGAATCATACAACTGTTTATCATGAACAGAGAGGGCATTTTCTAATTCCTTCACAAAAGTCATCGGATTATTAAAACCAATATTCGTATAAAGGGCCGTTCGTCCGGACAAGATTTCATGCGCTTTCATTTTATGCTTTCCGGAATTCAGCAAGGCAGTGATATAAGGATCTACTGAATCTTTCTTCAACGTATAACCTTTCACCTCCATTTTATCCTTACCCATATTCAAGTAAAGACCGGCAAAATTCATAGAATTACTGAACATATCAATATATTCATTCCTTGTTCCCAGGTAGATAGACATAAACTGTGGGATACGCTCATAGTTGATAAAAACCCTGACGAGTCCCTTACCGGAAACTAGTTTCTCGGTTTCAATAAAAGCTTGATCAAGTCCGATTTTAGGTTTGTTACGTGAATCAATAGCCGATTCGATAAGCCCGGAAGTATAAGAACCTACCAGATGATTATCCACAAAAGCAATATAAAAGATATCACGCGTATCCGGATCACGCATCTCAAGAATGTTAATGCCACTATGCATCCGGTTAGTAACAGTGAAGCCGCTCATTACAAGGACCGTCTCAAGCTGATCTTTCACCAAGTCCATTTTAGAAGCTTTCTGCATATCCAGAATGAGCAGAAAATCCCAATCAGTCGCACGGGTTTTATGAAGTGAAATAAGCATATCCCGTTTGCCGACAAGTGACAACAGCACCTTGTTACTTTTCACAACTGAATCAAGTTTTTCCACACTCTTCGTAACTTCCTCAAAAGACTTCGCTTTTTTCAGACATTGCCATGTTTCGCTTCCGCTAAATTTCTCCCAATCTTCAATCGGAGCTGATGATTGAATAATAAATGCCGCATTTTCCGGAACCAGATAAATCTGCTGAATATTACGATCGGGTGAGATAAACAGATAAACCACGGAGTATACTACATATACCGCCAAAGCCAACCCTATCACCACCAAGGTACGTTTTACGATTTGCTTACTACTCTTTTTTGTCGTGGGCTCGGCATATTGCTCTTGTTCCCTGTTGTTTAATTCATTCATGGTTGATTTATTAATCTAAATTATAGTCCCATTGGTATCCTCAGTAAATACCAAATAATAAAGAATAGCGTCCATGCAGCTAAAATACCTACAGAGTAGCGCCAAGTGTATTTGAGTAATGTCCCATAAGTAACTTGTTTATCATATTGTCTCATATATGTCAATACCAGAGGCATATAAAACATAAAAGGCGTAATAGCATTTGTCGAGCTGTCACCAATACGGAAAGCGCACTGTGCGATATCCGGAGAGATTCCCATTTGTGCAAACATCGGGATAAAGATAAAAGACATAAATGCCCACTTGGAAGTAGCAGATACCATAATCAGATTGATAAACGCTGTAAACAGGATAAAGAGAACAAGTGCAGACAACGGAGCCGGCTCGAAAGAAGAAAGCAGATCAGCTCCCATAATAGCAAGACACTTATCCAAATGAGAATACTCGAAGCAGGCGAACATTTGAGCGGCAAAAAAAGCAATAACAAAGTAAACACCCAAAAGTTTCATCGGTTGGGTAAGCCCTTCAATCACATCATTGTCGGAACGATAACGACCGGAACTGAACCCGTAAGCCATTCCCGTGATGCCCGCCCCTAAGGAAAGAAGAAAAAGAATTCCGGCAATAAAAGGCGAATGCATCAAACCACCGTTCACGCCACGTAATATCCCATGAGAAGAAAACGTAAGCCATAAGATAAGAGCTACATAAATTCCTGCTACAATAATCGAAATCATTATCGCCCGCCGTTCTTTACGAGACAAGGGCCGATAAGCTTCCACTTTCACGCTTCCTTCATATTTTCCTAAAGCGGGAAGAAGCCATTTCTGAGTCAGCCAGTAAACAATAGCAGTAATTACTACGGTAGAAGCACTCATGAAAAAATAATTGCAAAGTGGTTCGGTATTTCCCTGATATCCTGTCTGAGCTAGTGCAGCTTCCTGAGTGGTATGAGCCAGCAACGGATCCATTGTGCTTAATACAATATTTGCACTATATCCGCATGCCACTGAAACATAAGCCGTAATAATTCCTGCAAGCGGATGAAGTCCTACCCATTGGAACAGCATGGCGGCAATAGGCAATAAGATAATATATCCGCCATCGCCAATAACGTTGGACAACAAGCCAAGAACGATTACCCACAAGATAACCTTCCTTTTCTCCTTCCGGTTCCCCACTCCCAAACGGATGCATGCACCAATAAATCCTGAATGCTGGGCAACCCCCAGTCCGAACATAGCAATAATCACCATACCCAACGGTGCAAATCCGGTAAAGTTCTTGATAGCATTCCGCAACCACCAGCGAATTCCTTCCGGACTCAATAAGCTCTGTACGCGAATCTCCTCACCGGTTTGTGGCAGCGTCACCTTCAATCCATAAATATCACATATCCATGAAAGAAAGACCACTGCTATTGTCAGCAGAAGGAACATCGTAGCGGGGTGAGGCATACGCCATTTATTCTTCATCTGTCTCAGGATTTATTCTTCGTCAGCCTCCAGATTATCCAAGTCAATAATACGTAATTCTAATGCACGCACTGCTAGACGGGTAGCATTTACTCCCACCCGTTCCCCATTAGGGAAAAGGCGTCCTATAAGATCATTCTGTCGTTTTTCCAATGACTTCACTCCGAAAGGCATTCCCTTCAGACTGGCAATCATTTCTTTCGTATATCCTAAAGCCAGATGACGTAAGAAACGCTCATCATACTCATCAATATCATAACTAATCACCGCCTCCTGACGCTTGGCATCGTTAGCTACCGATTTTTTGAAACGATCTACAATCTTTTCCAAAATCGGATAGTTGAAAACTAACTTCTTTCCGTCCATTACAGCCTGCACATCTGTTTTGGTGAGCAGTTCCCCTGTTTTCAGGATAATTCCGTCAGCACCGGCATTGAGCACATCCACCCATAACTTTTCATTCAGAATTTCACCCGTAAATATCAAAACCCGAACTCCTTTGTAACGTTTGAATATATTCCGGCATATATCAACACCGATAGTGGTTGAACCTCCCAATCCTAAATCCAGCAACACCAAATCGGGAAGTTGTGCCTCCATTAACGGCCAGAACTCATTTTCCGTCATAGCTGTACCAATAACCTCTGCATTGGGTATCTCATGGCGAAAAATCTCCTCTGTACCTTTCAACTCCAGTTTTACATCTTCTACAATAATAACTTTAAATTTCTGTTCTTCCATTTCCTTATCTAATAACTTTATATGTGTTCTTTTTCATTATCTGCGTGGAATAGTAAAATAAACCGTAAACCCTCCGCCTTCGGCCGGTTCGGCATTAATACGGCATCCTCTACGCCCTGCAAATTCATCATGATCGCGGATTATCTGCTTACATACGAGATATTCCGTCCCCCTCAATTCTCCCTTTTCTCCGGACGTCATACGTGCCAGATTCGGATAAAATAGTTGATTCAACTCCATCACGCTCTTTTCACGTCTTGTATCCGTGAAAAGAAAACGTATATACTCATCATCCTTACGAGCCTGCAAACGCAATACTCCGTCTTCGTGAACCGTCAATGCTTCATCAATCAGGTTCTCCAATAAGAAACGCAACTGGTTTACATCTCCTATTACTCTTGCATCTATCGGGGCCATCTCCAACTCTATCTTATCCATACGGTTCTTTACAGACTTTTTGAAATATTTTCCGGCAGTTTCGAAAAGCTCTTGAACCGGAATCGTGGTCCGCCGGAAAGTAACCTCTTCCAACTGGCGGGAAGCACATGAACTCAAAATAGTAAAGATCCCCTTATAATATTCAATCAACTCCGTCATAGTCTCCACTGCCTCCTTTTCTTCTTTCTCCGAAAGGTTCTGCGCATTCAGCCGACCTATAATTTGTTTAATCTTATTCGGATAATAAATCGTTTCATGCTTGATAGTCGAAAGACAATTATCAAGTACCATATTCTGTACATGTAACATACTGTCCTCCCAAGACGCCCGTTGCGTTTCCTCATGCGCCGACTCAATATCACGATATTTCGTTGCCAGTTTCACCACAGCGTTAAATACGACAATAGCTACATAACGTGCCACCAGTTCGAAAAGCAAACGGTCAGTTTCCTGTTCCGTCCCTTCTCTTCGTTCCAAATAAAGCACACCGACACATTGGTGTTCACCTCCCGCTTCTACCATGAGAGGTATTGCCTGACGATGTTGCTCGGAAATATATTCTCTTGAATCAAAACATAGCTGCACCATTTCCGGCATTTCCTGTCCGGGACTCGAAGCATATTCCAACAGATGTGTCGTTTCATTATAAACGGCAATCCCCATCCGGTCAATCGTCAACAACTCATTTACCGAGCCGAATGCTTCATCTACGATACGTTGCGGAATCTCTTTGAGCGTACTTTCTTCCCTTTGGAGCGCTTCTGCATTTTCCTGCTCCTGCGGTCGAATCAGGGAAGCAGCAAATACTTTCTGATTAATTTCAAGTACCTGTTCCAAACTCAAACGATTTTGTATCCGCTTCCTCAAATACAAAAGATAATATCCTACCAAAGAAACAATCAACAAAACGAAACAAAGGATAATTCCCACTGTCTTATTAATATTCGAACGTTCCAGTTGCCGACAATATCCTTCCAATGTCTGATCTTCTCCCTGCAACTTATACAAATCTGTAAACGCCGAATTATTATAACTATACGCATCCAATTGTTTCAATGCCAGAAAAGCAACCGCCGCCTCATTTCTTATATCCAATATCACATGGTAATCCGAATCAAAAAGTTCGTTCCACCACAGAATCTCAGCAGGTATACCTTCACCGACGAGCTTCATATACCGATGCGTAGCATCCGGGCGCGCATATTTCTGATAATGCTCATTCAGCAACAATATGGCAGAATCAGCATATTGCAAAGCAATCTCATACTGCTCATCCACATTAGCGAAATAAGCAGCATTGGCATAATCTGATGCAGCATCCAACAAATCTTCATAAGCAGAATCCGTAATAACCACAATCGAATCGGTATCCTGTAACATCGGAGGAATCGGATCATACAGACAAGACCCCATACCAAACGGAAGTAAGAGGCAAAGTAGCACTCCAATTACTTTACGCACTCCTGAAGGCAAACGGAAATAAAAGCGACTCCCTTTTCCAAGTTCGCTTTCCACGTTGAATACACATACTCGGAACAGTTCATTCGTTTTCTTATATTTCTCGATGATTCCCTTACAATTCATCAATCCGAAGCCACTACCCTTATTTTCCTTCAATTCATCTGCATCCGTGGCATTCTTCATACCGATAACACGTGAATCATACACTTTCTCACCAATAATCTGTGCCACATCTTCGGCTGAGATTCCCCTTCCATTATCTTCTACAGAAATCTCCACATAAGAATCCGTAGTACGTGCATACACCTTGATTACACCTCCCTCAGGAGTATATTTGCGGGCATTCTCGGCCAACGTATTTATCATAAATAGGGTCAGTGCACGGTCCGCCTTCACCATAGCATGGGTCGGTTCAATTTCTAACGTCTGTTCTTTCATCTCAAAGGCACGACGTCCCTTTCCCAATAAATCGAACAACTCATTAAGACCGAATGTTTCAATATTCAGGCTAAGAGTTCCCTGCTTCATCTTGATCCAAAGAGCAAGAATGTCATTATACTCATTGATAGTAGTCACCAGTTCGTCAATATACTGATACTTCTCTTTCTTAATCTTCTCATCGTCAATATAACCTTTCTCTGTCAACTTATGTACCTCGTTCAAAATCCGGTCAATATATGGATTGATGCCATTTACAATCGCCAGACAAGCCTTCTTTATCAGATTCTGGCGTTTATTCCCGGCAATATGCTGCTCGTACACATACCGTTGTTTTTCCAATTGAATCCGTTCGTCGCTCAATGCCTCTACCATTTGTTCATTATCGGCAGCCCAAATAATATATGGCTCAAGCACATGCACCAGCGCTTTCTCGTCTTTGCTTAATCGGTGCACAGGAACAAGTGCCGCTTTCCCCTCTTCGGGTATTTCCAATGTCATCCGTCCTTTGCCGAATAATTGGTCAATTCCTTGCTGAATTAAAGGAACATTCATCGGAATAGAAGAAGTTATATCCCTACATAACGATAAAATCTGTTGTAGTCGTTCCACATCCACCTGATTTCGCGTTTTGGAACTCTTATTGAAGAACCACCAGAGAATAACTACCAGCACCAACCCAACAATGACCACAGATAGTACGAGAGTCATTTGCCGCGAACCTGCTTCCAATGAAATATAGCGGCTCTCCAATTCCTTATCCTGCCGTGTAAAGTTCAGAATATCCAGATAAATATTCCGGTTATAGTCCGATGCGTGCTTCATTCCCAATCCTGCATACGAAACGCTCAACTGCTCGCGAATCCTTGAAATCCATTCGGGAACAGTTTTAACCTTCTCTTCCGTAATCCACGGTACTCCGGTGTAGGTCGTATCCCCTTCGGCATAAGGCCACAATTTGTCCAGTGTATCTGCCTTATAATGATAATAAAGCAGATGATGTTGATTCACACAATCCAGTGCTTTTGTCAATGTATCGAGTGCTTCCGAATAACGACCATGCGCATTCAGATACTTACCGATAGACACATACGCCCCGGCAATCTGATATAAATCATCATATTCCTGAAATTTCTCAAGTGCCAACTGTGCCATACGCAAAGGCATAAGTGAATCCACCGGAAAATCGAATTGGTCGAGTGCATGCGTCCTCCTTACCCGATAAAACTCGAAATTGGCAGGAGAAACCATCAGATTAGCCAACCCTTGCAAACCATTCCCTTCAAAATAAGGGTTCTTACTTTGAACGGCTGTCCGCCATGTATAGTAAAGCTGGTCGAACTCACGAAGCTTTCTTTCTTCCGGATTATTTGCTTCCACCAATGAAGCCGAGCCCTTGATATAATGATAATAAAGCAACTGATTGGTATCTGTCAATGCTTCATCCTCCGGAATCTGGTTGAGGGCGTCAATCGCTTCCTGCCGCTGCTGAAGATAATAGTAGTAGATAGACGAAACGATAAAAAACTCGGTAAACGCATAGTCCAGCCGAAGTGTTTCGTGCCGGTCGGCAAAGAGGTCACTTTCTTCGCGGATACGTTTCATGCGGCGAAGCGCACTGTTCCGGTAATCATAATATTCTTTGTTCATTGCCGTCCGTTGGCAGATTTTCATCAGCCCGATATCAGCAATCAGGAGTTCGAGTTCATTCTTTGTCAGCTTATAGACTTCCTTATGTAATGCTTCCGCACGGTCAAAGTCCATATTCATATACGCACAAAAACCAAGATTATTAGAAGCTTCGGCTTTTCCCGATTTGTAAAAATTTACCTGTCGATAGGCCGCATCAGCATATTTGTAGGAAGAATCAAGACTTCGGTAACGATAAGCATACGCCTTCCCGTTCAGCGAATCAATCAACCGTACCTCTTTTGTCGGCACCATATCCGTACACGAAAAAAAAGAGGCAAACAACACTATACCTATTATATATAGAGGAAAGCGTGAACTCATTTTAGTGATTTTCTGTTTTCAGAAAGCAAATCTACAAATATTTCCGATAAGATTGGAGAGAAAAATATTTTTTATACAATAAGTCCTTCTAAATAATAAGAGAAATT
>OFOK01002488.1_pt1 | contig 10618 bp, 11 predicted proteins | sample 1542001 | NCBI WGS metagenome assembly OFOK01 (sample SAMN04209242, study PRJEB22552) | human gut metagenome | biome: gut; material: feces | host: Homo sapiens | place: USA: Oklahoma
GAATCCATCAAAGCATTGCATCCTTTTTCCAACAATGGATGCTGGCGAAGTTACTTTGCCGGAGGAGTTATTTTTACAGGATATAAAGAAAATTCCAAGGAAAAATCCCGGTTTTCCACATCTTTCCAGGAATCCGGCTTGAAATGCTGGGAAAGCATGGTGAAAGGAAGCTGCATCCGAAGAGAATCCCCTGACTGCAGAACGGCGTTCAGCGCGGCGGGAGGCATGTTCAGTTCCATAAATCCCACCAGATTGATGCCGTTTTCCCAAGCCCCAGAGGTAAGGGCCAGCGGCGTCAGATCCACTGTAATCTCTTCAGGTCCCGGGTTTGTTACGGTCAGCTCTACCACGATGCATTTCAGGTCATATCCTAAAGAGAATTCGTCGGCAAAAATTTGCTCAGCTTCTTTCTGGGACATGAACCGGCTTCCCGTGACCGTGATTTCGGCCCCTTCATAAGGGGCGGGCTGCTCTATTGAATACGTTTCCGTCTCCGGCGCGGGATATTTCTGATTGACCGCCGTATATCCCCGCCAGTAAAGGGCGGCGCAGAGCAAAACGAAGCAGCATATGGATATCTGGAGTATCCGCCGCCGTTTATTGCGTTTATGTTTCATGGTGTGTTTCCTCCGCCTGGATTTTCGCGTAGGGATTCCGCGTTTTTTGCATCTCGCCCCGCCCTTCTGTTTCGGGCGTCCTTCCGTCCGCGTCTTCCACCAGGTAATGGCCGCAAACGGTTCCGTTTTCTATGCAGAAAATTTCATCGGAGAGAAATTCCAGCTCGTCCCTGTCGTGGCAGGAGATGAGGATAAGGGCTCCCCGTTCTCTGTGGCGGAGGGCAAGCCGTTTGACGGCTTCGACGCTTTTTTCGTCAAGGGCGTTGATGGGCTCGTCCAGAACGATGATATCGGGGTTTTCCATAGTAGCCGCTATGATTCCCAGCTTTTGTTTCATCCCCAGCGAGTACTTTTTGAATTTTTTTGGATCGGATGGTTCCAGCCCCAGCTCGGTCATACACTCTTCAATTTCCTGCCCGCTGATGACGCCCCGTATGGACGCCAGCGTCTCTAAATTTTTGTAGCCGCTGTAGCCGTGTATAAAGCCGGGGGATTCGATGAGAGCCCCTATGCTGCGGGGGAAGGATATATCCTTCCCGAGAATTTCACCATCGATGGAGATGCTTCCCTCAGTGGGCCGGATCAACCCGCAGACGGCTCTCATGAGCATCGTTTTCCCGGAGCCGTTTTTTCCCCGCAGGCCGTAGATTCGGCCTCTTTCCATCCCCAGGGAAATATTTGTGAGGACCTGCGTTTTTCCGATTGTTTTGGATACGTTTTTCATTTCCAGATACATATAAAAAACTCCCCTGTACATCCTGAATCAGGATAGGATATCTTTTCGTTTGGCGGCCCAGCTTCCTAGAAGAAGCGCCACCGCCGCCGTAAGGGCGGAAAACAGGCACGCTTCCGGTATGGTCCAGCCGGCCCCGCCTGTGCAGGAGGAAACAGCTTCAAACCGCAGGAGCATGAGAAAATTCCCGGGAAGAAACGAAGACGGATAATAGACGGAGCAGGCCAGCAGAGCGACGATTCCTATAAAACCTGCAAGAGGGGCCGCCGTAAGGGAGACCGCCGTCTGCAGCCATGTCAGGGAAACAGAGACGAGAAAAGGGACGGCCACGGCCGCCGCGAGAAACTCCCCGGCTGAGAGCTCCCGAATGGGAAGCTCGAGAACGGCTTCCTGCAGTTCTGCATTCGGCAGGATGGAGAGGGAACCGGTAAAAAGGGCCGCTAAAAAGCAGATTATCGCCAAGACGGTATAAAATACGCAGACGCTCAGGAAACACCACACGCATTTGCTTCCCCACCACACCATCCTGGATTGGGAACGGAGCAGGATTTGCTGCCCGAACCCTTTTATATCGCGGAGAGGGTAATCGCATACGATATAGCCAAGCCCGGCAAAGAGCAGAAGCCACAGGGCATTGATCTCGAAGGAGGAATCTCCGTATGCATAGGGTTTCATGCCGCTCATAAGAAAGCACAGGTAGTCGCCGAAGGAAGGGACCGCTCCTATGGGGCGGGAGGCGGAAACCACACCGCACCAATGATAGAAAAAAGCGCATGCGAAGGAAGCCGCCGCGGCAAGCGCGGCATACCGCTTCCAGTTCTGCAGAAGCCCCGCGTGAAGATCGTGCGCTATGCTTTTTCGGAACGCCTTATACGTATCCATCTCCCAGAAAATCCTTTCGATCAGCATATTTTATCCCGGCGAAAAACAGGGCCAGCTGCAGAAGAAGCAGAATACCTGTATTTCTTACCGCTGCTCCGCACTGCCATTGCGAATAGGAGAGGGAACCCAGGCCGAGAAAGACAGGGGAGCCGGGCATCATGCTGTCCCACCCGCAGAGGAGTATGACCGCCAGCCAGCCCAGGGCGGCATGGTTTGTTATCCACCAGACAAGAATCAGCAGGAGCCCGGCGGCGGCGTATGCAAAAAAGCAGGAAAGAAAAAAGCAGGCCGCCACTTCCCAAAGGGGAAGGGAAAGGATCCCGTGGCCTGTGAGGAAATAAAAGCTTTCCGCGCTCTGCCAGTTGATATATTGCTGGGAAAACAGGCTTCCTGCCGCTCCCGTTACAGCTGTGTACAGCAGGGACGCGGCGCCCCCATATTGAACGATCAGCCCCGCCTGTTTCAGCCAGAGGCGTTTTCGGCTGCCCGACCGCAGAATAAAAACAGTGAGGAAATCGTGCCGCATAAGAAATGTCAGGAAACACAGGAACAGAGGAAGGATAAGGAACAGGAAATAAAAATTGGATTTTTGAGAAACAAAATAGTCGGCCAGGCAGGGGACGGCTCCTGCCCGCCTTTCGATATTGCGCTGGAGGGCAATGTTGAGGTAGGAAGCCCCGGCAAGCAGAAGGCCGCACAGGCCGAAAGCGGGGACAGCCGGAGGCAGGGCGTTTCTTTTTTCAGAATACGTCATTGCGGATCCCCCTGTATACGAATCCTATCGCTGTAAACAGGGCCAGCAGGAACATCTCCGTAAAAATCGCCGGAGCGCAGGCTTCCGAATAGGATGGATTCAGAAAATAAGCGGGCGCCCACGGATTGGAGGACGTCAGATTGGAAAGGGAGAATACGAAAAGATTCAGGAGGAAGGGCGCCAGCATTACGACGATACGGTATTCAAAAATGTAGCTGAAGGCCAGGGCCGATGCGGCGAAGAGGCCGCCAAACGCAAAGATGACCGCGGCATACAGCGCCAGATACAGAAAAGGCTGGGAATAGTAGAGTTCCCCCAGCATACTGCTTTCGGAAATAGCGGAAAGAGCCGTGGCGGGCTCGGGCTTCAAAGAGGGAAGAAAGAGGGCGGAAACCAGAAAATTCAGCGCGTAAGGAAATATGACGGCGGTTCCGCCTGAGAGGAATACCGCGGCCAGCTTTGAGAGGATATAACTTTTCCGGTTTACCCGTATGTATATATTTTTAGCGAAGCCGCGGGTAACGTCTGTGAAAAAGGAGTCCCCGAAGGGAAGAACCGCCAGGAAAGGAATCAAAAGGAGAAGCAGGAAGGACTGGACACTGTAGGAATTGCCGCCCAGCCAGACGGAAAACAGCCATCCCGGATACAGCATGGGCTTGTCTGCCTCCATGTAAGCTTCCAGCTGAGAGGCCTGGGGGATTACAAACATAAAAATATGGGATACGGCCAGCACAGCGCCCAGCAGAACCGCGAGAAAAAATCCCCGGCTTGTAAAGGCCCTTTTCAGTTCCTGCTTCAGAATCGCTTTCATATGGAGCCTCCCTCCTTTCCCCCGCTGAAAATTCAAAGTCCGGCTTCTATCATGTCGTTCAGCAGGATGTTTTTGATGAGGTCGCTTTGGGCCATAATGCCAATGGTATTCACGTTCAGCACGAGGTTGTTTGCCTTTGTACTATGTAAACAATCGTCGTCAAGGATATATCCCAAATGGGCCGTAATTTTTTCACCCGGCTGAAGCTGGTATAGATAATAATCTTTACTGTATTTGTTTTCCTCGTTGATATCCATAGTGCAGACCTCGGCTTGCTGAACAAGTTTGCCGCTTTCCTTATCGTATACATATAGATAATAATTCAGAAATGAAAGATCATCTTTTAGTTCTGAGGAATTGTTTTCTATGGTAAAACAAATATCCACGTACGAAAATTCATTTTGTATGACGCCGTTTTCATCTGCAGTAACGTATTCTATACGGCCGTCTGCAGTAGGGTATTGCATATCCCCCTCCTCCATATACTGGGGGATGGGAAATTTTTCCGGTTTTTTAGAAATGTCTACGCTGTCTACCGTATACTGCACGTTTTCGATATCCACGGATTTTTCTTTTTCAATAACGGGGCCCGTGCTGTTTTCAGGGAAAACCATGCTGGCCGCTGCGGAAGAAGGCTTTGAAGCCGGCGGTTCAGCCGTTTTTTCGGCCGGGGGCGTCCACAGGTTATCCCCGGAGGGGAGCAGGTCGCGGGAAAAAAGAAGGTTGAGCCCCACCGCTATGCCTACGGCAAGGATACAGAGGGCTGTGATCCATTTCTTTGAGCGAGCTCGCATAGTAAAATCCTCCCAAAATAAAAACTACTTATAGTATAGAAACAAACGAGCAGCGGAAAATATTGCAGAGTATATGGAAATATAGTATAAAATTAGGAAAAATCATATACGGGCAGATGCACACACATTAAAAATCTCCTCTTCAGGGATACGGTGGGCGGTGTGCCGACCTGTATCCGGAAGAGGAGATAGGATCGTTTTATGTAACTGTAAAAGGCCGCTCCGATAGTCTCCGTCAATCTGGTTCCTGCATCTCCGGCAGCGTCTCAAAAATGAGCCGCATGCGTATATTCTGGTCGTAATTGCCGAAGCCCTTCCCAAAAATGGTCATGCCGCCTATATTTTTGGCCGTATCGGGCACGCCGATGCGGAAACGCATCTCGCTTTTATAGGAAAGGGAAAGATCGTGGATGGTGAGACCGCTCATTTTGCGGCCGTCCATGAAGGTGCCTTCCCCGCTGACGGTGAGGAGCTTCAGCAGGCCGTACTGGTTCCAGCCGGAGCTCCACCAGTCCGGGGCGAAGATGCCTCTCTTTTCGCCGAAATCGCCGGGGCTGGTCCAGCTGCAGAGAAGGATATCGTTGAGCCAGAAGGAGATATCGCTGGGCCAGTTGGAGGAAACGCCCGGGGCCTCAGAGGAAAGCTCCAGAGAAATCTGCAGCTCCGTGGGCCTCTGATTTTCCTTCAGGTAATTGGGGAGCCTGTATTCCACATAGCCCTTCATCAGCCAGAGGATCCCGGCCTCCGTCCGCTGGGGGGAATCGAAATAGCGGGGATCGTCCAGCTTGCCGATGAGGAATTCCGGGGTGGCGATGCCGCAGGTGGGAAAGACGCGGTAATCCGTATACTGGCCGATGGGGATCTCCGCCTGATAGACGGTGTCCGCCCCGAAGCGTTCCCCCAGGGTGATGACAAATTTGTTGTCCCGCAGGAAGCAGGTCTTTTTCTGGCTGGCCCGGCTGTTATAGGAGCAGAGGCTCACCAGACCCGCTTCCGTGAGGAGCCGCAGATTCTGGGTGACGGCTGCCCGGCTGACGCCAAAGGCTTCGCCCAGGTCGTTGGGGCTGGTCTCCTCGTGGGCCAGGATATACTGGAGCATCTCTACCCGCAGGGGAGAGCTGAGGGCCTTGCAGAAACGGACGGTTTCTTCCGTATTGAGAAGTTCTCTCATGTTTCACCTCGTTTTCCGCGGGGGCTTTTGGGAAGAAAGCCCCTACCTACCGATGAGAAAACAGGCAAAAGCCGTTTATGCGGCTTTTGCCTGTATAGATTCCTGTTATCTGCCTAAAGGAAGCTTAAATCAAAAAGCCCGAAAAGCTTATTCCTCGCACTGGAAGCGGAGCACATGCCAGGAATACTTGGGCAGAACCATCTTGCAGGCCTCAAAGGAGCCGGAAAGATTTTCCACAGCCTTCATAGTTACCGTATCCGGCTGATCAAAGGTGTTCACGGCGTTGAGATCGGGGCCGGAAAGCTCCAGGTGCTCAATCATGGAGAGCTTGCCGAAGGAGCGCATATCCAGATCCAATTCCATCTCGTCGTCGGAAAGGTTCAGGCAGAACACATTTACCTGCTTTTTCTCTTCGTCAAACACTACGCTGGAGTGGAGCAGAGGCGTCTCGCCGTAGCGGCTTTCAGCAGTGGGGGCCACTACTACGGGTTTCAGCGCCATACCGCGGCCGTAGGTGGAAAGATACTGGAAGGGATAGAAGATGGTCTGCCGGATCACGCGGCCGTTCTTCTCGGTGAAGATGGGAGCGATTACGTTTACAAGCTGAGCCAGGCAGGCGATCTTTACCCGGTCGGCATGATTGATGAGGGTCATGCCCATGCCCGAGAACACCAAGGCGTCCAAAAGGGAATACCGGTCCTCCAGAATCTCGGGAGCTTCCATCCAGTCGTGTTCCTTCTGGTTGTGCTGATACCACACGTTCCACTCATCGAAGGAGAGGTACATGGTCTTGTCGCTGCGCTTCAAAGCCTTTACATAGTCGGCAGTGCCGGCAATGGTGTTGATGAAGCGGTCCATATCCACGAAGGAAGCGAGGAAGTCGAAGTCGTTGCCTTCGTTTTCGTAATACCTGTGCAGGGAAAGGTAATCGGCCTTTTCATAGGTGTATTCCAGAACCTTGCGGTCCCACTCCGGGAAGGTCTCCTGCAGGGTGGTGGCGCTGCCGCAGACCACAAGCTCCACCTCGGGGTCGATCCACTTCATGATTTTAGCGGTCTCCAGAGCCTTTTTGCCGTAGTCGTCCGCGTCCAGATGGCAGATCTGCCAGGAGCCGTCCATCTCGTTTCCGATGCACCAGAGCTTGATATCATGGGGCTCCTTGTGCCCGTTTTTGGCGCGCAGATCGCTCCAGTAGGTGCCTCCGGGATAGTTGCAGTATTCCAGGAGCTCGCCGGCTTCTTTGGGGGTTCCCGTGCCCATGTTTACGGCGCCCATGATCTCGGTGCCGGATTTCTTGGACCAATCCACGAATTCGTCGATGCCGAACTGATTGCTTTCGATGGTGTGCCAGGCCAGATCCAGACGGCGGGGGCGGTCCTCTTTGGGGCCTACGCCGTCCTTCCAGCTGTAGCCGGAAAGGAAGTTTCCGCCGGGATAGCGGACATGGGAAACGTTCAGCTCGCGGATCAGCTCCAGAACGTCCCTGCGGAAGCCGTTCTCGTCCGCCGCAGGATGGCCGGGCTCATAGATGCCGGTGTAGATGGCACGGCCCAGATGCTCCAGGAACGAGCTGTAGATGCGCTTATCCACTTCAGCCAGCTTGAAATTTTTCTCAATATGCATTTTTGCCTGCTTCATGAAAGATCTCCTCCTTTGTTTGCTCTTTGTTTGCCGCCGGGCATACGCCCGGAAGAGTTTCTGTACGGTAGTTAAGAAATCTCTTAATATGTATTTTGTTTCTTAACATTTCAGTACAACTCTATCACATGGCTGAAAGAAAAGTCAAGGGAGACCGCGGAGAAAATCCTCGCGCTTTTTTGGGCATTTCGCGGAAGGAAACGGGAGCGCGGGAACCCCGCCCCAGCAATCGAATCGGGGCTTCCGGGAAAGCAAAAAGCCCCACCTCCGGCAAAGGAGGTGGGGCTTGAAGGCGAAACGGCAGGCCGCTGTGTATGCGGCCCAGTAATAGGGACAGGATCAGGCATAGAATCCGGTTTTCCTTGCCGAAAAAAGCCCGGGCAAGGATTTCCAGCCGCAGGCCGCATTTGCCGACTGCTGTAGAGGCTGGGAGACCGGGAAGCTTGAAAGCTGCAAAAAAACCTGCGGAGGAACCTGTGCAAAGGGGCTCCGTGGTTACAAAGCGGCCTTTTCGCCGTTGGTAAGCTCCGGTGCGGCGGACCGTTCCGGGCCTCCCGGCTGTCCGTTTCCTGCAGGAGCGGCTTTTTTCGTCCGGGTAGCCGCCAGGGCGACCAAGGCTCCCGCCGCGCCGCCGATGCATTTTGCCGCCAGCAGGGCCACCGCCAGGTGGGGCTCCGTCCCCATGGCAAAGCCCAGATGCGCCGCCAGGGCAGAGGCGGCGCTCACAAGGAAGGCCACGTTTACGATCTTTCCGCGGGTGTCCATCTGATGCAGCATGGTGAGAACGGGTACGACGCTCACCATGCCGATCAATAGCCCGGCCACACTGGCCTCGTTGACGCCCGCTTTTCTTCCGGCCCAGGAGAAGGGCCGGCGCAGCACACGCTGAAGGATTTCAGATACGGGCAGGCTCCCCAGCATAACGATCCCAATGGAGGAAACTACAGCCATGGCCTCTTCCAGCGGGGCCATGCCCGGAATGATGGTATAGCCCGTCATATACTGGACGGCGCCCAAAACCAGCCCCACCGTGATAAGGAACCGGATGCAGGCGGCGAAAACAGAGAAGCCGCGGATCATCTGCTCCGGCTTTTTCCATATGCCCAGGAGGAACAGGGCCGCCAGAAGGACCACGGGCAGGTTCTGCCGGAGGATCGCGTCGATGGACAGGCCGCAGAAAAGCCCCCCGGCCACCAGGGCCACAGGCATGGCTGCCAAGCCTAGGAGAATGCCCCTTGCGAAAAGCGGACGGTCCTGAGCGTCGATGATGCCGATGCCCATGGGGATGGTAAAGGTGATGGTGCAGCCGAATATGGCGGCCACGATGATACCCGTGTAGCTTCCGATGAGGGGGTCACGTGCCAGATCCACGGAAAGCTGGTAGCCCCCCATGTCGATGGCCAGGATGCCCCCCAGCAGTGCCGGATCCACCCCCACGGCCTCGCAGAGGGGAGCCACAGAGTATTGGAGCCCCGAGGAGATCAGAGGGGCCAGGCAGATGATGCCCGCCATGGAAAGGGCGGTGGGCCCCAGATAGAGAAATCCCTCTTCAAATTTCCCGCCAAGGCCCAGACGGCCGCCGAAGAGCCTGTCCAGCCCGCCGATGACGGCCCCTGCCGCCATGATCCACATGATTGCCTGTTCCATTGTATATGTTCACCCTCGCTTATGTTTGCGGCTGAGTTCCCGCGTCTGCCGCAGCCGGTAAAGAGATTGACGGAAAAAGAGCGGGACCGCGCAGAACCGATGTTCTCAGCGGATGCCCTTGCACATGGTGTCTTCGATCTCTTCGATGGTCCTGGGGGTGATCGCGGAGAGGTTCTCGCAGCCGTCCTCCGTCACGAGGCAGTTGTCCTCCAGGCGGAAGCCGATGCCCCACTCCTCGTGGTAGATGCCCACGTCCACGCAGAAGACCATGCCGGGGGCGATGACCTCGGGCGTTTCCACCACGTCGTGAACGTCGTAGCCTACATGATGGGCGCCGCCGTGCCACATATAGGTTCCGATTTTATCCACGGAATCCAGTACGCCCGCGTCCTTCAGCTGTTCTGCGTTGAAACGGCGGACGGTAGCGTCCACGTCCGCCATCTTCATGCCGGGGCGGATGATTTCAAACATGTGGTTGGAGGTGTTCAGCGCGCAGGTATACAGAAGGCGCTGCTTGTCGGAATACCGGCCATTGCAGGGCCAGCCGCGGGAAACGTCCGTCATGAGGCTGTCGTACTGGGCGCCCACGTCGTTGAGGATCATATCGCCGTCCTGAGCCTGGCCTTTATAGGAATAATAATGGATGCAGAAATTGTTTTTGCCGGCGGAAATGATGGAGGGGAACGCGGGTCCCTGAGGGCCGTGCTGGCCCAGCGCCCGGTCAAATTCGGCCTTATACTGGTATTCGTACATGCCGGGCCGGGAAGCCTTCATCATGGCGGTGATGCCGTCCCGTGTGATAGTCTCCGCCTTGCGCATGGCCTCGATCTCGCAGGGCTGCTTGATGGTGCGCAGGCGGCGGATCAGGGTGTTGGCGTTCTTGACGCACAGGAAGGGATATTCCTTCTGGGCCAGCCGCAGGAAGCGATGGGCCGGGCGGTCCGTATCCTGGGGGCTCACGCGGAACAGATCCAGATACAGGTTCTCAAAACGGCCGCTGACAGCCAGATTGTGGACATCCGCAGAGAAGGCCTCTACGAAGCGGATATCGTGGATGCCGGAAAGCTCCTCTGCCTCTGCGGGCTTTATACGCACGCCGGTCCACCGCTCCTGCATGGGATCGGGGGGCAGGATATAAACCCTTTCCTCTACGCTTCCGGAGGAATCCTTCATGGCCAGAAGGACGAAATCCTTGCTGTCCAGCCCGGTGAGATAGTAGAAGTTCCGGTCTGTATAGAAGGGATAGTATTCATCGTTGGTCTTCCTCAGCTCCATGCCGGAAAAAAGCAGCAGCAGGGAATTGGGGGCGAGCCCCTCGTAAAGACGGCGGCGGTTGCCTGCGTGGAATTCTTGCTTCATTGTTTACAGCCTTCTTTCTTGGAAAATAAAACAAATGCTTCCAAGCTTTTTCCCCTGTAAGCCTTGTATAACCCGTGAGAGAAGAAAAAGCCACTGTGTAATTGAATCGATTTAACTATAGCATAGTGAGGGGACAAAAACAAGATCTCCCGCAGGGATGAAAAGAGAAAAAATCTGTGTAAAGAATTAGTGAAATAGAATAAAAGCCCGCC
>OFOK01002496.1_pt1 | contig 10581 bp, 9 predicted proteins | sample 1542001 | NCBI WGS metagenome assembly OFOK01 (sample SAMN04209242, study PRJEB22552) | human gut metagenome | biome: gut; material: feces | host: Homo sapiens | place: USA: Oklahoma
TGATTATAGGCTGGGGCAGCTCGCAGACAGGCTCTACCACCTTATGCGTCTACTCCGTGGAAGCGGAAAAGAAAAAAATGAAGGAGCTGAACCTGGATCAGCCCTATTCCCAAATGGCAGTGGCGGATTTCGACGGGGACGGCTTCGACGAGATTTTCACCGCCAATGTAGCGCTGGGCGAGCAGCCGGCGCTTTCCAGCCTGTTCCGGATCCGTTCGGGAGCCATCGAAATCATGGGAACGGCGCAGATGGATAAGACCGTCACCCGCTATATGAACATGCAGATAGGCCTTCTGAACGAATTTCAGTACGGCGTAGTGCTGGACGGGGCGCGCAGCAACGCCGGGTATGTGACGGAGGTCGTCTACTGGAACCAGGAAGAGAGCGATCTGAAGGCTCCCCTTTTGGATGAAAAGCACCAAACCGTCTCCTTTACTGTGAGAACCAACAGCGTCCTCAGCCGGGATGTAAACGGGGACAGCATCATAGAGCTCCCCATAGCCACCATACTGCCGGGCTTTACGGCCCAAACCGCCGGGGAAACCTCCTATGTGACGGACTGGATGCGCTACGACGCCGCTGCCAACACGCTGGAACGCGTTATGAGCACGGTGACGAACAGCATGGATGAATACTGGTTCCTGATCCCGGATATGTGGAAGGGCGCCATTACCACCGAATACACAGCGGACAGCCGTTCCATGACCTTCTACCGGTGGGAGGAGGAAGATCCGCTGAAAAACCAAAAGGCCGGGAAGGGGAAGCCTTTGCTGCAGATCCGGGTATTTACGGAAAAACAGTGGGCATCCGGAAAAGACGCCACCGGCTATTATGAGCTGGTGGACAACAACAGCCTGGTATATGCCGCCAGGAATCTTTCCCCTCAGGACGATCTTTCCATGAGCGACAGCGACGTGCGCAACAGCTTCCGTCTTGTGAAGCAGGAATGACGGCGCGGGAAGAAAGGCATATTTCCCGGGAAAACCGGTTCGAGCCCGGCCCTTGGCTGAAAACAGACGGCAGGGAGGGCCGGAAGGCAAGCACATGAGAGGAGTGGGACGTATGAAAAAAATCCTGGTCGCGGAGGACGAGCAGGCCATCCGCGAATTTGTGGTGATCAACCTGCGGCGGGCGGGATACGACACCTTTGAGGCCTCCAGCGGGGAGGAAGCCGTGGAGGTATACGAAAGAGAAAAGGGTGTGATCGACGTAGCCGTTCTGGATATCATGATGCCCGGAAGCATGGACGGCCTGGCCGTCTGCCGGTACCTGCGGGAAAAGAGCGGCTCTATCGGCATCATCATGCTGACGGCCAAGACCCAGGAGATGGATAAGGTCAGCGGCCTGATGATGGGCGCCGACGACTACGTGACGAAGCCCTTCAGCCCCAGCGAGCTGGTGGCCCGTGTGGACGCGGTCTACCGCCGGGTGGCCCTGGCCCAGGTGCGCACGGAAAACGATTTTAAGGAGGAGCTCGCCGCAGGGGACTTCGTGCTGAACCTCCGCAGCAGGACCCTTTTAAAGCGGGGGGCTCCCATCGAGCTGACCCAGGTAGAATTCCAGATCATGGAGTATTTCTTCTCCAATCCCGGCGCCGCTCTGGACCGGACGGATATCCTGAAGCACGTATGGGGCGAATCCTATTACGGGGAAGAAAAAATCGTGGATGTGAATATCCGCAGGCTGCGCATGAAAATAGAGGACGAGCCCAGCAATCCCCGGCACATCATCACCGTCTGGGGCCTGGGCTATAAATGGGAGGCTTGACTCCCGAAAGACTGAAAGCCTGTGAGCCCGAGAGCCTAAGTTCATGAGAGTGTGGAAACCTGAAAACCTGGAAGCTTGAAAGCATGAAAATCCGAAACCTGCGGACGAAGGCGGCAGACATACAAAAGCCGCCGGAAATTCAGCCGCTGGAAGGCACAATGAAAAGCCGGCGTCGTGCGATACGTTTCCGTCATATCCGCATAGCAAGGGTTCGACTCCCCCATACAGCGGCTGAACAGGCCGCAAAACGGCGTGTCCGCGGCGGCTTCCCGGCGAAAGAAGAAAAGCGGTGAAAGGGCGGGGCCGCGGGACGCGGTAAAGCGGAAAGACAGAAATACGGAGCAGCCAAGGCTGCAGCCCCCCTGCATCCGGCTCCGGCGCCTGCGGGCTGGGTACGGGGCGGGATATGGAAAAGCGCTCTCGAAAAGGAGGTGACGGCCAGTGATGGAAGAGGATGAGATCCGAAGGGATTCGCCGGCGGAAGAGGACGGCGGCATGAATATGAACGGCATCGCCCGCAGGTGGCTTGTAAACAGCCTAGGGATCATCCTCCTGATCCTGGTCGTGGTGGTGGTCGTCCTTTCCTTTGTGATCCGCGGCTCTATTTACAGCAGCATCCAGGCCACGCTGGACGGCCGTTCCGGGGAGCTTACCAACGTGTTTTCCGATTATGGAAGAAGCTCCTCCTCCGAATTCAACACCGTGGCGCGCAATTATGTGGAGAACTTCACCGATAAAGAGAAAATGGAGCTGATGGTTTTCAACTCCACGGGGAAAATCCTCATCACCTCCATGGGCTTCGCGCCGGACGACACCCAGCCTATGCCGGATTACGAGGAGGCCCTTCAAAGCTCCGACAATTTCGGCAGCTGGGCGGGCCGCCTCACCAGCGGGGAAAAAGTGATGGCCGTGACCCGTGTCGTGCGCAACAACATGGGCAGCATAGTGGGCGCCGTCCGCTACGTAGTATCTCTGGAGCCGGCGGATCAGCAGGTGATGACGGTCATAGCCTTTCTCAGCTGCGTGGGAATCCTGATCATCCTGGTGATCATTATCTCCAGCTATTCCTTCATCCGCTCCATTTTGTCCCCCATCAAAAAGATCGGGGATATCGCCCGGCGTATCGCCCAGGGGGATTTTTCCGCCCGCATCGAAAAAAGCCGGGACGACGAAATCGGCGTTCTCTGCGACACCATCAACGAAATGGCGGTGGAGCTGGGCGCTTCGGAAAAGATGAAAAACGACTTCATCTCCTCCGTCTCCCATGAGCTCCGCACACCCCTGACGGCCATAAAAGGCTGGGCTGAAACGCTCACCAACACTGCCGGGGAGGATAAGGAGACCACGGACCGGGGCATGGGGGTCATCATCCGGGAAAGCGAGCGCCTTTCGGGCCTGGTGGAGGAGCTTCTGGATTTTTCCCGGATGCAGAACGGCCGCATGACCCTGATCCTGGAAAAAATCGATATCCTCGCGGAGCTGGGCGAAGCCGTGTACATGTTCAGCGAAAGGGCCGCCTCCGAAGGAAAATTCCTTCTCTATGAGGAGCCGGAGATGCTCTCCCCCGTGATGGGCGACGTGAACCGCCTGCGGCAGGTGTTTGTCAATATCATTGACAACGCCCTGAAATATACCGGCAAGGGCGGCACCATCAACGTCATCGCCCAGGAGGAAAACGGCGTGATCCGCATCATCATCAGCGATACGGGCTGCGGGATCCCCGCCGAGCACCTGCCTAACGTGAAAAAGAAATTTTATAAGGCGAATCAGACTGTCCGGGGCTCGGGCATAGGCCTGGCTCTGGCGGATGAAATAATGGCTCTCCATAAGGGGAGCCTGGAAATCGAAAGCCATGAAGGCATCGGCACGGCGGTGACGATCAGCATCCCGGCCATGCCCGCCGCTCCGGCGACGATGCCGGAGGAAGGAAAGGAACTGTGACCATGCAGCACATGCAGCATATGCAGCAGATACAGCAGGAATATACGCCCGCCGGGGAAGCTGCCCGGCCTCTGGAAGAGACGGCCTCCCCGGAGGCCGAAAAAGCGGCCTCAAAAAAGGACTTTGAGGATCCCAAAGTTCCCGCGGCCCGCACCAAACGGATCACCTCCATCGGCGGCCAGGCCCTGATGGAAGGGATTCTCATGCGGGGCCCGAAAAAAACCACGGTGGCCGTCCGCCTCCCTTCCGGGGAAATCGAGATCCAGGAAATGGAAAAAAGCTATCTGCGGGATAAAAGCGCACTTTGGCGCATCCCCCTTCTGCGGGGGATCGGGGGCCTGGCGGATTCCCTCTCCGTGGGCTTCAAGGCCCTGAGCCTTTCGGCTGAAAAGGCCGAGCTGGGCGAGGAAGAGGAGGAGCCCTCCAAATTCGACCTGTGGATGGAAAAGCATTTTGGAGATAAAGTGACCCAGGCCGTCATGTGGGCGGCGGGCTTTTTGGGCGTGATTTTGGCAATCGCCCTGTTTTTCTTCCTCCCCACCCTTCTGTGGAACGGCGCGGTGCTTCTGGCGGGAGAAGGCGCGGCCCCTGCCCTTGCCGCATGGCGTTCCCTGGCGGAAGGCGTTATGCGTATCCTGATTTTTGTGCTCTACATCTTTTTCTGCTCCAAGGTCCCTTATATGCACCGGGTCTTCCAGTACCACGGGGCCGAACACAAAAGCATTTTCTGCTATGAAAACGGCGAGGAACTCACAGTGGAAAACGTGCGGAAATACCGCCGGTTCCACCCCCGCTGCGGGACGAGCTTCATGATCATCATGCTTCTTCTCGGCATCGTCATAGGCTTTTTCATCCCCTTTTCCAACCCCTTCCTGCGCACGGCGGTGAAGCTTCTCTGTATCCCCGCCGTAGTTGCTGTGGGGTATGAGCTCATCCGCGTCTGCGGAAAATACGAAAACTGGGTCACGCGCATCATTTCCGCCCCCGGCATGTGGATGCAGCATATCACCACCCAGGAGCCGGACGACAGCATGATCGAGGTGGCCATCGCCGCCCTGAAGGATGTGATCCCCGAAAACGGCGAGGATCTGATCCGGCGCTGACGCCGTCCTCTTTAGCCGGATCCGTCCGGCCCAGCGGCCGATGGTTCGGTATTCCGGCGGGCGGGAAACAGCGAAATCCAGAGAAAGGCGGGAAGACCGTGAATTCATCCCGGGAAAAAAAGAGGGCGGAGAGCCCAGAAGCTGCAGAAGGCGGGGCGGAAACCAGCACCGGGGGCCGGGCGGGGTCAAATCCCTCTCCCCCCCTATCTGGATCGCTTGCATATAAGCTCGCATATAAGCTTACATATAAAGAATTGTATCTCCTTGCCAAAAAGGAGCTTCAGAAGGCAGAGCTTGAAAGCCCTGCCTTCGACGCGTTGTGCCTCTTTGAAAAGGTATTCTCCATGGGCCGCCGGGAGTTGGCCCTCTACGGGGAGGAGATCCCATCCCAGGAAAAGGCGGAGGAGCTCCGTTCCCTTCTCTCGAAGCGGGCGGAACGGACGCCGCTCCAGTACCTTCTGGGGAGCTGGCCCTTTTACGGCATGGAGCTGAGGGTGGGCGAAGGCGTCCTGGTGCCCCGGGAAGAGACGGAGCTTCTTGTGGACGCGGCGGCGGAGAGGCTCCTGTTGCAGCGGGAAAAGGGGTATCTGCCGGAAACGCCGCAGATAGCCGACCTCTGCTCCGGGACGGGGGCGGTAGCCCTGGCCCTCAAGGGGGAATTTCCACAGTCTCGGATAACGGCGGTGGAAAAGTTTCCCGAAGCCTACGGGTATCTGCTGGAAAATATCCGCGCCACAGGCCGGGAGGTGATTCCCCTGCGGGCGGATATCCTCTCTTCGAAGACGGCGGAAGGATTTTCCGGGCTTTCAGCCTTGGTCTCCAATCCACCCTATGTGGAGGCCGGGGAAATCCCCCGGCTGCAGCCGGAAGTGCAAAAAGAGCCCCTTTCCGCCTTGGATGGCGGGAACGACGGGCTGCGCTTTTACCGGGCTATCGCGCGGCTGTGGATCCCCCGGCTTTTGCCTGGCGGAGTCTGCGCCGTGGAGATCGGGGAAAACCAGAGCGAAGCGGTTTCCGCCCTGTTTCAGCAAGCGGGGCTGCGGGAGATTTCCATCCTCAGGGATTTCAGCGGGCTGGACCGAGTGGTGGCCGGCTTTCGCTGATACGGAAAATTCAAACACACGTTCGAATTTTTCAGGGAAATCTATTGCTTTCAGGTGAGAAATCCGGTATAATGTATGCATGGTTCCCCTCATGTAAAGAAAGGGCCGCGCGTATGCCGGACCGCGGCTGCAGACCGGATGCGCGGTGTTTGGTCTAGGATTTGCCGAAACACGGAAGCTTGGAAGCGTGAAAGAGCGAAAGCGCGGAAATACAGAAATGCAACCTGTAAGCAGAGCGCACAGTTCCAGTTTCGCCGGAAGGGAACCCGGACCGTTTCAAGGGGGAAACAAAGGAAGTAACCGGAAAAAGGCTTCGGCTTTTCCGCCTTTTGTGCCGGCGGCAGGGAGAAGCCGTCTCGTTTCCCCTCGCGGAGGGCAGGCGCAGCGGCCCGCGGCTCTGCGGTTTCTGCAGCTTCTGCGGCGGGCTGGCCGAAGAGCGGTCAAAATCCGGAAAGCGGACATAAAGCTGAACATTTGGACATAAAGCAGAAAAAGGAGTTGTGAAGTATGGCGGCTGCCGATCGGAACAGCGCGCTGGAAACAGCCATCGCACAGATAGAAAAACAATTCGGGAAGGGCGCCGTCATGCGCCTGGGGCAGAATCAGGCCATGCAGGTGGAGGCTATTTCCACAGGCTCCCTGTCGCTGGATCTGGCTCTGGGCATCGGGGGGCTTCCCAGGGGAAGGATCACGGAGATCTACGGGCCTGAAAGCTCCGGCAAGACGACCCTTGCGCTGCACTGCATAGCGGAGGGCCAGAAAAAAGGAGGAAACGCCGCCTTCATCGACGTGGAACACGCGCTGGATCCCGTATACGCAAGGGCTTTGGGCGTGGATGTGGATTCCCTCCTGGTTTCCCAGCCGGATACGGGCGAGCAGGCGCTGGAGATCACCGAGGCGCTTGTCCGTTCCAACGCCATCGACGTGATCGTGGTGGACTCCGTGGCGGCCCTTGTGCCCCGGGCGGAGATCGAGGGCGAGATGGGAGACAGCCACGTAGGCCTGCAGGCCCGCCTGATGAGCCAGGCTCTGCGGAAGCTGGCGGGCGCTATCTCCAAATCCGCCTGCGTGGCGATTTTCATCAACCAGCTGCGCGAGAAGGTGGGCGTGATGTACGGCAACCCGGAGGTCACCCCGGGAGGCCGCGCTTTGAAATTTTATTCCTCTGTGCGCATCGACATCCGCAAGATCGAGACGCTGAAGAGCGGCACCGAGCAGATCGGTTCCCGCACAAGGGCGAAGGTGGTCAAAAACAAGATCGCTCCCCCCTTCCGGGAAGCGGAGTTCGACGTGATGTACGGGCAGGGCATCTCCCGGGCGGGAGAGCTTCTGGATCTGGCCGTTAAGCTGGACGTCATCCAGAAGAGCGGCGCTTGGTTCTCCTATAACCAGAACCGTCTGGGCCAGGGCCGGGACAACGTGAAGGAATTTTTGAAAAACCCCGAAAACGCCGCCATAGCCTCCGAGGTGGAGGAAAAGGTGAAAGCCAATGTGGGCCGCCTGTATACCAAGACCTCTCCCAACGCTTCGCCCGCCAAACCCGTGGCGCCGGCGGCTGCTCCCGCCCCTCAGCCTGCGGCCTCTCCCGCACCGGCTTCCTCCGGAAAAGGGCGCGGAAAGGCCAGCCTGGATATTGAGGCGGACTAAAGATGCTGCTCACATCCATTGAGCCCCGCAGGCGGGGCTTTTCGGTCTTATATTTTGAGGACGGCTCCGGCCTGCGCATCCTGACGGAAGTCGCCCTTTCGGAAAAACTCCGGCCCGGAACGGATATCCCGGAGGAGCGGATGGAAGAGCTCCTTCGGAAAAGCCGGCTGAAACGGGCGGGGGAAAAAGCCCTCACCCTTTTGGAATACCGCTCCTATTCCAAAAAAGAGCTGGAAGACCGGCTTTCCCGGGAATCCGGAAGGGAAGCGGCCAAAGAAACAGCCGGGCGTATGGAGGAGCTGGGCCTTGTGGACGACGGGGACTATGCCCGCCGCTTTGCGGAAGAGCTTTCCTTCCGCAAAGGCTTTTCTAAAAGCCGGGTGCGGCAGGAGCTCTGCCGCCGGGGGATAGGCCGCGAACTGGCGGAAGCGGCGGCGGAAGAATTTGCCCGTCCGCCTCAGGAAGCGATAGAAGAGCTTGTGGAACGGAAATACGCCCGGTATCTGGGGGATGAAAAAGGCAGGCGGCGCACGGTCGCCGCTTTGCAGCGCCTGGGGTACCGGTTTGAGGATATCCGCGGCGTATTACGGGAATATCCTGAATATACTGAAGATAAGGATGAGGAAGAATGCCCAGTTCTGTGGGAATGATCAGCCTTGGCTGTGCCAAAAACCAGGTGGATGCTGAGATCATGCTCGCTGCTCTGCAGAAGGCCGGATATGAAATAAAGGATGACGCCGCTCTGGCGGACGTGGTCATCGTGAACACCTGCGGCTTTATCGAGGCCGCCAAAAGGGAATCCATCGACGAGATTCTGGAGCTGGCCAAACTGAAGCAGGAAGGGCGCATAAAGGCCATCGTCGTCACGGGCTGTCTGGCAGAGCGCTACAAGGAAGAGATCATGAAGGAGCTCCCCGAGGCGGACGCTGTGGCAGGCATCGGGGCCAACGGACGCATAGCGGAAATCGTAGAAGAAGCCCTGCAGCAAAAAAAGCCCCAGGTTTTCCCGGAAAAGCGCCTGCTTCCCATGGAGGGCGAGCGCATTCTGGGGACGCCCAGCTATTTCGCCTACCTGAAAATCGCAGAAGGCTGCAGCAACCGCTGCGCTTACTGCGCCATCCCCATGATCCGGGGCGGATACCGCAGCCGCACCATGGAAAGCATCGTGGCCGAGGCGGAAAAGCTGGCTGCAGACGGCGCCAAGGAGCTGATCCTCATCGCCCAGGATACGAGCCGCTATGGCTGGGATCTCTACGGCCGCCTTGCCCTGCCGGAACTGCTGAAAAAGCTCTGCGCTGTTTCCGGGCTGCGGTGGATCCGGATGCTCTACTGCTATCCGGATTCCATCACCGACGAGCTTCTGGACGTGATGGCTTCTGAGGAAAAGATCGTCAAATACATGGATCTGCCCCTGCAGCACTGCAGCGGCAGGGTGCTCGGCGCCATGCGGAGAAAAGGGAATCGGGAGGAGCTGACGGCCCTGATCCGGAAAATCCGCGAAAAAGTGCCGGGCGTCGTCCTGCGGACTACCATGATCACGGGCTTCCCCGGAGAAACGGAAGAGGATTTTGAAGAACTGAGCGCCTTCGTGAGGGAAATCCGCTTTGAACGGCTGGGCTGTTTCACCTATTCCCAGGAAGAAGGGACTGCCGCCGCTGTGATGGAAAATCAGATCCCGGAGGAAGTCAAGCAGGAACGGATGGATATCATCATGGAGCAACAGATGTCCATCATGCAGGAATGGGGCGAAAGCCGCGTCGGACAGACGGTGGAGGTTCTCACAGAAGGCTTTGACCGGTACGCCGAATGCTGGTTCGGCCGCAGCGCCGCCGATGCTCCCGATGTGGATGGAAAGATCTTCTTCACTTCCGCCGGAAGAAGGCCCTGTTACGGAGAGATGCTGAAGGTAAAAATTACGGAGTGTATGGATTGCGATCTTATGGGAGAAGTTGTAGAGTAAGGGGGTATTTGGATGAACCTTCCCAATAAGCTGACTCTTCTTCGAGTGGCAATGATACCGTTTTTTGTCCTGTTTCTTTTGCTGCCGCAGATTCCTCACCACTACCTGATAGCCGGGCTGATCTTCGGCGCGGCCTCCTACACCGATCACCTGGACGGCAAGCTGGCCCGGAAAAACGGCCAGATCACCACTTTCGGCCAATTTATGGATCCTCTGGCGGATAAAATTCTGGTGATATCGGCTCTTGTATGTTTTGTTTCGCTGGAGCTGGCTCCGGTATGGATGGTGCTTCTGATCGTTGCCCGGGAATTTATGGTGACTTCCATCCGTCTGATCGCGGCGGAAGGGGGAATGGTTCTGGCTGCCAACAACTGGGGCAAGGCGAAAACAGTAAGCCAGATCGTGGCCCTTGTGGCTGTGTTCCTGTTTGAATATATCCGGGAGCTTTCTTCTATGGGATATTTTGCCCTTCCAGCAGAATTAGAGGCTGTTTTTTCCGGCGCGGAATGGGGACTCCTGCTTTTGTCCACGATATTGGCCGTCGTCTCCGGCGGCGTGTATCTGTTCCAAAATTTCCACATTCTGAAGCATACAAAGTAAACGGGAAGCAAGGGACGTATGTGCTCTAAATAAGCGGTATCCCCCCTCTCTGGAATAAAGATTTAAAAATACAATAGAGGATGCGGTACCTGCGCTGCCGGCAAGGGAGGCTCACTGCAGATCCGCGTATCTTCCCTAAGGGGAATTCTGCCGTTTCCGGGTTCCGGCGCCGGAGCCCGTCAGAATACTCAAGCTGCTCCATTTAAAAGAAAATCCGGAATTTCCGGGAAGAAGGGAGCCGTATATACGGCCTTTCCGCGAATTTTCGGATTTTTCTTGACTTTTTTCCGCGCTTTCCTTACAATAGAATCTGCGGTTCGCAGATTCAGAGAAAACGGCTGTATAAGCCGCTGCGGCAGATATGTGAATATGATGGAGAGTTGTCCGAGTGGTCGAAGGTGCAGCACTCGAAATCATGTTTCCACTTTGGAAGTCCAAACTGCCGAAAAGCCAGTAACCA
>OFOK01002509.1_pt1 | contig 10532 bp, 7 predicted proteins | sample 1542001 | NCBI WGS metagenome assembly OFOK01 (sample SAMN04209242, study PRJEB22552) | human gut metagenome | biome: gut; material: feces | host: Homo sapiens | place: USA: Oklahoma
TGCACGGCAAAATGGGGCTTGATCTGGTTCCGCCGGATAAAATCATCGGGAGAACGGTACGGCCCCTCTTTTGTTCTGGAAGCCACCGCCGCCTGCGCTGCGGAAATAGACATGCCCGGCAGAGAAAGAAGAGCGTCGGCGCTGCAGCTGTTGACATCCAGCTTCCCGGCTGGCTGGGGTTCCTTCGGCGAAGGGGCCTGGGGAAGGCTTTCTGCCCCGGCGGGCGCGGCGGGAGCCGGTTCCGGAATATTGGGCGGGTTTTGGACGCTCTGGGATCGTGCCGCGGTATCCTGGTTTTGCAGGATCTGGGAGACGGCCTCTTTTATGTCTGCGGGCTGGGCTTTGGGGCTTTGAGTAGCCTGCGAGGGAGCGCTCTTTTTGATTTCCTCTTCCCAAAGGTCCAGCTTCTTCTGTTTTTTCATCTGTTTGGCCTGGGGCGAAAATGCATAGGCAAAAGCAGCTGCCAGTTTGCGGAACCGGACAATGCAGTATACGCAGGGGAAAATCATATAGGCTTGTATGCATATATAAATTACCATGGTCAGAAAAGAGTTGGTTTTATAAAAATCCCTGTTATTGGTCACAACAGTCAGGAGCATATATACGGAAAGGGCGCCGAAAAAGAAAGCCCATATCCTTTTATTGCGCGCCAGAGCCCCCAGAATAAGCCACATGACCAGGGGGATGAATCCCATAACAAAGAAAGTAAAAAATGTGCTTTCAGAAGGGGTAATCGCCAAAAGTCCGATAAGGGCAAAAAAGGTGAAGACTGCGATTGCCGCCCAGCAAATAGCTTTATCACGTGCCTTTATTTCAATCATGCGAAAATCTCCGTTTCTTCTGAAGTCTCCAAAGCGGTTTCGGATCGGTAATAGTCGTCCGTAAAGGCGGAATCGACCACCTGAGCCTGCAGCAGGGTCTCGAAAAGCTCCATGTATTTCAAACACTGCTTTCCTTTGATATTATGCGTTTCTACACGGATATTTCCGTCTGGGAACAGCTGCACCTCGATCTGCTTTCTTCCTTGCGCCATGAGCGACCCTCCTTCTGAAATAATTAACGATTTATTTACATTATATATCAATACTGTTCAAATGCAAGTAACGCGGGTAAAAAAGGATCCTACTACAATATTTTTTAACCGGTTTCTGTTTTATAAAAACCGGCAGAAAGCAGGAAGATGGAGAATGTGTGCCGGTTTGCTTCCGTTCAGGATCAGGCGGCCCCGCTGTACAGCACAGATCATAGCGGAGGAGAAAATTGCCGGACCGTTCCCGCAAAAGAGGAACAGAAGGAGAGGCCGTGGCTTGTAATACGGTCTTTTGCTGGTATGATATACGTATACAGGTGATTTCCTGCCGGAGCCTGAGCAAAGGAGATTTTGAGATGCCGTTTATATACGGGGGAATGGATGAAAAAGAAAAACGTTGTGGAATGTAAGAGGTGATGGATTGTGTTTCATATTCTTGTAGTGGACGACGACAAAAACACCCGCCGCCTGATGCGGGCCGTTCTGGAGGCGGAAAACTATATTGTGACGGACGCGGGGAACGGCATAGAGGCTTTGGAGGCCATGGAACGGGAACATATCGACCTGGCCGTGCTGGACGTCATGATGCCCGAAATGGATGGTTATGAATTTACAAAGACATTGCGGAACGTACAGAATGAGCTTCCTATTTTGATGGTATCGGCCAAACAGCTCCCCGCGGATAAGAAAAAAGGTTTTCTGGCGGGAACGGATGATTTCATGACCAAGCCTGTGGATGAAGAGGAGATGCTTCTCCGGATCAAGGCGCTTCTCCGCCGGGCCAAAATTGCCAGCGAGCGGAAAATTACGGTAGGAGACGTGACGCTCGATTATGATTCCTTTACGGTGACGAAAGAGGGGAATACCATTGAGCTTCCCCAGAAAGAATTCCTTCTGCTGTATAAGCTGCTTTCCTATCCGGGGAAAATATTCACCCGGATACAGCTGATGGATGAGATTTGGGGCGCGGAAAGCGATACCGGCTGGGAGACGGTGACTGTTCATATCGGGAGACTGCGCAAACGCTTTGAAGGGTGGCCCGAGTTTGAGATCCAGTCCGTGCGGGGGCTTGGGTATAAGGCGGTGAAAAAAGCATGAGGAAAGCTAAAATGCCGCCGCGCGGCATGCTCACGTTCCTTTTCACGATGGTGGTTTTCTGTATCTTTGTCATAACGGCTGCTGCCGTGGGGCTCATCGTCTTTCTGCTGACGCAGATGGGCGTATTTCAGGATTCCGGCGGCTATAGCTTGGGGGTATCCATTACCGTGACCATCGCCGCCAGCGTAGTCGTCGGCACATTAGTGGCCGGGCTTGTGAGCACGATTCCTCTGAAGCCGCTGAACAAGCTCATCAGCGGTATGGAACGGCTTGCGAAGGGGGATTATGAAGCCAGGTTGGATTTGGGAGAGGGAAGGATCGGCAGAGAGATTTCCCAGAGCTTCAATACCCTGGCCTCTGAGCTGAAAAACACAGAAATGCTGCGTTCTGATTTTGTCAATAATTTTTCCCACGAATTTAAAACGCCCATAGTCTCTATACGGGGATTCGCACGGCTTCTGCAGAAGGGAGAGCTTCCTCGGGAGACCCGGGATGAATATTTGGGGATCATTGTGGAGGAATCCTCCCGCCTTTCGGAAATGGCCACCAAAGTGCTGGATTTGGCGAAGGTGGAAAATCAGAGTATCCTCACCGGCATTACCAGCTTTAATCTTTCTGAGCAGATTCGAAGCTGCATTTTGCTGCTGGAAAGAAAATGGGAAAAGAAAAATCTGGATATCCATGCAGAATTCGGCGAATACGAATGGAGGGGAAACGAAGAGTTCCTGAAGCAGGTTTGGATCAATCTGCTGGATAACGCCGTTAAATTTTCTGTGGAAAAGGGGGAGATCGGCATTCGGATCTCTTTGGACGCTTCCTGCCTGAAGGTATCTGTTCAGAATACGGGAGAGCCGATCCGCGAAGAGGAGAAAAACCGTCTCTTTCAGAAATTTTACCAGGCGGACGCCTCCCATGCTTCAGAGGGAACCGGTATAGGACTTGCCATCGTCAAGCGAATAGTGGAGCTTCACGGAGGGGAGGTTTTTGCGCAAAGTGCGGGAAATACGACGGTATTTACCGTTTCGCTTCCCGCACTGCCGGGGGGGGGGGCTGAAGATACGGCGTTTCGAAGGCCGTAAAAAGGCTGCGTTCCAGAGCCGTTCACATTTGGCCGGCTTCGTTTCGTTTCAGTTTAGATTTCAGGCGTATCTTTATACTGTTCTTCAGCGGAAGGGAACAGGAGCGGAGCGCTCTTCCGGCTGTCTCTGTTTATTCACCGGCTAAAAAGAAAAATGCGCCTGGTTTCGTGGAAGCCTGCGGAGTCTTCTTGCTTACCGGCGTTCAAGGGTACGGAGAAAAAGATAGGGGGCCGGGGCGGCAGAGCGCTCTCAAGGGAAAAGACGGATTTGAACGGATTTTTCTTTTGCGAATAGCCTTTTGTTCTCTGAGACATACGTAAGGCAGAGGAATCTGCCGCGGCGCCGGGAGCCGTTTTCCGGCGCGGGAGCCTGATTATACAAAAGGAGAAAACAGGAATGCTGAAACTATTTAAAAACCTGGGCAGAAGGGATTGGCTTCTTGCCTGCGTCAGCCTGCTGTTCATTGTCGCACAGGTCTGGCTGGATCTGAAGCTTCCCGATTACATGTCGGAGATCACCATGCTGGTGCAGACAGAGGGAAGCGCCATGGGCGATATCCTCACAGCCGGCGGAAAAATGCTGGCCTGTGCTTTGGGGAGCCTGGCCTCGGCTGTAGTGGTCGCCGTAGCGGCCTCAAGGATCGCTTCCGACTTCGGCGCCAATCTCCGGCAGAAGCTTTTTGACAAGGTGCAGTCTTTTTCTATGGAGGAGATCGGCGGCTTTTCCACAGCCAGCCTCATTACCCGCACCACAAACGATATTATGCAGGTCCAGATGCTGGTGGTAATGGGCCTGCAGGCCGTTGTGAAGGCCCCCATACTGGCGGTGTGGGCCATCGTGAAGATTGCGGATAAAAGCTGGCAGTGGACCTTGTCCACCGGCGTTGCCGTAGTCTGTCTGCTGGTTATCGTGGGGATCTGCATCGCGCTCGCCATGCCGAAATTTAAGCGCCTGCAGAGCCTAACGGACGATCTGAACCGTGTCACACGGGAAAATCTCACGGGCCTTCGGGTTGTGAGGGCATACAATGCCGAGTCGTATCAGGAAGAGAAGTTTGATAGGACAAACAGTGAATTGATGGGGACCCAGCTGTTTGCCAACCGTGTCATGGCGACTCTTATGCCCGCCATCCAGCTGGTCATGAACGGGCTCAGCCTGGCTATCTACTGGCTTGGCGCGGTACTGATCCAAAATGCGGCCATGACGGAAAAGCTGGCGCTCTTTTCGGATATGGTGGTATTTTCTTCCTATGCGATGCAGGTAGTCATGGCCTTTATGATGCTGGTTATGATCTTTATCATGCTGCCCCGCGCTTCCGTATCGGCCAAGCGCATCATGGAGGTCCTGGATACGAAACCCACCATTATAGACGGAACGGAGGATGGTTCCGCATCCGGCGCACAGGGGGAAGTGGAATTCAGGAACGTCAGCTTCCGGTATCCGGACGCAGAGGGCTATGTGCTTCAGAATATCAGCTTTTCTGCGCGCAGAGGCGAAACGGTGGCCCTGATCGGTTCCACCGGCTGCGGGAAAAGCACCGTGGTCAATCTGATCCCCCGTTTTTACGACGCGACGGAGGGCGAGGTCCTGGTAGACGGCGTCAATGTGAAGGACTATGCTCAGTATGCCCTGCATAATAAAATCGGCTACGTGTCTCAGAAGGCCGTTTTGTTTTCCGGAACGGTCAAATCCAATGTCGCCTATGGAGACAACGGCAGGGACGGGGTCCAGTCCGATGTGGTGGATGCGGTATATACGGCCCAGGCCGCGGATTTTGTAGAAAAGATGGAGGGCAGCTACGATGGCTACATCGCGCAGGGCGGCTCGAATCTTTCAGGAGGCCAGAAGCAGAGGCTTTCCATTGCCCGCGCAGTGTGCCGCCGTCCGGAAATCTTTATTTTTGACGACTCCTTTTCCGCGCTGGATTACAAAACAGACCGAAAGCTCCGGGAAGCCCTGAAGACGGAATGCGCGGGCGCCACTAAAATCATTGTAGCCCAGCGCATCGGCACTATTCGGGATGCGGACCGCATCGTAGTTCTGGATGAAGGGAAGATTGCGGGCGTCGGGACTCACGAGGAATTGATGGAGAACTGTGAGGTATACCGGCAGATCGCATATTCGCAGCTGTCAAAGGAGGAATTGGCATAATGGCTAAAGAGGAATATACTGCTGGTCAGGGCCGCCGGCGGGCCGGGCACAGAGGCCCCGGAGGCCCGGGAATGGGCCGGCCGGGAGAAAAATCGAAGGATTTCAGGGGCGCCTGGGCCAAGCTGATCCGCTATTGCCGAAAATATTGGGGAGCCGTGATAGCGGCCGTGATCTGTTCGGCGGGAGGCACGGTCATGACGCTGATCGGCCCGGATAAGCTTTCGGATCTGACGGATCTGATCACGGAAGGTCTTCTGGCGGGCATCGATATGGAGGGCGTTGCGGGGATCTGCTTCACGCTGGTGGGGCTGTATATCGTGAGCCTTGTGCTTTCTCTGACGCAGGGCTGGGTCATGGCTACCGTGACCCAAAGGGTGTCGAAGAATCTGCGGAACGATATCTCCCGCAAAATCAACCGGCTGCCCATGTGGTTCTATAACCGCACGACCACGGGAGACGTTCTCTCCAGAGTGACCAACGATGTAGATACCATCAGCCAGTCCATGAACCAGAGTGTGGGGATGCTGGTCTCTGCGGTGACGCTGCTGGTGGGTTCTCTGGTGATGATGCTGAGCACGAATGCGGTCATGACCGTCACCGCCGTTGCGGCCTCATTGGTCGGGTTTGTGCTGATGACGGCTATTATGAGCCGGTCTCAGAAATACTTTACCCGTCAGCAGGAGCATCTGGGCGAAATCAACGGCCATATTGAGGAAATCTATACCGGCCATACGGTGGTGAAGGCGTATAATGGAGAGGCGGCGGCCCGGAAGACCTTTGTGGAGATGAATGAAAGCCTGCGGAGCAGCGGTTTTAAGGCCCAGTCTCTTTCCGGCCTTATGATGCCGCTTATGACCTTTATCGGCAATTTTGGGTATGTGGCGGTCTGCGTGGTGGGAGCTGTCCTCGCTATGAACGGAACGATTTCCTTCGGCGTTATCGTGGCCTTTATGATGTATGTCCGTTACTTTACGCAGCCTCTTTCTCAGATAGCGCAGGCGGCGCAGGCGCTGCAGTCCGCGGCTGCGGCGGGCGAGCGGGTGTTCGCGTTTCTGGAAGCGGAAGAGATGGCGGACGAAAGAAACAAGACACAGAGGCTGGAAAAGGCAAAGGGCGAGGTGGAGTTTCAGCATGTCCGTTTTGGATATGAGGATTCCGACACGATCGTGATCAAGGATTTTTCGGCCAAGGCGGAGCCGGGCCAGAAGATCGCCATCGTCGGCCCTACGGGAGCGGGAAAAACCACGATGGTCAATCTTCTTATGCGGTTCCACGAGATCCAGGGCGGGACGATCCGGATCGACGGCATTCCTACGGACAGCCTGCGGCGCGAAGACGTACATTCTCAGTTCTGCATGGTGCTGCAGGATACATGGCTGTTTGAGGGAACGGTTCGGGAAAATCTGGTCTATTGCGCGGAAGACGTATCCGACGAGAAGATGAAAGCTGCCTGCAAAGCGGTGGGGCTGGATCACTTTATCCGCACACTGCCTCATGGATACGACACTGTTCTCAACGATCAGGTGAATCTTTCCCAGGGGCAGAAGCAGCAGCTGACGATCGCCCGGGCCATGATCGCCGATAAGCCCATGCTGATTTTGGATGAGGCCACCAGTTCCGTGGATACGAGAACAGAGCTGCAGATCCAGAAGGCTATGGATGAGCTGATGAAGGGTAGGACTTCCTTTGTCATCGCGCACAGGCTTTCTACCATCAAGAATGCGGATCTGATCCTGGTGATGAAGGACGGCGATATCATTGAAAGCGGGACCCACGATGCGCTTCTGGCTCAAGGCGGGTTCTATGCGGATCTGTATAACAGCCAGTTTGAACAGGCATCCTGAGGGAGGAGAGAGAAATGGCCGGAATGAAGGTATCCTATATTACGATCGAACGGGAATACGGCAGCGGCGGCACAGAGATCGCCCGCCGTTTGGCGGAAGCCGCGGGAGTGCCCTGCTATGGACGGGAGGTCCTCGAGGAAGTGTCGAAAAAATACGATATCTCTCCAGAGGGGATAGACCAGTATGAGGAGACGGTGAGCAACAGTTTTCTGTATACGGTTTTTTTGATGGGGCAGGTGCAGTCCGGCAAAACGGACGCTCTGACGAAGGAAGGGCATATCTTCGTGGCCGAGCAGGCGGCTATCCAGCAGCTGGCGGCCCGGGGACCGGCGGTATTCCTAGGGCACTGCGCTTCCCAGGCGCTGAAAAAATACAGCGGCGTTGTGCGGGCCTTTATCCGCTCCTCCGATCCGCAGGCCAAACGGCGCCGGGCCGTTGCGGAATACGGCGTCGGTGAAAAGGATGCGGAAGCGGTGATGAAGCGTTTTGATAAAAAACGCGCCAATTACTATTTTGCGAATACATCTAAAAAGTGGATGGATTACAGCAATTACGATATTATTTTGGACAGCGGCAGCTTGGGAATAGAAGGCTGTGTCCGTGCCCTCAGAGGACTTTTGGAGGATCCTGCTTTTCAGAAATAACGGAGGCGAGCGATCCTTTTCTGAAAAGAGACGCTGCTCAGGCAGCAAACCGCCGCAAAGCATAAGAAGGGGACCGTCCGTATGGGAGGTCCCCTTTTTGCTGCGTATTTCTGTATACACACTTGAAAAAGAAAGCCGTTATTTTGACGTTGAGCGCCATGGTCTGATCAAAATGCAGTTGGAACTCGCAGAATTGCCGGGCAGGAGGGGGCGGTATCCTTTGAATTTTCTCTTTGTCTGCTGTGCTGGGCCGTCTGACCGTCTCAGTTTCCATTGGAGGCGCTTTTGAAACAGCTATGTGCAAACCGATTGCATGTGTCCTTCAATTCCTTATATTTTGCAAGTTCGTGGAGCCAGTTTTCCGGTATTGACTGCAAACCGTACCAAAGCCCTGCAAGGCCGCCGGCAACTGCAGCGGTCGTATCCGTATCTTCTCCAAGACGAACGGCCTTGAGTACGCAATCCGCATAGCACGAAGTCGTCAGCAGGCACCATAGGGACGCCTGCAGCGTATGCAGGACATAGCCGCTGCCGCTGATTTGGCTTTCTTTCCATAGACCGATGTCCGTAAGCGATTCAAATTCATGGAAGGTTCCTGAAAACTCGGGTTTGCTCTTATAATACGATAAGGCGGAAAAAATGCCGGATCGTACGGCTCTCGTCAGATCGCTTCCGATGCATAACTGAAGCGCAACGGAACAGTATATGCCGCAGGCCATTTGACAGCGCGGATGCGCGTGCGTACACTTCGATGCATTGTGGATTATTTCGGCGGCCCGGTCATCCAGTTCAGCGTTCCTATACTGGCCGGCAATATAAAGCGCTATTGGAAGCATTCTCATCAAAGAGCCGTTTCCGCAGGAAAAATCCGCTGTTTCGCCGCATTTTAACGGAGGCATTCCTTTTGCAAATGTAAAAATGGCGCGCTTTGTGGTACCGCCTACGTCGAAAACCTCATTGCGGGCTGTGTTTTCCGCATACCAAAGCCAGTTAGAAAAACGGAACATTTGATCCTCATAATCGATCCCTTTTTCCATAATGGAATCCATAAGGCATAAGGTCATGCTCGTATCGTCGGACCATGTGCCTGCAGGCTGATTATGCACACCGCCGGCTCGCATTCCCGCTACAGGATCGCGTTTCAGCCGTTCCCTGCTCATGAATTCAGCGGGCACCCCCAGAGCGTCGCCAACAGCAAAGCCGAGAACGGCCCCTTCTATGTCCTTTGGCGAGAGCATCCGAGAGCTGTCAGAGGGCCCGGGAGGGACATCTTTTTTCTGGTGATAATTTGTTTGCATTTCTTTCTCCCTGAATACGAAAATTTTTATGTGCCTCCATCTCCAAGATCAAGAGATGACGGTCATAAAAATTATTATATCAAATATAAAAGCTGCATTCCAATTCTGAAATGCAGCTTTCGTTTGGTTGCGGGGGAAGGACTTGAACCTACGACCTTCGGGTTATGAGCCCGACGAGCTACCAACTGCTCCACCCCGCGATATTTACATTTACACACTCACTTCCTGAGTGCAAGATATAGTATACAGCAATAGATCAAAAAAAGCAATAGGTATTTTAAAAAAATTTGCAGCAGTACGATCTTCAGCCGGGCGCAGGGGAATATATGAAACAGGACGGAGGATAAAAGCCTCCGTCCTGTTGTGAAGAGCCTGCCTGCGGCGCGGAATATGTTTATTCCAAAGCTCCGCAGACCAGATCGCCCATTTCCTCGCAGGAAACTTTCCGGAACCCTTCTACATAGATATCCGGAGTACGGGCCTCTTTCAGCACCTTGGAAACGGCTTTTTCAACAGCTTCAGCGGCTTTAGGTTCATCCAGAGAATACTTCAGCATCATAGCGCCGGAAAGGATCGTAGCCAGGGGGTTGGCTTTGCCTGTGCCGGCGATGTCCGGGGCGGAACCGTGGATCGGCTCATAAAGCCCAGATTTCCCGGCGCTCAGGCTGGCGCTTGCCAGCATGCCGATGCTTCCGCTGATCATGGAAGCCTCGTCGGAAAGGATATCGCCGAACATATTGGAGGTGACGATCACATCGAACTGGCCCGGATTGCGCACAAGCTGCATGGCGCAGTTATCCACATACATATTGGTGATTTCCACGTCCGGATATTCCTCCGCTCCGATCCTGGCAACGGTAGCTCTCCATAGGCGGGAGCTTTCCAGCACATTGGCTTTATCCACGCTGCAAAGACGCTTCTGGCGCTTTCTTGCCATATCGAATGCCACCCGGGCGATACGTTCGATCTCCGGAACGGAATACATTTCTGTATCATAGGCGGCTTCCTGACCGTCTATTGTTTTGCGGCCCCGTTCACCGAAATAGATGCCGCCGGTCAGTTCCCGGACTACCATAATATCCAGCTTATCGCCGATGATATCCGCCCGCAAAGGAGAAGCCTCTTTCAGCTCAGGGAAAATTACCGCCGGCCGCAGATTGGCAAAAAGCCCAAGAGCTTCCCGGATTCCCAGAAGGCCTTTTTCCGGCCGTTTGTCTCCGGGCAGGGAATCCCACTTAGGGCCGCCCACTGCACCCAGCAGCGTGGAGTCCGCAGCTTTGCATTTGTCGATGGTCTCCTGTGGAAGCGGGGTTCCTGCCGCGTCAATCGCGCTTCCCCCCAAGAGGGCCTCCTCATACTGGATCGCAAAGCCGAACTTCTCCCCGGCT
>OFOK01002545.1_pt1 | contig 10371 bp, 8 predicted proteins | sample 1542001 | NCBI WGS metagenome assembly OFOK01 (sample SAMN04209242, study PRJEB22552) | human gut metagenome | biome: gut; material: feces | host: Homo sapiens | place: USA: Oklahoma
CTTGTGATGATGGATATCAGGTTTCCCTTGTCGCGGCACTCCAGCTTGGCGGGGGCCAAGCGGCGGAGGGCTCCGAAGACCTTGTCGCGGATGAGGGCCAGGAGCTTAAAGGCGATGTAGTGGTTGCAGGCCTGCTCCCCGTAGCGCAGGAAGCCGCGGGTCACCGCGAAGACGGCCACGCAGGCAAAAAGCACGGGAAGAGGGAGGAAGACGCTTTCCCCCAGTGCGTCCAGAAGAGCGTAGCCGCCGAAGACGGTAATGAAGATCGCCGTCAGAAACCCAGCCACTCCCATCAGAATAGCGAGGACCATTACGGGAGCCAGAGGGGCCACCAGCCCGATGAGCCGGCGCATGATCTGGAATGAGCTTCTCTTTTTCATACGGCCTCCGCCTCCTTTCCTCCGTTTATTCCGTAATGCTCCAGACCGGTCTGCGTTTCCCACAGCGAAGCGTACCGGCCTCCTTTTTTGAGGAGTTCCTCATGGGTTCCGCTTTCCGTCACGGCTCCCTTTTCCATAACATAGATATTGTGGGCGGCGGTCACGTTGGCCAGCCTGTGAGAGATCAGGATCACGGTCTTGCTCTCGGCCAGACGGATGAGGGCCTTCATGATGTCGTTTTCGCTTTCCACGTCGATATTGCTGGTGGCCTCATCGAAAATGTAGACGGGCGAATCGTGGAGAAGGGCCCGGGCCAAAGCCAGCCGCTGGCACTGACCGCCGGAAAGGTTGGAGCCCTTTTCCGCCACGGGCATGTCCAGCCCCCCTTCCGTCCGGATGAAATCTGCCAGATTGACCTGACGGAGGGCTTCCCACAGGGTTTCTTCACCCGCCCCAGGGTTCCCCATGGCGAGATTTTCCCGGATAGTTCCCTTGAAAATATAGCTTCCCATGCTGATCATGGTGACGGTCTCCATGAGGCTTTTTTCCGAGATGGAGCTGAGATCGGCCCCGCCTATGGTGAGGCTGCCGGAGTATCCTCTCCGAATGCCCATAATAAGGGCCGCCGCGGTGGATTTTCCGCAGCCGCTTTCGCCTACGATGGCTGTGAAGCGCTTTTCGGGGAAGCGCATGCTGACCGTATGAAGCACCTCCCGGCCTTCCTCATAAGAGAAGGAGAGGTCTTTCATTTCAATGGTTGTTTCCGCGCCCACTCTGTTTCCCGCTTCGGGGGGATCCGGCAGATCCAGAAGCGCAAAAATCCTGTCGCTGGCGGCCATTCCGTTCATGGCCACATGGAAGAACGAGCCAAGAGCGCGCAGGGGCAGGAAAAATTCCGCGGCCAGCATGATGATGGCGAAAGCCCCTGTAAAGCCGGTGCTCCCGCTCTGGAATTCCAGGGCCGCGAAGATAACGCCCAAGGCCGCGCCGCCGTAAGCGATCAGATCCATGATGGTGATGGAGTTGAGCTGCATGGTCAGCACCTTCATGGTGATCCGGCGGAAGCGCTCCGCCTCTGCGTTCATTTCTTCATGCTTGAAGCCGTCCGCCTCATAGACCTTCAGAGTGGTCAGGCCCTGCAGGTTCTCCAGAAAGCCGTCGCCCATCTTGGTATACTGCCCCCAGTATTTTGCCAGGAGCTTTTTGGCGAATTTCTGCACCGCCACGATGGAAAGGGGAATGAGCGGCACGCAGATGAGAAGGACCACGGCGGCCCGCAGGCTGACGAAGGAGAGCGTCACAAAGAGGGTGACGGGGGCCAGCATGCTGTAAAAGAACTGGGGAAGATACGCCCCAAAATAGGTCTCCAGCTGCTCCACTCCCTCTACGGAAGCCTGTACCACTTCTGCTGTGGAAGCGTTTTCCGTGTAGCTTCCGCCCAGACGGAGAAGCTTTTTGAAGATCAGCTCCCGAAGGGTGCGTTTTACCGGCTTGGAGGCCAGATAACTCTCTCTTGCGGCGATCCTTGCGCACAGGAACCGGACGGCGATCCCCGCGGCGAAGACCGCTGCGGAGGCCCATACGCCTTCTGCCGTAAGAGATTTATGGTACAGAAGGCTGAGAAGATTGCCCAGCGTGAAAATAACGGCGATATTGACGGCCAGGGAAACCCACTGGGCGATGACGTTCCCTGCTATATGCCGTTTGGCTTCCGGCACGGTGCCGATCAGGCGTTTGTTGATCATCATACGGCGGAGTCGCTCCTTTTTATGTATTGGGAGAGCACGTTCTCCCGAATGGATTCAAAGCTTTTGACGCTCAGGACATGCTCCATCCTGCAGGCGTCCTTTTCAGCGGTCTCCCGGTCCACCCCAAGGTATTCCAGCCAGTCGGTGAGGAAAAGATGGCGTTCATACATCTGCTGGGCCAGGGCTTCCCCCTTGGGCGTCAGCAGGATGGCTTTATGGGCGTCCATTTCGATATAACCGCCCGCCTTCAGCGTTTTCATGGCGGCGCTGACGCTTGCCTTGCTGAATCCCAGTTCCCCGGCGATATCCACCGAGCGGACGGATCCCTTCCTGTTCCGGATGATCAGGATCGCCTCAAGATAATCCTGACCGGATTCCTGGATTGCCACAGGTCATCCCTTCCTTTCCCGCTTCCGATTTGCCTCACGCTTCCCGGTAGGCCTTTTCCCGCCTGTATTCCCCGGGAGATTTCCCCATGACCGCGCGGAAGGCCGAGGCAAATTTGCTGGGATTGTCGTATCCCACCCGTCCGGCGATAGAAAGGACAGTATCGTTCGTTTCCTTCAGGAGAACCGCCGCCTGCTGCATTCGATAGCTGCGCAGGTATGTGTAAACAGGCACCCCGAATACGGCTGAAAAGCAGGATTTCATGGCGGTCAACGGAATAGAAAATTTGGCGGAGAGATCCTGCAGGGTGAGACGTTCCCCCAGATGGGCATCCATGTATTCCTTCAGAGCCTTCACGGCGTCCACCTGACTGCCGGGGAAGCGTTTTTTTGCGGTGCCCTCCCTGTCCAGATCGATGCCGCAGAGGAAATAGAGGATCTCCAGAACCTTGATTTTGAAATATCCGCAGCGGATGTGGTCCGGAACGGAATAGAGCTCGGAAAAGATATGCTCGAACCGGGGAACTTTGCGCAGAACCAGGAGATTTCCCCGGTTTCCCAGAGCCCGCAGCAGCTTTTCAAAATCGATATAGACGTCTTCAAGAACGCACGAAAGGCATCGGGGAGCCTTGACCATATCGATGGCGATGGAAATCCCCTGGAAATATCCTAGGGGGAAAGAGACCGTCCGGCAGGGAACCCCGCCTGCACGGATGGAAAGATCCCCTTCCGAAAGATACAAATATTCTCCTCCGCTGAAAAGACATTCCATGCGTCCTTCCCGGCAGTAATTGATTTCGATCCGGTTTTCGGAGCCTTCCGCTCCGCTGGTACATAGCTGCCGCCTTTCATCGGTATACATAAGGCGGATACCTGGGAAAACAGCGTATTCGCCCGAGCCGGGCCGGGAATGAGGGGCGTTTATCAGGGCTTCGGCGCCTTTTGCCCGTTCCTTTACGGCGGGAAGGAGCCGAATCTGCCCGGCGGAAGCGGCTGTTTCTCTTTTGTCCGCGCTGTGCGCGGCCGGTCGTACGCTCAAAGGGTCCAACTCCTTTTTCTGGCTGTGCATAAAGAAGCCCCCGGACTTCCGAGCCCGGTAAACGGGGCGGGAGCTCTGCCGGGAACGCAGCCGGTTGTTTGATATAAGGCGGACAGAGGTTTTTTATACGGCAAATGAGTTAGTATCAACTAACGATCAAAAACAATTGTATACGAAGGGGCGGGCTTTGTCAAGGGAATACCTATTTTTACGGATCATCTGCCTGCAGAGCTCCCGGTTTCCGGAAGAAGGCCTCTGGAAAAGAGACCGCTGCCCCTTTTAGGGCAAAAAAGGCCGCGGCCCCATGGAAACCGGCGTGAAAAGCGGCGCCATGGAACCGCGGCAGAGAATCCGGCCCGGCTTTATCGGGAAAAAACAGCCTCATGGACCGGATCGCTCAGAAGATATCAATCCGTTTTTCTCTGTGAGACAAAACCCACGCGCCGAAAACACCTGAAAGAAGGGTGAAAACGGAGAGAAGCGTTTCGACCCAGGGAGGATTTTCCAGCCGGAAGCCTTTGTTGAAGATCCATTCCCAGACAAAGTAGGCCAGCGTCACAAGGAGCAGAGAAAAGGCCGCACAGGCTGTAAAATTCCGGCACAGCCGTGAAATGCACATGCTCAGAAGGGATAGACCCAGCCCCGTTATGAACCAGAGCAGGAAGAGAAGGGAAATATACCCTCCAAGGGTGAAGTCCGCCCAGTAGAACAGGTAATCGTTGAGAAAGCCCATCAAAGGAAGGTTCCAATAGGATACGATTCCGTCTTTTGCATAAACCAGGAAAACAGGCAGGGCGAATACCAGCATGAACAGGGCCGCGGCTGCGGCTGCCGCCTGGAATTCCGCCCGCAGAAGGGCGCGCCCCTCCCGGCAGGTATATTGCAGGAGATGCACCTTTCGGCTTCGGCTGCTCCATATGCAGGGAAGAAAGAGAAAGATCAGGCAGCACAGGGCAAAGAATGTATATGGTACGGCGTAGGCATATACCTCTGTGGAAACAAGACTTGGCAGCGGCGACCCCATGGAACCGCTTAGAATCTCTTCCATCCGTGCTTTCTGCCTTTCGGAATAGGCTTCAAGCATATATGGATTTTCCACTTGGCGGTCGTCAAACGCTTTCTGTACGGCGCTGAAAGCGGATTGGGCGCTTCTGTGCATATTTTCCTCCATAAGCAAATCCGCTTTCTCAAGAAGGGCGTAAACAGCTTCGTTGACGGCGTAAAGCTCCTCTATCCCCGGGTCTTCCTCTTCGGAAGCCTTCTGTATGGCCTCCTGCAGGACGTCGTACTCCTCAACGGAGGAGATCCCCAAAGCATGGCACTCTTCATTGGTTTGGAAAAAGGTCTCCAGCTTTTCTGCATCGGGAAGGCTTTCCCGGAGGGTCTCCAGATCCGCTTGGGCAGCGTATCTGTCTCCTCTTTCAAGAACGATCCGGGCCAGTTCCCGCTCCAGACGGTTTTGGCTGATAAAGCCGTATGTTTCAAAAGCGTCGGAATACAGCACATATTGGTAGGTGTTTTTTTGAGCATAGAGAATCGCCGTCAGCCCGGCGAGCAGGACAAGGCCTGCAAGGAGAAATCTGCCGCTGAGGAGCCGGCGCAGTTCGGTTTTGAATAGGCTCAAGCATATGCGCCTCCTTTCCATATCGTATGGCATATGTATGCGGAATAAATAGAACGGCGAATACTTTCCTGCCGCCCGCGAAAGACGCATGAGAAATACATAGAACATACGAGTCGTACAAGACTGGACGGCTATGCGATATCCAGCGTTTTTTCCCTGTGGGAAAGGAAGGCTGCTCCGGCGATCCCCAGAAACAGAAGAAAGCCCGTAAGATAGGTTTCTGTCAGTTTAGGAGAGTACAGCGAAAGGGTAGCGTTGAAAATCTGCTCGCCAATAGCGACGACCGCCGCGAAAAGCGGCAGGGAACAGGCGACACAGGCCACAAAATTGCGGCAGAGCCGGGAGATGCACATGCTCAGAAGGGAGAGCCCCGCGCAGAGGACATATGTGAGAAGCACCATCAGAGAGAAGTACGTCCCTATATTCATGTCAAACCACAGGTATGTGCCGGAAAGGAACCCGGAAACCGGAAGGGGAAAGTAGCGGAGAATCCCGTATTGGGCCATCAGGCAGAGGACAGGGATGAGAAATATAGTGAGAAGAAGCAGGCAGGCCGCCAGGGCGGCAAGATACTGAGCCCTCAGTACGTTCCTGCCGGCTGCGGAAGAGTACTGGAGATAGTGGATGTTCCGGCTTCTGTTTTTCCATACCGCTGGAACAAAGAGAAAGGAAAACAGGAAGCAGGAAAACAAGGTGAACGGCATGACCAGCCCGGTGGTCAAAGCGACCTGCAGCATGGAGAAGGCAGGCGAATCCATGGGGCCGCTGTAGATTTCCTGCAGGCGGGCCTTTTGTTCTTCTGAGGGATAGAGTTCCTTCACATAGGAGCTGGGCTCGTGGCGGCCGGCATATTCATCCCGGATGGAATCCAGTATATTTTCGATAAATATACCATTTTGAATTTCATACTCCTTTCCGGAGGAGGCGATGATCTCCTGAACTTTCTCAAGGCGCTCGCTCAGGGAGGAAAGGGCGGGATCGTCCGGAGCTCCGCTGGTTTCCTTGACGGAAGCTTCGCTCCAATCCTTTTCCAGCTGTTTATAGTCCTCCAGGGAAGCGACGCCGTATGGATGGAATGCCTCTGTTTTCCGGAAAAAGGCGTCCAGTTCTTTAGTTATGGCCACATCTTCCGAGAGGGCTTCCAGATCGTTTTCCGTTACTGCGGTCCGCCCGTCTTCCAGCACGGAATCGGCCAGACGCTTTTCTATATCGGTGTTGGAGGCAATAGGGCCGGAGGAAGAAGAAAGATAGGTTTGCAGCATATTGTCGGAGTGGACGATCAGGACGCAGGCATATACGGCGCCTGCCAGCGCTGCCGCCAGCAAGAATCCGGCGCTGAAAATCTGCCGGAGTTCAGCGAGAAACAGTTTCATAAAAAGACCTCCTTTATGCAGTTGCCGCAGTTTTTTGCGCGGGCGGGAAGAGAAAGCCGGGGAAGTTCTTTGTTTTTACAGAGAGGCCCTCCGCAGAAAATACCGCCTGCCAAAGAGAAACAGGCATATGAAAACAAGCGTCCAGGCCAGAAGGGTGCAGGCATCCTGCCCGGGCAAATAGGGGAGAAGGATCTGCTGGCCCTGCACCTGGGTCTGAAAGAGGGAGCAGAACCAATCCCCGCAGCGCATAAGCATGGCGAAGGGGCTGTATTGAACGATCATTTTCGGGAGCCACAGAGAAAGCACAAAAGAGGGCAGTAAAAACGCCCCGAATATTCCCGCGAAGGACACGATGGCCCCCAGACTGCTGCGGGCAAAGAAGGAAACGCTTATCAGCAGAAGGGAAAAGAAAACCAGCAGAAGGGCGCTTACGGAAAGGGTGAGGAGGAAATACTGTCCCACAGTCATGGGGGCGAAGGGAACGGCGGGCTGGGTGGAAAGGCAGGAGGTGAGGGAAGCTTCCCAGAAGAGGCCGTACCCCGTGCGGGCGAAATATACGGCGAGGGGAACGGAAAAAATCAGGAGGCTTCCCGCAAGGCCAACAGCCGCCGAGGCAAAAGCGGGAAATTTCCAGTAACGCCTCCCCCGGCGGCTGGAATAGATCAAAGGGGCCGTTCGGGAAGCGAATTCCTGGTTCATGGAAAAACTGAATACCAGAAGGAGGAAAAGCAGGGAAAAAATCAAAAGGAAGCGGACCAGACTATACAGGCTCTCATGCACATACTCTTTGCTGGGGAAAAGAGAGGCTCCCGCCCCTTCTTTGGAAAGGGTCTCCGACTGTTTTTCCAGATTTTTATACACGGAAAGGAAAAGGTCTTTTTCCGCTCCTGTTAGGGGAAGATATTCCAGGGCTCTATTCTTCTCCCTTTTCAGAAAGGAGGGGGAGGCCTGGATTTCGAGCTCCTCCGGTTCCGGCAGAAGAGCGGGGGAGAGGGTCCTCAGGATATCCGCCCGCCAAAGGAAGGCTTTTTCTTCCTCTGTAAGGCCGTAGCCTCCCTTTTCATATAACATGGAAAAGATAAGGTCGGCGGGGACTTCCAGGCCCTCCTCCGGTTCGCCGTATGTTTTCCGATATACGGCCTCTGCCTGTTTCAAGCTTTCCGCCTGCTCTTTCAAGAGCGTTTCGCGGGTTTTGTCCGTGATCCTTACGCCGTATTCGGCGGCGATGGCATTGAGGGAATCAAGCGACTCTTTCTGAAAAAAGATGGGATTGTTCCCGGCGATATAGCAGCCTGCCAGAAGAAAGAGCAGAAGAAAGGCGGGAAGGAATCGGGTTTCTGCGATCTTCCGAAGCTCATAGAAAAAAAGGGTTCCGCCTCGTCTGGAAAAACGGCTGGAACGGGCTCTTTCTCCGGCCGTCACGGCAGTGCCCGTCGGTTTCATTTCAGGCCCCCCTCTCCGGCGGTATCCCGGGAATCCCGGTAGAGCCAGAGGAATACATCTTCCAGATTGGGAGAAGCAGGAGTAAAGCCTTCTATTGCGGCGCCCTCCTGAGGGATCAGGCGCAGGCGCACATTTCCTTCCTCCTGCTTGCGGGAAAGAAGGAAATAACGCTCGTCTTCTTCCATCCGGTCCGCTTCCCGCTGGGGAAGGGTGACTTCGTATACCTGCCCGGAAAGAAGGGAACAGACTGCTTCCGGCGTATCGCAGCAGGTAACGGTGTGATCCTGGATAAGGACGATCCTGTCCGCTATGCTTTCGATATCGGAAACGATGTGGGTGGAGAGCAGGACGATCTTGTCTCTGGAAAGGGAGGAGATGATATTGCGGAATTTTACCCGCTCCTTTGGATCCAGCCCGGCGGTAGGTTCATCCAGAATGAGGATCTCGGGGTCGTTCAGAAGAGCCTGGGCGATGCCCACTCGCTGGACCATGCCCCCTGAAAATTTGCGCATTTTCTTTTTTCCCACGTCCGAAAGGCCCACCAGACGCAGAAGCTCTTCCGTGCGGGCCCGGCCTTCCGCGCGGGAAAGCCCTTTCAGGGCGGAGAGATAATCCAGATACTGGCGCGGGCTCTTGCCGCGGTAATACCCGAATTCCTGGGGCAGGTAGCCCAGCTTATCCCGGTATTCCCGATCCATTCGGCGGATATCCTGGCCGTTATACAGGATTTGGCCCTCAGTGGGGAAAAGAAGCGTGGTGAGCAGCTTGATAAGGGTGGTCTTTCCCGCCCCGTTGGGAGCCAGCAGGGCGGTGACGCCGGTGGTCAGCTCCAGAGAAACGGAGTCAAGAGCTGTGAAAGAACCGTAGCGCTTGGTGACGTTTTCAATGGAAAGCATAGATTTCCCTCCTTTTTTTCATAAAGCAGAGCGCCTTCAGACGCTGGATATACGCAAAGGCCAGAAGAACGGCCAGCCCCCCATAGAAATAATCGGGAAGAAGGCAGAAAAGCCCTTCCATTTCCGGTTCATACCGGCTGTAAGGGAGAAAGCCGGCCGCCCAGAGGGCGCTGAGAAGCAGCACGGAAAGCGACGGGACGCGGCCTGCGGGGATCAGCAGGAGAAGAGTGGAAAACAGAAGCAGGGAGCATGCGGAAACGGCGTTCATTTTCCAGAATTCCGAAGCAGAGAAAAAAAGGCATAGAACACCGTTGGCGGCGCCGTTCAGAAGAAGGGAGAGAAGTCCGAAGCAGAGGGTCCTGAAGGCGAAGAGCTCCAGAAAGGTATAGCGGCATGTCATCTGTACCTCCCAGCTGCCCTCTTCCTTTTCCTTTTGGATACAGAGAAGGTATGCGGCAGAAAAGGAAAGAGGGGATATGAGGAAAACGATCCCGTATCCCGTGCCCGCTTCCGTGGAGAGAGCAAAGAGAGAATACGCGATATAGGCGGTCAGGCCGGAAGAGAACAGCAGGATGAAAAAAATCCCCCCCATACCGATGAAGATCCGGCGCAGGCCTACCTGCAGGAAAAGCTCCTGCATGCTGGATAAAAGGCTTCTTTTCGGCATAGCCCGGCTGAGGATAGCGCCTATTTCCCGTTTGGTTTCGGCCGAGGAGGGATATTCCACAGGGATCATGAATTCAGCATCTCCTTTCGGATCGCAGCCACAGTGTGGTAATAGCGGGTCTTGACAGTGGATTCCGGCAGAGAAAGGGCGGCGCCGATCTCGCGGAAAGTGCTTTCGCCGAACACCTTCATGCGGAAAACCTCCTGGGAAAGAGGTTCTTCCCACGCGAGCAGGCAGAGGATACGGTCTGCCGTTTCCCTCTGCTCCAAAGCCTCCTCCAGCGCGGTTTCAGCTTCCATTCCAGGGGCAGGCAGGGGAGGCTCTTCTTCCGGATAGGAGGAAAAGGGGACAGTTTTTTGGGAGGCGCGGAAGGAAGCGCTTCGATAGCGGTCTATGAGGAGGCGGGAACCGATGGAGTAGATCCATGTGCGGAAAGAGGCTTTTTCTTCCCTGTATGAGGAGATGTTCCGAAGCACGGAGACAAAAATTTCCTGCGTCAGATCCATAGCTTCTTCCCTGCGCATCAGCTGCCGGTAGCAGAATGCGTACATTTCCCGGTAATAAAGGGAGATAAGCTCTCCAGCGGCTTTGCGGCTTCCCCCGGCCGCTTTCCGTATGAGATTTTCTTCATCCGGTTTCTTTTCTTTTATCCGCACGGCTCCACTTCCCTCTTTTCGCCTTTTCCCTCTCTGTTTGTATATACGAAGCGAAGGGGGAAATAGTTTTAAGGCGGCGAAATATTGCAAAATATTTTTTCCGGTATTCTCATGGATTTTCCAAAATATAAAAAGGAACGTGCGGAAGACAGGGATATC
>OFOK01002565.1_pt1 | contig 10275 bp, 12 predicted proteins | sample 1542001 | NCBI WGS metagenome assembly OFOK01 (sample SAMN04209242, study PRJEB22552) | human gut metagenome | biome: gut; material: feces | host: Homo sapiens | place: USA: Oklahoma
GTGCAGATATGGCTGCCGTCCACGTCCGCATCGGCCATGATGAACACCTTGTGGTAGCGCAGCTTGGAAACGTCGAACTCCTCGCCGATGCCGCACCCCAGCGCGGTGACCACCGGCATCAGCTTCTCGTTGCCGTACACCTTGTCCAGCCTGGCCTTTTCCACGTTCAGCATCTTGCCCCACAAGGGCAGGATCGCCTGGATGTTCGAGTCGCGCCCCATCTTGGCGCTGCCACCGGCCGAATCGCCCTCAACGATGTAGATCTCGGTCTTGGTGGGATCCTTTTCCCGGCAGTCGGCCAGCTTGCCGGGCATGCGGCTGGTCTCCAGCGCCGACTTGCGGCGCACCAGCTCCCGGGCGCGCTTTGCCGCCTCCCGGGCGCGGGCGGCCTGGGTGGCCTTTTCAAACACGGCCTTGGCAACGCCCGGGTTCTCCTCAAAAAACTCCTTGAGCTTTTCGTACACCATGCCGGAAACCAGGCTCCGCACCTCGGTGTTGCCCAGCTTTGCCTTGGTCTGGCCCTCAAACTGGGCGTCGGTCAGCTTCACGCTGATCACCGCGGTCAGGCCCTCCCGCACGTCGCTGCCCGAAAGGTTGTCGTCCTTTTCCTTCAAATAGCCCTTTTCCCGGCCAAAATCGTTGAACACCCGGGTCAGGGCCGCCTTGAAGCCCTCCTCATGGGTGCCGCCGTCCGGGGTGTGCACGTTGTTGGCAAAGCTCAGCACCAGCTCGTTGAAGCTGTCGTTGTATTGCAGGGCGATCTCGGCAATAATGTCGTTCTGCTGGCCCTTCAGGTAAATTACCTGGGGGTGCAGCACGGTCATCTGGCGCTTCTCGTGGATGTGCTCCACAAAGCTGCGCACGCCGCCCTCGTAACACATCGACTCCCGCAGGACCTCGTCGCCCCGCTCGTCGGTCAGGGTAATGCGCACGCCGGCGTTCAAAAACGCCTCTTCCCGCAGGCGGGTGCGCAGGATCTCATAATCATACTCGGTGCTCTCGGTAAACATCACCGGGTCGGCCTTAAAGGTCACCACCGTGCCGCTGGAAGCGGCGGGGCCCACCTTTTTCAGCTCGCCGTCGGCAACGCCGCGCCGGAAGGTCTGCACATACTCGCTGCCGGCCTTGCGCACCCGCACCTCCAGCCACTCCGAAAGCGCGTTCACCACGCTGGCGCCCACGCCGTGCAGGCCGCCCGCCACCTTGTAGCCGGAGTTATCCCCGCCAAACTTGCCGCCCGCGTGCAGGATGGTGAACACCACCGTCACGGCGGGAATGCCCATTTTCGGCTGGATGTCCACGGGGATGCCGCGGCCGTTATCGCTCACCTGAATGATGTTGCCCTTTTTGATGGTGACCTCAATGTGGTCGCAAAAACCGGCCAGCGCCTCGTCGATGGCGTTGTCCACGATCTCATACACCAGATGATGCAGGCCCCGGGGCCCGGTGGACCCGATATACATGCCCGGGCGCTTGCGCACCGCTTCCAGGCCTTCCAAAACCTGAATCTGGCTGCCGTCGTAATCCTCGGCCTGGCCGATCTGCTGTTCCTGGTTCAGTTCTTCTGCCATTGTCGTTCCTCCTGTGCTTTGCGTCTTACAACCCGGCGCGCGGTGCGTTTATCCCGCCGCCAACATGAAAACAGAGCCTTCGGCTCTGGGGTGTCAGTATTGGTTTAATTGGTCCATCCGGCCGCAGCGCTTTTCCAGCGTTTTCGACGAGATGGGGCTGATGAACACCGTGTCATCGGGGAAATCGGCCACCACAAAACTTTTCGGCAGCTCGTCGCTCAGGGTCACCACCGCGCCCTCCTCCTCGGCATGGCGCAAAAACGCGCGGGTGTGCTTTGCCACCGAGCTGGTGTCAATGTCAAAAATTCCAATGATGTCCCGCGTGTGAACCACATAATCCTGCCCCAAATGCAGATACAAAAGCTTCCCCTCACATCTCTTTTACTTCGCCCTGCTCCACCCGGAACATGGCGCCCTCTGTTTTGTGGAACAGGCTGGAATCGCAGGCGGTCACAATGGTCTGCTTCTCCCGCATGCGGGTCAGCAGGTATTCCTGCCGCTGGGGGTCCAGCTCGCTCAGCACGTCGTCCAGCAGCATCACCGGGTGCTCGCCGGTCACGCTCTGGGCCACGCTGGCCTCGGCCAGCTTCAGGCTCAGCACCGCGCTGCGCTGCTGGCCCTGGCTGGCAAACACCCGGGCCGGCTGGCCGTCCAGCGCAAAGGTAAAATCCTCCCGGTGGGGGCCAACGGTGCAAAAGCCCGCCCTCCGGTCCGCGGCGCGGGCGGCCCGCAGAGCGTCCAGCATGTGCTCCGGCCCCTGGTCTGCGCGGTAGGCAAGGCTCAGGGCCTCGCCGCCCCGGCTCAGCTCGGCGTAATTCTGCGCCGCCAAAGGGGCCAGGCGCGCCAGGTAATCGCCGCGGCGGCGGCAGATCTCCCCGCCCTGCACCGCAAGATCCGCGTCGAACGCGTCGCACATCTCACCGGCGCCGGGGGTGCGGTCCCAATATTTCAGCAGGCTGTTTTTTTGTGCCAGCAGCCGGCTGTAACGCCGCAGCGTGGCCACATAGCCCGGCCACAGCTGGCACAGCGCCGCGTCCAAAAAGCGCCGCCGCCCGGCCGGCCCGCTTTTCACAAGGCTCAGATCGTCCGGCTCGAACACCACGGCGGTAAACCGGCCCGCCAATGCCGCCGCCCGGCCCACCTCGGCCCCGTTCAGGCGCGCGGTGCGCCCGGGGCGGGGGGTGTCCTTCCCCCCCACGGTCAGGCGGATGTGGTCCTGCCGCCCGTCCTGCGCCTCGCTCACCCCGTCCAGCACGGAAAACTCCGCACCGCGGCGGATCAGCTCGGCGTCCTTCGAGCCGCGAAAGCTTTTTCCCCCCGTGAGCAGCCACACAGCCTCCAAAAGGTTTGTCTTGCCCTGGCCGTTCGGGCCGCACAGCACGGTCAGCTCCGGCCCGGGGGCAAACTCCACCTGTTTCAGGTTGCGGTGGTCGGTCACGGCAAGTGATACAAGGCGCACCGGCTTATTTTCCCTGCCCAACGGCCACGGTGCGGCCGTCCAGGGTCACGGTGTCGCCGCCGCGCAGCTTTTTGCCCCGCATTTGGCACACCTCGCCGTTCACCAGCACCCGGCCCTCCTGCACCAGCAGCTTTGCCTCGCCGCCGGTCTCGGCCAGCCCCGCCAGCTTCAAAAGGGAATCCAGCTTTATAAATTCCGTGTGGATCAAGATCCGTTCCATCGTTTCCATTCCTGTCTTTCAAAAGGGAAGAGGCCCCTCAATCGTTTTTAAAGCGCACCGGCAGCACCAGGTAGATAAAGTCCGTGCCCTCCTCCGGCAGGATCTTCACGGGGGACAGGGGGCCGCTCATCTCCAGCACCACCTTTTCGCACTTGGAATTGCGCAGCGCGTCCAGCAGGTAGCGGTTGTTGAAGCCGATCTCCACCTGTTCGCCCTCGATCTTCGCCTCAAACTCGTCCACCACCTTGCCCAGGTTTGTCTGGCAGCGCACGGTCACCTTGTTGTCAAACAGAATGCGCAGCGGGTTTTTCAGCCGCTCGGTAATAATCAGCGAGGCCCGCTCGATGGTGTCGATAAAATCCCGGCTTTCCAGCACCACCCGGGTCTTGTAGCCCTCGGGGATCACGTTGGCGTAATTCAAAAACTCGCCCTCGATCAGCCGCGAAAGGATCACATAGCTGCCGGTCTCAAACACCACGAACCGCCGGTTTGCCGAGATGGCGACCTCCTGGTCGTCCTCGCCCAAAAGCTTGTTCACCTCGGTCAGGGTCTTGGCGGGGATGATAATGCGGATGTGCTTTTCCGCCTGGATCGGCCGCTCCACAATTGCCAGCCGGTAGCCGTCCAGCGCCACCACGGTAAGTTTGTCCTCTTCAATGGCAAACAGCTCGCCGGTATGGGCGGGCTTTTTGTCGTCCTGGCTCACGGCGTACAGGGTCTTGTCGATCATGTCCCGCAGCATCCCGGCCGAAATGGTAAAGGTCCGGTCCGCGCCGGGGTTGGGCAGGTCGGGGTAGTCCGAGGCGCTCATGGCCAGGATGTCAAACTCCGCAACGCCTCCCTTCACCGTGGCGTTGCCCGCCTCGTTGGTGCAGATGGTCACCTCGCCCCCGGGCAGCCTGCGCACCATATCGCCTAAAAGCTTTGCCGAGAGCACGATCTCGCCCGGCTCCCGCACGTTGGCCTCAATGGTGGTGGTAATGCCCATTTCCAGGTCGTAGCCGGTCAGGGTCAGCTGGAACCCCTCCGCTTTCAGCAGGATGCCCTCCAGCGCGGGAATGGAAGAGCGCAGGGTCACCGCCTTGGACACGCCGTCGATGGCTGCCGACAACAGGGTCTTATCGCATACGATATTCATATTTGCCGCTCCTTTCGTAAGGAAATCCTCCCAGGGAAGAAAAACTCAAAAATAGCTCTTTAAAACATACTTTTCAATAGACGTAATAGTAGGGGCCGTTGAAACCGTGGAAAAGCCCTTTCCGCCCTTTGGACAAGCTGTTTTTCCTGCCGTTTAAAATTCCACCGTTTTTGTGGACAAGATGTTGATAAGAATAAACGGCGATGTTTTACACACCCTATGTGGAAAACCTGTTGTTAATTGTGGAAAACTATGTGAAAGACTTGCTCTTTTTTATGCCGGTTCAGGTGCGTACATTTTTAATAATGTCTTCCACGGTTTCTTTCAGGTGCCGGTCGTTTTCCAGGTTGCTTTCCAGGGCTTTCAGCGAGTACACGATGGTGGAGTGGTCGCGGCCGCCGAATTCCTTGCCGATGTCCTCCATGCTCATGCCGGTGATCTCGCGCACCACATAAATGGCGGTCTGCCGTGCCGAGGAGATATTGGCCGTGCGCCGCATGCCCCGTATTTCCGCCGGGCTCACGTTGTAGGTGCGGCCCACCTCTCCAATGATCTTTTCAATGGTCACGGGCACGGGCTGGGTTTCGTTCAGAATATCCTTGATGGCGTTCTGGGCCACGCCGATCACCGGCTGGATGCCCTCCAGCATGTAATAGGCGTTCAGCTTTTTCACCGCGCCCTCCAGCTGCCGGATGTTGTTTTTCAGGTGGTTCGCAATGAATTCGGCCACGTCGTCCGGAATTTCCAGGTGGAACAGCTCGGCCTTGCGGCGGATGATCGCCACCCGGGTCTCAAAGTCCGGCGGCTGGATGTCCGCGGTCAGGCCCCACTCGAACCGGGTGCGCAGGCGCTCCTCCAGGCTCTTGATCTCCTTGGCGGGGCGGTCGCTGGCCAGCACGATCTGCTTGCCGGCGTTGTGCAGGGTATTAAAGGTGTGGAAGAATTCCTCCTGGGTGCTCTCCTTGCCCGCAATAAACTGGATGTCGTCCACCAGCAGCACGTCCGCGGCCCGGTATTTCAGCCGGAACTGCTCGGTGCTGCCCTCCCGGATGGCGGTGATGATCTCGTTGGTGAATTTTTCACAGTCCACGTAAACAATGTTGAAATCCGGGTGGTTCTTTTTGATCTCGATCTGAATGGCGGTCAGCAGGTGGGTCTTGCCCAGGCCCGACTGGCCGTAGATGAACAGGGGGTTGTAAGCGCCCGACGGGTTCGAGGCCACGGCCTGCGCCGCCGCATAGGCGAACTGGTTCGAGGGGCCCTTGATAAAGTTTTCAAAATTAAAATCATAGCGGCCGTCCGGGTCGGTGCGGGGCAGGGGCTTTTCCGCGGCCGCCTCGGGCTGCGCGGGCGCGGCGGCGGGCACCATCAGCTCCACTTCCACCTCAAAGCCCAGCATCGCGGCCAGGGCCTCCTTCAAAAGGGGGGTGTACCGGTCCCGCACAATGGTGCAGATGAAGTCGTTGCGCACGGCAAGCACCACCTTGCCGCTGCCCTCAAAGCTCACCGCTTCCAGCCCGTCGATGTACAGGTTATAGGTGGCGTCTACCAGGCGCTCTTTGCAGTATTCTTTCGCTGCATTCAAAACGTCGTTAAAGGAATCCATAGTGATGGTACGCTCCATTATCGCAAAAATTTGTATCCAAATGATTATACCATAAACCGCCGCCCTTTACAAATATAAATTACCTTAGCTATATAGGGCCGGCACAGGGTTAGCATGGGCTTAAAATTTGGAAAAAATGCCCGTGCGCCGCCCTTTGCGCCAAAAAATATCGGCTTTGGGTGTTGACAAACTCCGCGCCTTTCCAGTATACTTTTAAGTTGCAAGGTCGTCCCCTTTTGGCGGGGAACATCGCACAAAATAATAAGACCCGTAAAATGGGGAAAATGGAGGATAAAAACATGAAAAGAACGTACCAGCCCAAGAAGCGTCAGCGCAGCGGCGTGCACGGCTTTTTAAAGCGCATGGCCAGCAAGAACGGCCGCAAGGTAATTGCCGCCCGCCGTTCCAAGGGCCGCGCCAAGCTGTCCGCCTGATAAGACCGACCGCAGAGCAAGGTCGAACCGCAAGGCCGCTGAGTGATCGGTGGCCTTGTTTTTCCATATGGAGGGAACATGCGCTACCGGCCCATCACACGCAACAGGGAATTTGGCCGGGTTTACGCCCGGGGCAGGTCCTATGTGCACCCCAAACTGGTGCTCTATGTAAATAAAAACCGCCTGGGGCACACCCGGGTGGGCCTCACCGCCACCAAAAAGGTGGGGGGCGCGGTGCAGCGCAACCGGGCGCGCCGGGTCATGCGCGCGGCGCTGTACGAAACCCTGCCCTACAACGTGGGCGGCTGGGACCTGGTGTTCGTGGCCAGGGGCCAAACGGCCCGCTGCAAAAGCGGCGAGGTGGCAAAGGCCGCCCGGCAGCTTCTGCATAGCGCGGGTCTGGTGGAATGATCGCCCGGCTGCTGGCGGCGCCCATCCGCTTTTATAAAAAGTACATTTCGCCCCATCTGGGGCATCACTGCCGTTTTCTGCCCACCTGCAGCGAGTACGCGCTGCAGGCGCTGGAGCTGCACGGCGCGGCAAAGGGCACGCTGCTGGCGGTGTGGCGCATTTTGCGCTGCAACCCCTTCGGCAAAACGGGCTACGACCCCGTTCCCGAAAAGGGCCGCTGGAAAAACGACCGGCGCAGGCTGCGCCGCGTCTGAGGCCCCCCTTCAACACAGCCACTTGTGACTTGCCCGTTTGCGCCGGTGCCAAGTCCTTCGAATAAACTATAAAAAGCCCCGGCGCGCAACCGGGGCGGAATGGACAAGTTATGGGTTTTCTAGGCTTTCTGGGTACGCCGCTCGGCTATGTGCTGAAGTGGATGTACGACTTTTTGGGCAGCTACGGCTGGGCGCTGGTGGTCTTCACCATTTTGATCCGGCTGCTCTCCTTCCCGCTGCAGCTCAAGCAGCAAAAAAACACGGCCCGCATGTCGGCCTACCAGCCGATGATCGCCGAGATCCAGAAAAAGTACGCCAAGGATAAAGACAAGCAGAACCAGGAGCTCATGCGCCTGCAGGAGGAATACGGCTACAACCCCATGGCGGGCTGCCTGCCCATGTTCCTCAACTTCTTCGTTCTGTTCGGCGTGATCGAGGCGGTGTACTATCCCCTGCAGCACATCCTGCACATCGGCAAGGACGTGCTCACCCAGGTGGCCGGGGCCATGGGCCTGAATTACGACATGTACTTTGGCAGCACCCTGATCCAGCAGGTGCAAAGCGGCACCCTTGCGGCCGACGCCGCAAAGCTGCTCACCGCCGGCCAGCTCGAGGCCATCCAGAACTTCAACGTGGTGTTCCTGGGCATCGACCTCACCCAAAAGCCCGAGCTGGCGTTCAACGCGCTGCTCATTTTCCCCATCCTCAGCGTCCTCACCATGGCCCTCACCAACGTCATCACCATGAAAATGAGCGGCCAGGAGATGCAGGGCAGCATGAAATGGATGCCCTGGATCATGAGCCTGATGTTCGTCTGGTTCGGCTTCACCGTGCCCGTGGCCTTCTCGCTCTACTACACCGTTTCCAACCTGCTCATGTTCGCCCAGAGCGTGATCCTGAAAAAAATCTACGACCCCGAAAAGATGAAGCAGCAGGTACAGGAAGAAATCGAGGCCAAGAAAAAGGCCAAAAAAGCCAAAAAGCAGATCAAGACCGTCGATCCCACCGGCCAGGAGGTCCTCAAGGAAGTGACCGAGAGCGAAATGGCGCGCCTGCGGCTGGAAATGGCCCGCAAGCTGGACGAGGAAAAGTATAAGGACGAGCGCACCACCCCGCTGGCCGAAGAGGCAAAGGAGGAATAACCATGCGTGAAGTCATCGTGACGGGCAAAACCGTCGAGGAAGCCACCGAACAGGCCTGCCTTCAGCTGGGCCTCCCGCGGGAAGAGGTCAGCATCGAGATTCTCGAGCTGCCCACCCGCAAGCTGTTCAAATCCACCCCGGCCAAGGTCCGGGCCACCGCCGAGGGCGGCGAGCCGGAGCCGGCCCCGGCCCCCGCTGCAGCGGCCCCGGCCCCCGCGCCCCAGCCGCCTGTGCAGCAGGCCGCTCCCGCCCCGCAAAAAGCGCCGCAGCCTTCCCCGGCGCCCAAACAGGAACCCGCCCCCGCCATGGAGGAGCGCCCTGTAGACATCGCGTCCAGCGAAAAGCTCACCGCTGCGGTGGAATACTTAAAAACCGTGTTCGCCGCCATGGGCGTGAGTGAAGTCACCCTCACCGCCGTCAAGCAGGGCGAGGCCACCATCCTGAAGGTGGAGGGCAGCGATGTGGGCGTGCTCATCGGCCACCGGGGCGAAACCATGGAGAGCCTGTCTTACCTGGCGGGCCTGGTGGCGAACCGCCTCCCCGGCGATTATCTCAAGCTGGGCCTGGACGTGGGCGGCTACCGCTCCAAGCGCGAAAAGGACCTGGAATCCCTGGCCCGCCGCATCGGCGCCAAGGTGGCTAAAACCGGCCGCAGCCACGCCATGGACCCCATGAACCCCTACGAGCGCCGCATCATCCACAGCACCATCGGCGCCATGCAGGGCGTGCGCAGCGAGTCCAAGGGCGAGGGCGCCGACCGCCGCGTGGTCATTTATTCCACCGACCCGAACGCCAGCAACCTCCCCGAGCGCCGCGAGGGCGGCCGCGGCCGCAATGACCGCGGGGGAAGGCCGGGCCAGGGCGGTTACCGCGGCGGGCCCCGCCGCGACGGCGGCCATGGCCGCAGCGACCGAAACGACCGAAACGACCGGGGCGGCAAGGGCGGCTACCGGGGCGGCGAGCGCCGTTCCAGCGTGCCCGAGCGCGAATTTGCCGATACCCCCCGCCCCGAGGGCGCCGAGCCCATGGCTCCCACCCGCACCCATCTCATCGACGACGCCGAGGGCCTGGCCCTCTACGGCAAGGTCGAGCTGTAAATCCCACTGTAAAAAGGAACGCCGGCAAATCTGCCGGCGTTCCTTTTTTGCGGCTGCGGGGCGCTTTGGGTTTTGCACATCCCGTGCCCTGCGCTGTGGAAAACCGGCGGCTTTTAGTACATGTGAAAAAAGGTCGAGCCGGTGAGCCACAGCGCAAAAAAGATCCCTGCCTTAAAGTTTTGCAGCGCCACAAAATCAAGCTGTTCGCCCTGGTGCTGCCGGTAAACCGCAAACGCCTCCGCCGCCTGGCCCTCCAGTGCCATTTCCTGTGTTCTCTGCTGCATCATCTGTTCCAGATCGCTGAAAAACTCCGCGGTGTCCGGGTCAAAGCCGCCCTTGGACCAGCCGAACAGCGAAAACAGTTCTTTCCATTGCTCATTCATTGGTAAAACCTCCACAAAAACACCGTTTGGTGTTTAATTGACTTTATAATACACCGTTTGGTGTATTCTGTCAATAAGAAAGAACGTGGAGGTTTTTATGGGTCGCTATTATCGCATAAAAGATTTACGTGAAGATCATGATTGGACACAAGTTGAAGTTGCAAAAGCTTTGGGAATGTATACTACTACGTATGTGCGTTATGAAAAAGGCGAGAGGGAAATTCCTTTTGGTATAGCAATTCAAATTGCTAAACTTTATGGTGTTAGTTTAGATTATTTGGCACAGCAAACTCCGGAAGAAAACAACTAGAATGTAACAGCGGAGTTTCCGGCGGGGCGGGCTTATTGGGTGCGCAGCACGGCCCCTCCCCATCTTCGATGGGGCCCCGCCGGACGTTTCAGCCGCGGCCTCCCCGCCCCGCCGCGGCCGGTTTCTTTTTAAGGCAAACGCGCTCACAAAGGGCCTTTTTTAAGGAGAACGCTCTTGCCGACCGCGTGCCCTTGCTTCAAAACAGGTGTTCAAAATCGCTTTATACGCCTGCGGCGTACAAGATATTTTG
>OFOK01002598.1_pt1 | contig 10140 bp, 9 predicted proteins | sample 1542001 | NCBI WGS metagenome assembly OFOK01 (sample SAMN04209242, study PRJEB22552) | human gut metagenome | biome: gut; material: feces | host: Homo sapiens | place: USA: Oklahoma
TTTTGCTGGATATGAAAATAGCGCCCTTTTTGAAAAATCCCATTTCAAAAAGGGCGCTGTAGATTTCTAAAGAATTTGGAGGTTCGAATATTGAACGATGTAGTAACGCAGAACCGGGCACTCAAAAATACCGGGAAGTAGAAAGATGTAAAAAATAACCACCCTGCGGTTATGATACAGTTCCATATCCCAGGCGCTTTACAAGCGCAGCCCAGACGGTACAGTCCATAACGAAATACGGTAAAAAAAGCATCCTTGCTCCGGATTGGTTCAAGGATGTTTTTCATACTGCAGCCAGAGAGCCGAAACGCTTTTTCCGGGGTGCTCCGACGCGCCAAAATCACTTTGTCGCGCAGCCCTTCGGCTTCGAGCATTTCGACCAGCTCCGTGAGGTTCTTGATATGGATATCCTTCTGGGTCACCGTCTGCGAAACCAGCAGGGCGTCGGCCTTGAGTTCGATCGCTTTGGCGATGAACTCTTCGTTGGTCACCTGGCTGCCCATGTTGAGGGCTTCGAACATCTCGTAGCGCTCCAGTCCGTAGTGGCCTGCGAAGCCTTTCATGTTCATAATGGCGTCGATACCTACCGTATGGGCGTCCGTGCCGGTGCTGGCGCCGATCACCACGATCGGGCGGCCGATCTGCTCGCGGATGAAGCTGTCCGTTTCGGCCATGTCCCATTTGGTCGATTCGACTTTCGGGACATGGATATTCGAATAATCGACCGTATGGGTGCAACTTCCGTAGCAGTTGAAGAACGTGTAACCGGCCGTCAGCTCCCGGTGGAATACCACCTGCGGGTTCTCGAAGCCCATCTTTTTCATCAACTGTTTGGCCGCTTCGATGGCTTCGTCGCCGGCGGGCACGGGCAGTGTGAAACTCAACTGCGTTTTGCCGTCGTTCATTGTGTCGCCGTAGGGCTTTATCTTTTTCAGGTCGAGGGTCTGGTCGAAATCCCTGCCTTCGGTTGAATATAATCCTCCACTCATAGAATCAATATGCTAATATAGTTAAAATAAGGCGTTTGGTCGTGCTTGCAGCATCGGAATATCATTTTTTCGCTGCGGCGCGACTGCCGTTTTTCATAATCTCCACGAAGGGGTTGTAGTAGTTGCGGCCCTTGCTGCTCACGCCCTCCAGACCCTTGCCGCCGTTCATGGGGCGTTTGATGTCGGCGAAGATTCCCTTCTCGAGCGCCGAGAAGAGCCCCTCTTTTTCGAGGCGTTCGAGAAGTGCGGTAGCTTTGTCCAACACCTCCTTGGCACGTTTGCGGATCAGTCCGCCTTCTTTGAACTCCACTTCGTCGCCGATGTTCTTCATGTTGTTGAAGATGTAGCGGGCGTTCTCGATGGAAAGGTAGCGGTCCGACATGAACGGGGTGTGGATGGCTTCGGTCGGCATACCTAACAACTGAATGCCCTGCGAAGTCCAGATGCCCACCATGTTGAACAGTGCGTCCTGGATATGTCCCCGGAAGATGTTGCCGGTCATGAACTTCGTCGGCGGCATATATTTCAGCGGAGCCTTGGGGAAGATCTCGCGGGTCATCTGCGCCTGCGCCAGCTCGTAGAGGAAGCCGTTTTCGAGCATCGGATCCATCTCGAAGGCGTGTCCCAGACCCATTTGCTCCTCGGGCAGGCCGGCCAGCAGGGCCAGTTGTTCGTTGATCAGGTCGGAAGCCAGCACCGTGTGAGCCTCCTCGACCGCGTCGGCTGTGGTGAGGTAGTTGTCCTCGCCCGTGTTGATGATTACGCCGGCGAAGCCGTTGATTACGCGCGACATATATTGATCGACCAGCGTGCGCTGCATGTTGATGTCGCGGAACAGAATGCCGTACAGAGCGTCGTTGAGCATCACATCCAGACCTTCGAGTGCGCCCATTACGGCGATCTCGGGCATGCAGAGGCCCGAGCAGTAGTTGCACAAGCGGATGTAGCGGCCGACCTCTTCGCCTACTTCGTCCAGAGCCTTGCGCATGATGCGGAAGTTCTCCTGGGTGGCGAACGTACCGCCGAATCCCTCGGTCGTCGCGCCGTAGGGCACGTAGTCGAGCAGGCTCTGGCCCGTGGTGCGGATTACGGCGATGATGTCGGCGCCCTGTCGGGCTGCGGCCTGCGCCTGTACGACATCTTCGTAGATGTTACCCGTCGCTACGATTACGTAGAGGTAGGGGCGCGGCCCTTCGCCGATGGTGGCGATGTAGTTTTCTCGACGCTGGCGGTTGGCTGCGATTTTGGCGATGCTGGCGTCGATATACGGTTTCAGCGCCGCTTCGCGCTCGGCTGCCGTACATACGGCCGAGCGGGTGATGTCGAGTTTGCCGGCAGCGATCTGCTCGGCGATTTGCTGGGGCGTGAGTCCCGTTTCGACGATCGCGTTGCCGAGGAAGAACAGGGCGCCTTCGCCCAATACGTTTTTCTCCCGCAGCTCTTCCACCACCACGTTCGGCAGCGGTACCGCGTTGGCATCCACGCCGTCGATGCCGATCAGACGGCACAGCGTTCGCTCGACGGCTACCGTCGTATAACCTTCCACAAAATCCTGCACCCCGTCGGCGATCTTGCGCGCTACGCTCCGGGCGTGTTCCACCTGGTTAAAGTCTATTCCTAATTTGCTTTTCATATCGTTCATGTAGGCTGTGCCGTACGGTTGCCGTCATTGGTTGTTTTTGAGTTCTTCGTTGCGTTCGATTCGCCGGAGGATCTCCGGGTCGATGCCCAGAATACGGGCGATCCGGATCGCTTCGTGCGGAACTTCGTCCGTCGTGACCTCCTCGAGCGAGTAGTCTATGAAATCGTTGATGTTTTTCAGCGTGATCTTCTCCTCCGCGTTCGTTTCCGAGAAGCCTTTTACCTTCAGCTTGCAGCACGGAGCCGCGATGCCGTTGTAGTGGGTGGTCACGAGCGAAGGGACTTCGTAGTCGGCCAGAAATTCGAGGACACCGTTCACGATCGCCCTTCCTTCGACCGGATTGGTCGTGCGGGCCGGTTCGTCGATGAGAGCCAGCACCCGCCTGCCTGCCCGGACGCTTTTGGCCAGTTCGTCCATCCGCATCATCTCGGCCGCGAAGGACGAAAGGCCGCTCAATTGATCCTGTCCGTCGCCGACGGAGCAGTGCACTTCGTCCACAAGGGCTATTTCCGCCCTTTCGGCCGCAATGTAAAATCCGAATTGCAGCATGTACTGGGCCAGCTCGACGCTGTGCAGCAACACGGTTTTGCCCGACATGTTGGCGCCGGTGATTACCGTAGGTCCCGTCGTCAGGCGGATGTTCACGGGCTGGAATCGCTTCCCGGCCGCTTCGAGCGAAATCCGCAACTCGGGGTTGAACAAGCCTCGGAAGGAGGTCGTGTCCTGCGTTATCGCGGGACGGGTAAGGCCCCAGTCGCGGGCCTGCATCGCCTTGGCGATCACCACATCGAGCCATCCCATCCGGTCGAGTGCCTGTTGCAACGCTTCGTGGTATTTCCGCAATTCGACGGAGAGTCTCTCCCGAATGCGGTCTTCGATTTCCACGCTGCGGAAATAGAGCTCCTGCACTTGAGACTCGTCGGCTCCGGCCTGTTTGCGTGCTTTGATCTGTTTGCGCAGGGTCGTCAGCTCCTCCGAGTAGGCGTCATAGACGAAGAAATGGGGGAGCCGGTTGCCTTCCGGATCGAGCAGATCGACGACCCCGTTCAGCTCGGGAAGTTCCGCAAGATGCCCTTGCGAAGCCAGTGGTCGAAGCTCTTCCGCCAGCAGCGCGAAAAACTTCAATTCGAACAGTTCGATGTCGTCGAATACGCAGTTGCCGCCCGTGCGTTCGATCGTTGAGCGGATGTCGCGCAGCAGGGCCAGTTTGCGGCGAATCGTTTCGGTGCGGTCGCGTCCCTCTTCGGTTTCGAGCAGGCGCAGCACCGAGGCGATACGGTCGTGTTCCTCCGTGATCGCCGACTCCTTGTCGAGCCATGTCATTTCATGGAGCATACGTCGCCCGACGGAGGAACAGATCTCCATTCCTTCGACGACGCAGCGCAGTCCGCTGGTATGTTGTATGGCCTCTTTGAGTCGCATTCGTTTTCTGGTTATTCGATGCAATTTTGCACGGTTTCGCGTATTTATTTCACGGCCTTCTGCCGTGTCAGAGCGTCTGACCTTCCTTTGACTCCCCTCCTCGGAGGGGATTTTAAGATCCTCGATTCTGTTCGTGGGAGCCGTATTCGTTCCTATTCGGGCATTTTCTTTACGTCGTAAACCGGTATTTGCAACGCCTCCTGCATCGCTTCGCACAACCGTCGGGAGTCGAGCACCAGCCCCGACGGAGCCGTCGGATTGACCGTGACGGCCAGCAGCCGGCTGCGGTGTACCACCCTGATCCGGTGTCCCCGGCGCAGGAAGGCGTAAAACGCTTCGGGCGAGGCGAACACCCGCGTAAAGTCGCGGACGATCAACTCCACTTCCCGTTGTTGCGTTCGCAGCAGTTGGAACAGCTTGTCCGTGACGATGCCGGTGGCGTAAATCCGCCGGCCGTGCCGGAACAGGTTCTCTCCGCTCCGTTCGAGCATCAGCACCGAGGGTAATTCGAGGTCGATCGGTTCGCCGCCGTCGCTGACGGCCCACACCCCCTGTGTCAGAGGATCGAGCCGGGTACGCAGCGCCTCCTCTATCTCTTCGATTCCGATCAGTTCGTAAACGTATTTCGTCTTGCGGACCAGTTCGGGAATATTTCCCGCGACGGCAGCTCCCGTGGCCAGGATCATCGCTTCGGTGACCGCTGGCGAAGCCAGGCTCAACCGCGACAGGGCGCCGTCCACGATCGTCGTGCCTACGCCCCGGGCTTTGAGCCGGTCGATCAGGGCTTTCAGGCCCGCCGTGTCCGAAGGTCCGGAGAGCAGCAATTTGCCGCTCATCTTCGCGCGGGCCGTTATCAGCCGCCCGAGCGCCGTCCGTTCCAGGCTCACGTCGAGGACCTCGGCCGCGAGCCGTTTTTCCCGGTAGTGTTTCTCCGAGGTGACGAAGATCATTCCCTCGGGAATCTCGATCTCGGGCTTCGCTGTCTGGCACACCTGATCCCGGCTCTCGCCGTCGATTCCGACCGAAGTCAGGGCGAAACGGTCCGCCCGACCACCGAGTTGTCCCAGAATGTAGTTCAGACATTCGGTTTTACCCGTGTTCTTCTCCAGGCCGACGATGGCCAGGCTGCCGAAATCCGATATGTTCGTTACGAATCCCAATCCGGTGCGGGCTGGTCTTGCAGCGTTACGTTCTAATGGTTGTGGTTACGGGTCTTGCGGCTCAATTCGGACGGCTCGAGCGAAAGACGTCCGCCGCTCAACAACTCGGCCACGCCTTCCTTCCGACGTGCTTTCTCGCACTCTTCGCAGTGGCATTCGTCCTTGTAGTCGGTCGGTTCCGTATAGGTCGTGATCACACCTTCGTAGTTGCGGAGTACCACGCGGTTCGGAGCCTGCGAGATGACATAGTTCGGCATGACAGGAATCTTGCCACCACCGCCCGGAGCGTCCACGACGAATGTCGGAACGGCGTAACCCGAGGTGTGTCCCCGGAGGTTCTCGATGATTTCGATGCCTTTCGATACCGGAGTGCGGAAGTGTCCGATGCCCAGCGACAGGTCGCAGATATAAATATAGTAGGGACGCACACGCATCTTCACCAGTTCGTGCACGAGCTTTTTCATGATGTGCGTGCAGTCGTTCACACCGCGCAGCAACACCGACTGGTTGCCCAGGGGAATACCGGCGTCGGCCAGACGTGCGCAGGCCTGCTTCGATTCGGGGGTCACTTCGTTCGGATGATTGAAGTGGGTGTTCAGCCAGATCGGGTGGTATTTCTTGAGCATGTTCACCAATTCCGGTGTGATGCGTTGAGGCAGCACGACCGGGGTGCGCGAGCCGATGCGGATGATCTCCACGTGGGGAATGGCACGCAGACGGCTGATGATATATTCGAGTTTTTCGTCGCTCACCAGCAGGGCGTCGCCGCCCGAGAGCAGCACGTCGCGTACCTGCGGTGTACGGGCGATGTAGTCGATGCAGTCGTCGATCTGTTTCTCGGGGGTTGCACAGTCGTGCTGGCCGGCGAAGCGGCGGCGCGTGCAGTGGCGGCAGTACATCGAGCACATGTCGGTAATCAGGAACAGTACCCGGTCGGGGTAACGGTGCGTCAGACCCGGTACGGGCGAGTCGCTGTCCTCATGCAGGGGATCTTCCAGGTCGGCGGGCGAGCGCTTCAGCTCCTCGACGGTAGGAATGGCCTGCTTGCGGATCGGGCAGTGCGGATTTTCCGGATCGATCAGCGTCAGGTAGTAGGGCGTGATGGCCATACGGAGCGTTTTGAGCGATTCACGGATGCCTTCCTCCTCTTCAGCGGTCAGCTTGATGTATTTCTTGAGCTCATCTACGGTCTCAATCCTGTTTTTTACCTGCCAGTGCCAGTCGTTCCATTGCTGGTCGGTCACTTCGGGAAAGAATTCTTTTCTGCGGCTCATTGCGGGTGTGAGAGGTGTCATTTGATTTTATTTGTTTCGTTCGATTGTTACGTTGTTGCGGTTTGTGTTTTTTCGCCGATGTAGCGAGCGTTTGTTTTCGCCGTCCGCTCATCGAAAACGAATGCGGCGGACGGCTATTTTCGATGAGTGCCTCCTGCCTCGGTAAGTCGGATCCGTCCTGCTTTTTTAATTTGCGCCGGGCGGGGACGATGAGGAAAGGCGGCAGGTGTCGTTCGTATCGGTTAGGCGTACAGCTCGGTGAATATCTTTCTCAAGGCTTCGCATTCGCGGAACTCCTGAAGCGTGATCTCCGCATGTCCCTTCGTATAGCCGTTTCCGATAATCATCGTCACGTCGCTGCCGACGCCTTCGGCGCCGAGAGCGGCTTTCGTGAAGCTCGTGGCCATCGAGAAGAAATAGACGATGCCCGTATTCTTCGTACAGAGGATGCTGGTCATTTCGGTGTCGGGAACATTCACATTGTTGATGGTGATGTCGCACATTTCGCCATTGGTCAGCTCCGTAATCTTTTCGAGTACCGGAATCGGCTGACGAGCGTCCATGCAGACGACCTCGTGGCAGAAGCCCAACTTGTCCAGGCGCTCCTTCTCCTCGGGACTGTAACAGAGTCCGATCACTTTGCCCGTTACGCCGACCCGCTTGCGAGCCTCGTAGCAGCAGAGCATGCCGGATTTGCCAGCTGCGCCGATAATCAGCACCGTGTTGCCGGGGCGAACCAGTTTGGCTACCTGTGCCGGAGCTCCGGCCACGTCGAGGGCCGACATTACCAGCTTTTCGGGCAGGTCGGAAGGTATTTTGGCGTAGATGCCGCTTTCGAACAGGATCGCCTTGCCATCGATATCGACCTGATCGACATCGGGGCGAATCTCCTTGATCTTGTCGATCCGCAGCGGAGTAAGCGACAGCGAAACCAGCGTGGCGATCTTGTCGCCTACCTTGAGGTCGGTCTTGCCGACGAGCGCGTCGCCGATCTTCTCGACCGTACCCAGCAGCATGCCGCCCGATCCGGTTACCGGATTGCGGTGTTTTCCTTGTTTTTCGACGATGTCGAGCATGATCTCGGCGATCTTGGCTTTGTCGCCTCCGGCCTGGTTCGAGATCTGGGTGAAGCTGGCCGAGTCGATGTTGAGGGTCTGTACGTCGATTAGGATCTCGTTGTCGTAGATCTCGTCCATGTTGTTGTCCAGCTTGTCTGCCGGCTGGGGAAGCACGCCCTTCGGGGAGATTACCCGGTGTGTGCCGTATTTATGTCCTTTTTTCATTATGGTGTTTTGTTGTGTTGCAGTGTTGATGTTTTTTGGGTGATCTTATTTCTTGAGTCCCAGAATGCGGCGAGCTTCGTCCGGTGTAGCGACCTCGCGTCCGAACTCTTTGGCCATGCGAACGACCTTCTCGACCAGTTCGCCGTTGGATTTGGCCGGAACGCCTTTGGAGAGATAGACGTTGTCCTCGAAACCTACGCGCACGTGGCCGCCGTCGATGATCGCCAGGGCCGCCAGCGGAAATTCGTAGCGTCCCACGCCGGCTACCGTGTAGGTCGCATCGGCCGGAATGCTGCCCCGCAGGAAGACGAAATCCCGGATGTCGCCTCCGATGCCGCCGTTCACACCCATCACGAAGTCGAAATGCATGGGGTCGGCGATATAGCCCTTCTTGTGCAGGCGGAGCGCCATTTCGATCATACTCTTGTCGAAGACCTCCAGCTCGGGTTTGATGCCCCGCTCGATCATCTTCTGACCGAAGTACTTGATCGTGTTCTCCGTGTTCTCGAAGATTTCATCGCCGCCGAAATTGAGCGTGCCGCAGTCGAGGGTCGCCATTTCGGGGAGCAGCTCCGTAGGTTGCAGCCGTTCGTCGTTGGTCATGCCGACGGCACCTCCCGTCGAAGGCTGGATGATTACGTCCGGGCAAACCGCACGGATAGCGTCCATAACCTGTTTGAAGCGGTTTTTATCCTGCGTGGGTTGGCCGTCGTCGTTGCGCACGTGCAGGTGGATGATGCTCGCGCCGGCATCGTAGGCCGACTTGGCCTCCCGGGCGCACTCTTCCACCGTGTAGGGGACTGCGGGGTTGTGTTCCTTGAGTACTTCCGCTCCGCAGATCGCGGCCGTTATGATCAGTTTTTCCATGGGGTCTTTGGTTGAAAAGTTTGAAAATGGTTGAATTCCGTTGCTTTGTCCGATGTGGCGGCTAAACCTGTTCGGACCTGTTCGCCGAGAATTTCCGGTCGCATCGGCCGTTTTCTCTCTCCGGCGCTCCTGCCTGCGGTCTTCGCATCGCGGGACGCTTTCGTGTCCGGAACGGGCCGAAAATTCCGTTAGCGGCTCTCAGGGATGCGCTGGTCCTCTTTTTTTACGACGCACGTGCCGCTGGCACGGCAGACCACGACGGGCTCTTTGAGTACGTCGGCCGCAGAGGGCGAGATGTCGGGGCGTGCAGCGACCACTTTGCGGGCTTCGAAGACCATCTTGCGCGAGGTGTTGCCCACCTTCACGATTTCGCCCACCGCTTCGATATAATCGCCGGCATAGACCGGGGCGAGAAATTCGACGTTGTCGTAGGCCACGAACAGTCCTTCGTCGCCGTCGTGCATGATCAACAGTTCGGTGGCCACGTCGCCGAACAGATGCACCATATGGGCGCCGTCCACCAGATTGCCTCCGTAATGAGCGTCTTTGGCACTCATCCGAAGCCGTATCATTGATTTTTCCATAACCTGATATTTTTAATTCGATTGAGATGCGGATTTGTTCTTTCGGCCGTTCGGTTATTTGGCCGGAGCGACCATGTAATCTACGAAGATACCCGGCGTGCGGACCGCTTCGGGGGCTATCGCTCCGGTTTCTACCAGCTCCCGCACCTCGGCGATCACCAGGTCGGCTGCGGTGGCCATCAACGGGTTGAAATTCTGTGACGTGCCTTTATAGACCAGGTTGCCCGATCGGTCGGCCAGGCTCGCGCCGAGCAGGGCTACGTCGGCCCGCAGCGGTTTTTCGAGCAGGTAATCCTTGCCATCGACGTTGATGATTTGTTTGCCTTCGGCTACGATCGTTCCGAGTCCGACCGGAGTGAGCACACCGCCCAGACCTGCCCCGCCCGAACGAACCCGTTCGGCCAGCGTTCCCTGCGGGCAGAATTCGATCTCCAGTTCGCCGCTGTTCATCTGCTCGCTGGTGCAGGGGTTGGTGCCGATGTGCGATACGATCACTTTGCGGACCTGCTTCCCGGCGATCAGCCGTCCGCAGCCTTTGTCCGGATAAGCCGTATCGTTCACGATGAGGGTGAGGTCCTTTACGCCCGATTCAACCAGTGCGTCGATGATCGCGTGGGGGCTTCCGTTGCCCAGAAAGCCGCCGATCATGACCGTCATTCCGTCTTTTACCATTCCCGCCGCTTCGGCAGCAGATATAAGCTTCTTCATATGGTGATTGATTTTACTTAAAATTAACAATATCAGTCTTTAATCTAACAAAATTAAACATTTGACGAATGATTTGCAATGATTTCGACGTTTTTTTGTCGATAATCGGTCACTTCTTCTCCGAAAGAGTGGAATCTTCGGATCCGATCGCGCGGAAGCGGGTGTTCGGAAGGACCTGAGAAAGTACGGCCGGACGCCTCGAGGCGTCCGG
>OFOK01002600.1_pt1 | contig 10138 bp, 10 predicted proteins | sample 1542001 | NCBI WGS metagenome assembly OFOK01 (sample SAMN04209242, study PRJEB22552) | human gut metagenome | biome: gut; material: feces | host: Homo sapiens | place: USA: Oklahoma
CGCGGCGCCCGCGTCCTGGTCTGTCCCAAACGCCACAGTTTTGACCTCGCGGCTGAGGGCTACGCCCATCTTCTGCCGGCCGCCCAGATGCACGCCAAAATCCCCGGCGACAGCAGGGAGATGGTGGCGGCCCGCCGCCGGTTTCTGGATACGGGCGGGTATGCCTGCTTTTCCGACGGGCTGAATGCGCTTGTCTGCAGCCTGCTTATGGAGCTGCCGGCTCCCTCATTGGTAGACGCGGGCTGTGGGGAAGGGTATTATACCGCCCGTCTTGTACAGGCGCTGCGCGCATCAGGCAAAACGCCGTCGGCGGCCGCGTTCGATATTTCCAAATTCGCGGTAAAGGTAGCGGCCAGGCGGGACAAGGGACATGCCGTGCAGTGGGCCGTGGCCAGCAGCTTCGCCATCCCTGTGGCCGATGCGGCGGCGGATTGCCTGGTCGATATTTTCAGCCCGGCCGCCGCACAGGAATTTGCCCGTGTGGTGAAGCCCGGCGGAGCATTCGTGTTTGCGGTGCCCGGCCCGCGCCACCTGTACGGCCTTAAGGAGGTGCTCTACGAGCGCCCTTACGAAAATACGGTGCAGGATGTCGCTTATCCCGGCTTTGCGCTGGAGCAGAGGATACCCGTACACAGCATGCTCACCGTGACGGGCAGCACGATTTTGGACCTGTTTGCGATGACGCCTTATTATTGGAAAACGCCCCGCTCCGGCGCTGAAAGGCTGGCCTCGCTGGATACGCTTACAACAGAACTGCATTTTGATTTTCTGGTCTACCGCCGGGCGCATGCGTGAAACGGCTGCCGGCATGGAACAGATAAAAGGTCTCCGGTACCGCGGTTTGCCGGAGATTTTTTGCATATACTAGAAGTGCGCGCCTGGCCCGGTCCTTGCGGCTTTCAACAAAATAAGATAAAATGTATGATGCAAAACCGATAAAAGGAGATTGGATTTTATGGGCGCTTTACAGGCGAAAGAAAACATCTGGTACGTGGGCGTGCAGGATCCCGGCCTGCGCGTGTTCGATATCATCATGCATTCAGACCACGGTACTTCCTACAATTCCTATATCGTGAAGGGCACTGAAAAAACGGTGCTGTTCGAGACGAGCAAGGAGCCGTTCTTTGAGGAGTTCCTTGCCAATATCCGCGAGGTGTGCGACCCGGCTTCTCTGGATTATATCGTCGTCAACCATACCGAGCCGGACCACACGGGCAGCATGAAGCGGCTGCTGGAGCTTGCGCCCGGCGCCACGGTGCTGGGCAGCGGAACGGCGCTGACGTTTTTGAAAGAAATCGTCAATGGCCCGTTTCCGTCCCGCGCCGTCACGGAGAAGGACGAGATTGACCTGGGCGGTCTGACGATGAAATTCCTCAGTGTGCCCATGCTTCATTGGCCCGACAGCATGTATACGTACATCCCGGAGCTGAAAGCCCTGTTTACCTGCGACAGCTTTGGCTGCCATTATGCCGACCCGCGCGTATTCAACGACCTCATCGACGGCGATTTCACTCCCGCGTACAAATATTATTTCGACCACATCATCGGGCCGTTCAAAGACCCGTTCATGCGCAGCGCACTGGATAAGATCGGCAGCCTGCCCGTGGAGTTTGTGGGCAACGGCCACGGCCCCGTGCTGCGCAGCGGCGTGCAGAAGTATTTTGACATGTACCGCACCTGGTGCCGGCCTGAACAGAGGCCGGAAAAAGTGGTGGCAGTTGCCTACGTTTCCGCTTACGGCTATACGCGCCGCCTGGCCGAGCACATCCGCGACGGCTTGAAGGAAGGCGGCGTGCGTGTGGAAATGTACGACCTCGTCTCCGACGACACCGCCGCTGCAAAGGCCGCGGTAGCCGCGGCGGACGGCTTTTTGCTGGGCAGCCCCACGCTGGTCGGCGACGCGCTGCCTCCAGTGTACGAAATGTTTCTTGGCCTGAACCCCATCATCCACAAGGGCAAGCCGGCGGGTGCGTTCGGCAGCTACGGCTGGAGCGGCGAGGCGGTTCCCAATCTGACTGCGCGCATGCAGCAGCTTCGGCTGAGCCTGCCGCTGGAGGGCATGCGTGTCCGGTTCTGCCCCACACAGGAGGACCTGGCTGCAGCCGTACAGTTCGGCCGGGATTTTGCCAAAGCCGTGCGCGGTGAATGATTCTTTTTTAAAAACTATTGCGTTGTATTATCAATTGGTATATAATATCAATAGGTGAAACGAAATGAATAAAAGGAGGTTAGTATTATGAAAAAATGGAGATGCACGATTTGCGGCCAGACATTTGAGGGCGACGTTCCTCCCGTGCCGTGCCCCGTTTGCGGCGCCGGTGAAGAGGCCTTTGAAGAAGTGGCGGAATAAGACTGTACCAATAATAAAAGCCCCGTGCGTATGCGCGGGGCTTTTTGCGTGGCCGAAGAGTTTATATACGGGCGCGTTCAGCCCTCTGCAAACAAAGCAGCCAGGGCCTGACCAACCAGGCGGCCGGAGTATTTGGCCTCTTCCAAAGTATTGGCATGGCCGCCCATCTCAATGAGCAGGCTGCCGGTCGTAAGATCCTGATTGTAATAGCGGTAGTCGAACAGCACAGGCCGTGTGAGACCGGGGAACATGCTTTCCATCTTATCCTGCCAGCGGCTGGCAAAGCGGAGGTTCTGTTTAAAATTGGGCAGATTGCCGTCCACGTCTGCGCCGCAGATGATCATGACCTGGGCGGCTTTCATGCCGCCGATGTCCGCCACGGGCTTGACACGGGTGCCGTCGTCCCGCTGGATGGCGTCGCGGTGGACGTCCAGCACCACCTTGATGCTGGGATACCGCTCCAGATAGCTGCGCACGGTGGCGTTGCTTTTGGCGTAGCTGCCGTTGTAGCTTGGGTAATCGTGCAGGGTGGTGTCGTGCAGGGTGTTTACGCCCGCCGCGTTGAGCTGAGCAGCCATTTCGGCTCCTACTGCGGCCATATTGACAGAAAGATCCGTGCTGCGGGCGGAAAACGCCGGATCGCACCAGTTTTTTTCCTCCAGTTCGTAGGTTTCTGTGGTGTGTGTGTGCATAATGAGTACCTGAGGCTCCGCGCTGTTCAGCTCCACCTGGAACGGAAGCGTCTGCATCATTTCCGCGGCTACCTCGCTGTCAGGCAGGTCGGTGCTGTTGCGCACGGTGGCTGCGCCGCTGGAAACATAGCCCGCACCCGCGCCCTGCTCGTAATGCGCTTCCAGCAGCGGGGCCATGCCATCGGGAATGGGGCCGTCCGGTACGGAGGAAGCGCCGGAAGATACGCTTTGCGCTTCGCTCTGAGACAGCATTTCCTCCTCGGTCGGGCCCACCGTCCAGAAGCCTGCCTCGGGATCGTCCTCATCGATAGGCTGCGCCGTGGGCACTGCGTCCTCGTCCATGGCGTCGTCCAGCACTCGCCGGGTTGCGGCCAGCGCTGCATTCGGCGCGCACAGAATGCTGCTGAAATACGCGGCAGCCTGCGGGAGGGAAAAGGACGGCGCGGCGAAGGCCGTGCTGCCCAGCGTGGCCAGCGTCAGCAGGCCCGCCAGCACGGGCATTACAATATGCCGCCTTCTGCGCCGCTTGTACATTTTGACATCACCTCATGCAATTTATATGCATAGGGGGTGGGGAAAAGTCCGGCCCGGATAAAATTTTGGACAGGCTGTCCGCCCGGTTTCGGAGGGCGCGCGGCGGAGAGAAAAAACTTCCGCTTACAATTGGGGGCAAAATGTGGTATACTATAAACAGGAAATGCCGCAGCGGCGGCAAAACGGGATACTGAAAAATTGCAGCGTGTGGTTTTGAGGAACGTAAGTCCGGCTGTCAAAACCGCACGCTGTTTTGATTTTCGGCGGAGCGAAGCGCAGGGGAGGGAGCACGGCGCGGCGCGTTCGCCTGTTCGGGACGAAACGGGTGGAGTGGTTTTACAGGAGGGAATACGATGTTTCAAAAAGGCGATTTGATCGTGTACGGGAATATGGGCGTATGCCGTGTGGAGGCTGTGGAGGCTCCGGCGGGGCTGCCGGGCGCCGGCGAAAAAAAGCTGTATTATAAGCTGGACCCTGTGTACGAAACAGGCACGGTATATATTCCCGTGGACGCCAAGGTGTTTATGCGGCCCATTCTGACGCATGCCCAGGCAGAGGCGCTCATCGGCCGGATCCCGGAGATTGAGGAGAACCCATGCGGCGGGAAGGATCAGCAGATGCTGGCCGAGCACTACCGTTCGCTCATGCGCACGCACGACTGCGACGATTTGGTGCAGCTTATCAAGACGATCTACGGCAAAAACAGGGAGCGTACGGCGCAGGGCAAAAAGCCCGCACGTACCGAGGCCGAATATATGAAGCGTGCCGAGGAGCTGCTTCATGGTGAGCTGGCCGCCGCGCTGGGCATCACGCCTGAGCAGGTGCCGGGCTATATCGCGGCCGAGGTGGCGCAGGCGGGCTGCGGCGCTGAAACCTGAAAGAAAAAACTGCGCGGCGCGCGGGAACGGAAGCGTCCCGCACCGCGCAGCTTTTTGCAAAGGGAAAGCCCCCGTGTGGTGAGCACGGGGGCTTTTAGGGGTATCTCTCTTGGTGTGAGGAGGAATCATGTGCAGGAACCCGGATTGCGGCTTCCGTGTCCCTGTGATTGTATTATAGAAAAGAATTGCGTAAGGTTTGTTAAACCGCTGTGAACAAACTGTAAATAGTTTTGCCCGGCTTTTCAAATCCGCCACGGTTTGCTATAATAGGACAAGACGGCGGGCCTCAGCCCTCTACGACCCACTTCTTGACGGCGTCCACGGTCTGGGGAATATCGACGCCCTTGTCCTGCTCGTACTTGCTCTTGCCCAGCAGCGCCTTGAAGTCCTTCAGCGTGTAGTGGCCCGTGCCGCGCGGCAGCGCAAGGGTCGCTTTTTTATTGGTGAAAACGCACACGGTCTCCACCTGGATGCCGCGCAGGTTCGCAGTAAACAGCGTGTCACGCACCAGGCGGGTATCGGCCTCTGCGGCGCGCATGGGGTTTTCAAACGAGATGCGCTTTTCCGCGTCCACCTGCAGCCACATCGGGTCGCCGGGGTTGCCGTAGATCTGGCCGCCCAGCCCCACACATTTTACGCACAAAAGGCCGAACCAGCCGACGATGATGAAATCAAGGTCGGCAAATTTGCCGTCCTTGGCAATCTGCGCGGGAGCGATGACCTGATACTGGTGCAGCGCCGCGAAACGGCGGGCCGCGCTCAGGGCTTTTGCGCTTTTTTTCACGCCGTCCAGGTTTTTGGCTTTCCGGGGCGTTTCTGTGCCTTCGTCCCGGCTTTTGACAAAAAAGAAATAAACGGCCACTGCAGCGGCGATAACAAGGAGCAGAAGCAACAGATCCATGAGAGTCAAAGTGAAAAACCTCCAATAAAACAAAAATACCGCGCAGCGCAAGGCTGCGCGCAGTAAAATCCTTTTACAAGTATACCAAAGCCCGCGCCAAAACACAATTCCCGGCGGCGCACGAAACGTAAATTTATTTTGAACTGAGGAAAAAGAACATGAAACATGAGAAATCCTGCGGGGCGATCTGCTATACCCGCGAAGAAGGCGCGCCCCGCGTGCTTGTCATCTGCCACCGCTATGGCGGCCACTGGGCTTTTCCGAAAGGCCATGTGGAAGCCGGTGAGAGCGAGGAAGAGACCGCCATGCGCGAGGTGCGCGAAGAAACGGGCGCGCAGGTACGCGTGCGTCCGGGCTACCGCGAGGTGACGACCTATTCGCCCGCAAAGGGCGTGACAAAGGATGTTGTGTTCTTTGTGGCCGAGATCACCGGCGGCACGCTGCGGGCCCAGCCGGAGGAGGTGCGGGCAGTTTGCCTGCTGCCGCTGGAGGAAGCACAGCGCCGGCTGACTTATGCCGCCGACAAGGAATTGCTGGAAAAGGCAAAAAATATGATTCTGGACGAAAAAAACGGTTGACAACCGTGTTCGACTATGATAACATATATGATGCACTCCAAAAGCGGAGTGGTATGCGCTGCTAGCTCAGTTGGATAGAGTGTTTGGCTACGAACCAAAAGGTCAGGGGTTCGAATCCCTTGCAGCGCACCACAGGAACGGTATCCCGGTTGGGATGCCGTTTTTGTTTTTCAACGATATTTTGCACTGGAAAGACACTTCAGCGTGCAGCCGTGTCCACGGAACCCGTTCCGCAGGAACGGTGGGATATACAGTTTTTTGTCATACACGAGTGCTATAATAAAGTGATAACAATGAAGTAAATACAAAAGGGAGGCTCGCGGATGGGATGGTTTTTGCTGATTGGCGCACTGGCCGTTACGTTCGTTGTTTATTGCTGCCTCATTGTGGGGAGCGATTCCTTTCAGGACAGACGCAAATAGGCTTGCGGACGGCGCAGAGCCGAAAAATATAGAAACCCGTCCCCGGCCGGGGACGGGTTTTCCGTATCTTCGTTTGACGTTATTGCCTCGGGGACGCGGTTTTCCGGCGGCGCGCTGCAATGCACAGCGTTACCACGGGAAGCCAGAAACTCGGAAGCAGCATCAGGTTGAACAGCTGGAACAGCAGCGTTTTCCAGGACAATACAGCGGCGCCCGCCGCGGAGGAAACCTGCCACAATGACAATATGCCCAACAGGAGCCAGCACAGCAAAGCGGCGGCGGAAAGCATCAAAGCAAGCGTATGCTTTGCACGCGGCCCGTTTTGCCCCCAGCGCAGCAGCACGCAGGCGGCGCAGCATCCCAGAATGAAGGGAACGGCGAGCCACAGCGGTGTGAGCATCGGGGCGAGAAAATTTGCAGCGCCTGTTATAAAAATGGCCGTCGGCCCGTCTGCACCGCCGATAACGCCCATGCCGGAGCTTTGAAAATAAAAAAGCAGAAAGGGAAGAATGGAAAGCAGTGCTGCTCCGCCCGCCAGTATCGCCGCAATGAGGAACACCCAGCGCCAGGGGCTGCCTTTGGGAAGAAGCTGATCCTGCATTTCCTCGTTAAAGCCCGCGGCAACCTCCTGCGGCGTGCCCATCTCCGCGATGATCGCATCGATGCTTTGTCCTTTTTCCAGCCGGGCGTGGATATCGGTGCCGATGTCCCCGTTGATGCGCGCTTTTGCTTTCAGAGGCAGGCGCAGCTCCCGCTCGATGGCATTGACATAGCGCTTGATCTTTTTCTCCTGTTCCGTCATAACTGCTCCTCCCTGTCAAATCCGTCCACGCAGTCCGCGAAGGCGCGCCATGCTTTGCGTTGTACGGCATAAGCCGCATGACCCTCCGGCGTGGCCGTGTAGTATTTTTTCGGTGCGGTGCGGCCCCCGCTGGTACGCCATTGCGCTTCGATAAGCCCATCGTCTTCCAGCCGGTACAAAATGGGATACAACGTGCCTTCCTTCAGCGCAAAAAGCCCGTTGCTGCGCCGGGCCATGCTGTCCAGCAGCTCGTAGCCGTAAGTAGGTCCCGCACACACCAGCCCCAGTACCAGCATCTCCAGCGCGCCCTTTTTCAACTGTCGTTCAAAGCGCGATTCCATCCGCTCCCCTCCGTCCTGGTTTTATACCTAGTATTACTAAATACTAATATAGCATAAACTCTGGGAAAGTCAAGACCGTTCTGGAACCGGCGCGCGGGTTTTCAGCCGGGGCCGGCGCCTGTGCTTTTGGTGCAGGCGGTGCAGCAGAGCGGGAAGTGTGGTATAATAACCTCAAGCCCGCCGCTTACGTGGCTGCGCGCATTTCATGCGCTGATGCGCTTTCGCGCATGGGCTTGAGAACATTAAACCATGCAAAACCGCAGCAGGCGCGGTTTTGTTGGGGCCGCTTCGCGGCGGAGATATTTGACTTACCGGGAGGGATACCATTGCAGCTGTTCGATGCGCATATGCACTATTCTGATACTCATGGTCCGGCCTTTGATGCGGTGCGGGAGCGCCACGGCGTCGGGGCCTGTACGCTGGCGTGTATTCCGCAGATGGGCGTATGCTCCACCGTGCCGGATGCGCTTTATTACAAAGCAGTGCATCCGGAGGGAACTGTCTATGTGATGGGAGGGTTGGAACGCAGCGCCTGGTTTCTCCACGAGGGAGATGCGGCGGCGCTGGGCGAAGATCTGGTCGCGCAGGCCGGGGCGCTGCTGGCCGCAGGCTGCGACGGCATCAAGCTGCTGGAGGGCAAGCCCGATATCCGGCGCAATTTTCCCATTCCGGATTTCGATACTCCGGCATGGGAACCGTTCTGGCGCTGGGCAGAGGAACAGCGCGTGCCCATTCTGTGGCATGTGAACGACCCGGAGGAGTTTTGGGACGCCTCCCGCATCAATCCCTATGCGAAAAGCGAGGGCTGGTTCTACGGCCCGGAAACCATCAACAATGAGGAGCAGTACCGTCAGGTGTTTGCGGTGCTGGCATGCCACCCGGGCCTGAGGCTCCAGCTGGCGCACCTGTTTTTCTTTTCGGCGCAGCTGCCGCGGCTTTCGGCGCTGCTGCGGCGTTACCCGGAGGTGCGGGTAGACCTGACGCCCGGTATCGAGCTGTACACGAACCTTGCCGGAGATATTCCTGCTGCACGGGCATTTTTTGAAGAATTCGGCACGCGCATCCTCTATGGCAGCGATATCGGCTCCCGTGCCTCCATCGCGCAGCCGCCCCGGCCGCTGGACAGCAGCGAGAGCGCCGCGCGGGTGGACGTGATCCGCACGTTTCTGGAAACGCCGGAGAATGAACCCTATACGCTGCTGCCGGACGGCAGATATCTGTTCCGCATCGCACCCACGCCCATGCGCGGATTGGGCCTTCCATCCGAGGCGCTGGAGCAGGTATACGGCGGCAACGCACGAATGTTCCTGGGCCGTGCGAGACCGGTGGATGCCGCAAAAGCCGCGTCGCTGGCACACAGCTTTGCCGCCGGCGTGGAGGCGCTGCATGCAAGGGAGCTGTTTTTGGCGGCGGATGCGGCCCCGCTGCGGCAAAAGGCCGTGCAGCTGCAGGCGTTGGCGGAGTAAGCGGGCGCGGTCCGCCGCATACTAATACAGAACATGGAAAAGGGGAGAGCGAAATGAAGACAGACAAACGCAAGGTTGCTCTGGTAGGCTGCGGCATGGTGGGCATGAGCTATGCCTACGCTATGCTGAACCAGAACGTATGCGACGAGCTGGTGCTCATCGACGTGGACAAAAAGCGCGCAGAGGGGGAGGCCATGGATATGAACCACGGGCTGGCCTTTTCCGGCAGTAATATGAAGATCTTTGCGGGGAGCTACGACGATTGCGGCGATGCGGACATTGTGTGCATCTGCGCAGGTGTGGCGCAAAAGCCCGGCGAAACGCGGCTGGACCTTTTGCAGCGCAATGCCGCCGTCTTCAAAAGCATCATTGACCCGGTGACGGAGAGCGGCTTCAACGGGCTGTTCCTTGTAGCTACAAACCCGGTGGACATCATGACACGCATTACCTGCGCGCTGTCGGGCTTCAATCCAAGGCGCGTGCTGGGCACAGGAACGGCGCTGGACACCGCGCGTCTGCGCTATCTGTTGGGCGATTATTTTCATGTGGACCCGCGCAACATGCACGCCTATGTGATGGGTGAACACGGCGATTCGGAATTTGTTCCCTGGAGCCAGGCCATGCTGGCCACAAAGCCTGTGCTGGAGCTGTGCCGCCAGTCCGGCGGGCGCTATTGCAGCGAGGAACTGGATAAGATCGCTGAAGAAGTGCGCACGGCCGCCTACAAGATCATCGAAGCCAAGCGCGCCACCTATTACGGCATCGGCATGGCGCTTACACGCATCACGCGGGCGGTGTTCGGCAACGAAAGCAGCGTACTGACGGTATCCGCCATGCTGCGGGGCGAATACGGCCAGAAAGACGTATTTGTGGGCGTACCCTGCATTGTGAACCGCAGTGGCATCCAGCGTGTGCTGGAGCTGAACCTCTCCGAGGAGGAGCAGGCACGGTTCAGCGCTTCCTGCGAGACGCTGCGGGAGAGCTATGCCGGACTGAAGCTATAAACAGAAGAAAAGAAAAAGAAGCAGACGGCACAGAGCCGTCTGCTTCTTTTTTGGCCCGGAAGGGTCAAAGCGCCGCGTCCTCCGGCGCGCGCAGCCCAAAAACGTCCCACAGCACCTGCGCGGTTTCTGCGCCTGGCGCAACGGAGCGGGAACGGGCCACTGCGCCCTTA
>OFOK01002605.1_pt1 | contig 10111 bp, 7 predicted proteins | sample 1542001 | NCBI WGS metagenome assembly OFOK01 (sample SAMN04209242, study PRJEB22552) | human gut metagenome | biome: gut; material: feces | host: Homo sapiens | place: USA: Oklahoma
CCGTCCAGGCCACGCCCGCGGAGCCATTGAAAGAAGCTGACCCAGCTGGCCTTATCCTCCTTCATACCCTCAGCGGCGCCCAGAACCTCACGATATCCGTCCTCATTGACTGCAATTGCCACAAGAATGGCTACATTTTCAAATTCTCCGCCCCAGTTGCGGCGCAGATAAATCCCATCCACATAGACATACGGATACCGCCCACCTTGCAGAGGACGGTTCCGCCAATCTTCAATGTGGACATACGCTTTCTTATTCAGCTCACTGATGGTGGAGGGAGAGACCTTGCTGCCCCACAGGGCCTCGGTGATGTCCTCCACACGCCGGACGGATACACCTGCCAGGTACATTTCAATAAGAGCCTCTTCCACACTGCTCTCCCGGCGGCGATACCGTTCAATGATGGCAGTTTCAAAGGATATTCCTTTGAGCTTAGGTACCTTGAGAGTGACATTCCCGGAAGTGGTGGTAAGGTTACGGTTGTAGTGGCCGCTGCGGTAGCCCTGGCGCTGCTCGTTACGCTCGTACCGGGCCGCCTGGGTTAGCTTCTCCGCCTCGGCCTCCAGCAGTTCGTTGAGGGTTTCCTCTACGCTTCCGCGTACAAGTTCCTTGAGCTGCCCCTTGATTACTTCCTCGTTTAGCTGTACAATCTTTTCCGACATGGTTTGCTATCTCCTTTCGAATGGTGGTGTCGCGACTTCATTCTACCAGAGATCTGCAAACCATGTCGCTTTTTGTTTTTGCGAAACTTATTCTACATGACCCAGATTAACTACATAGATTTGTAAAGCCCATCGGTCAATACTGACCGATGGGCTTTGTTTTAAGGTTCTTTCCACAACTCTGTAAGATTTATGGTGCTACTTTGTGGTTGCTGTTGTTTTGGCAATAAATCAACCTGCACCAAAACAGGAAAATTGGAAGCAACGCCAGTAAAGATACACGCTCCTTGTGGCAGGACAGAGATCATTTCATATGAAGTGTTGTCAATGAATGCCACAGCTTTACCAATGGCTCGTATATCCTCATTGTTAACCAATCGATGAATGAAATAGTTATGCAATTGAGAAATAATGGTTTCCGATATGTCAGATGGACGCTGACTTGATATAGTTAAAAACGTTCCAAACTTTCGCCCTTCTTTGATAATTTCTTCAAAAGTTTCTAAGCGGTAATCTTTCCATGTCTGACTTTCTCGCTCCGATGTTGTAGACAAGACATTATGCGCTTCGTCAATGATAATATGTAAACTACTACCGTTGAAGTTTAGCCGTTGACGTTCATAGAAATACTTGCAAATAATTAGGGGAACAATCTTTTTGAATTCCACATTAACATCAACCAATGAATATATTGCCAGCCAATCAGCGGGAGGATTGTCACATATTTTGAAAAGACGCTTTACTCGTTTTACACGATTTTCAAATCTTGAGATAAGTGGACCAACGTGCTCCTCATTGATATACTGCGAGCATAAAGAATCTAAGTATTTATACCGTAAAGCATACTCAAATATCAAATATTCATCTTCATTTTTATAATTGTTAGGGAAAAACACTGAATCCAAAATAACAGAAACAAATTGTTGTTCGTAATCATCAGAAGTATTTCCCCAGTGATCACCATCATCATCTGCACGGCAAAATTTTGTGCCATTTGCACGAACTTGGATGCTATTTAAAATTTTGATTCCAGGTTCGGCATCAACAAATAGCAATGCCAGAATATTCTTAAGTCCTGTCAATTGCCGCAAAAACATTTGAGGGTCATCATAATATCGGAGAAGCAGATTTTTTAACATTCCGCGAATATATGCCATAAGATTATCTGTCTCGCGCAACCGACGGTATAGATCAATGCTCTTGCTTAGGAAAGGCTTTTGCGTTTTCTCTGTTGCCTCACATATTATTGACCAGAGTTCAACATCTTCCAAGAAAGATTGATGAATAGGGATTGAATCTCCTGTATCAACTCTTGTTGATAGCCGATATACCCGCTTGCTGTCATCGAAGGCTTGGGTGTACTCCCCATTAAAATCGATAAGAAGAAATCTACTTTTAGCAAATCCGGGCATTCCTTTAAAACGTTGAAAGCACTCAGTGTATATTTTGGCTAACGTATTTGATTTACCACTTCCGGTATTCCCGAATATTCCTATATGACTGGCGAAGAGCGAATTTGCCGAGATAAAAAGTTTTTCTTCTTTGTAATCGTTAATAGAGCCAATGCACACAGAAGTAGTTAAATCAGAGCTAAACTCAAAAATCTTTTGTACTTCTGTATCAGCAAGCATATATGCGTCCGAGAAAACCAGCGGAATGTCAATTAAGCCTCTCTGGAAACGCCCGTCATTCAGCACACCCATAATGCTTACTTCGATAATGCGATCAATGGTTTCGCTTTCTTTTGAAAAGCGGGGTTGGCAGTTATTCTCACCTGTAGACTTATTCTCTTGAATGTATTCTCCTTCTATACGGCCAATGATATTGCTGAATCCTTTTGGAATCTTTACAAAACTACCGACAGACACATTTTTAATAACGTGTCCTTGATATACCAAAATATTGCTGTTTTTGTTTTCAAAAACACGTATACGAAGTTTTTGACCGCGTACTTCAATCACTTGTCCGATTTTATAAAAATCGTTCATACCAATTCACCTCTTTCTTTTAGGAATGGATATGCGACAAAATCTGATTGAAATAGTTCAAAGACAGGTTTTCTCCATCAAGTGCAATATAAGTAATGTTATTATTTTTCACTTCACCGAATAGCTTTTGGAAATCCTCAATTGCGGTGGCCTGATATACAAAAATGAGTATTTTCAACGATGGGTTAACCATGGAGCGTTTTACTAAATCTAGGATATGCTCATCCCTAAAAGAAAAACCATTGACCACCAGAAGTGAGTTCTCCTTCTCTAATTCATTAGAGAAAATACGTAAAAGCTCATAGTAATTCTTGTTCAACAGCGTGTCACTAAATTTTTCCTTGGTTGGATTCACAATTAGAAAAGCCATTTTGTACGCTTGAATGAATTTGCCGTAGTCATCTTCTTTAGCAAGCAATGTGTCGAAAATACTGCTTGCAAATAAAGATTGAATTTGCTTATTAGCTTCATCTGGCCGATTCGCTGTGAAATGTGCATCAATAGTTGACACCATAGTAGTATCGAACCACGTTGAATAAGTATTTGTAAAGTACCCTATTTTATCGCGATACTGCCGATATATAATACCGCCCCAGAAAATGTCTTGGCCCCAAGTAACAGATCCGTGTAATTTCAAAAGATTCACCGAAGGAATTTCTGCTTTCCTATTGGAGAATATGGCTTGTCTGTAATATGTTTTCGAATAATTATCAGTGGAAAAACGAGGCTCGATTCTCCCCTCAAAACCATCATTGCATATGCAATTTGAATGGTCAAAAATCAGCTCGATTATTGGATCATAATTGGTTGTAAAAATGCTAAACTGCCTATCTAACGCCGGATTGCCTCTTTCAGAAAAAATTCGGTATACGATATCTCCGAAATTTTTATATGGATCAAATGAGGAATCATATGTCGATATCTTAGAAATCGGTTCAATACATCTAACGAAAAACGACCAATACAAAAAAGCGGATAATATCGTAACTTTTTTCCTTTCATCCTCATTTTTCGCTTGGTATTTTTGCAGCGCTTCAAAAATCACCTCATTATTGCTCAAAGTTCCTAACAGATTTGCAGAGAATCCGGCGCCAAACAAGAAATTCACTCTACATCCAGAAAACAAGTTTCTGAGTATGGATTTTGTATCTTCTGAAATTGTAACCTTTCCAGCATCTACTGGAATTTTAATTATTTTATCCATGATTTCCTCTTTTTTAATACTTATTTGTGCAGACTTTTCAGATGTTCTCTTATGCGAATCGTCTCATCGAGAGCACCCACAATATTTTCGATGTGAGTAAAGGAATCAATCGTAAGTGCTTCACCCTTATGTTCCTTGAACCACTTGTCCAACACTTGATGCCCACCAATTTGATATTTCCATACTTCTTGAGAAATGCCGGTGATACGTTTATTGGCATTTAACTGGAGCACTCCATTTTTATATTTGATGGCTCCGACTTCCATATCATCAGGGGTATTGGGCTCAAGAGCGAGTTCTGCTGGGGCTTTAATTTGCATTAGATGCAGCTTTCTCAATCGCTCACCCGCAGAAACATACTCTCGATATAGTTCTTCGCTAACATAAAATTCCCCTTCGTCTCGTTCTTTCTCCGGTGTGTTGATGATTGGGACACGAGGAAAATCCCTGCAAAGATACTGTTCATACTTCTCACAATATACAGGGTCATGTAAGACACCATACACATAATCAAATATCTCTATTGGCTCCGGCTTTTCAGACAGATATTGCGTTAATTTATTGAATGTTTCGTCGTTCAAATTGGCAGTCCAGCTTTCGCCAGTCAGTCCAGATTCAGAGCGGAGATAAAGTGGGGCAATATAGGTAATCTCGCACATAGCTGAGAACAGCCGATGGGCAATAATATTTTGTGATACAAATGGGGAAAAGAAACTTCTGGAAGTTTTGCAAAAGACCAAACCGATATTCGCTCCAATCGGGCTATTTGGTTCTGCCAGTAAATGCCCCATTGTACTCTTTTCACGTGGTCTAAATACCCACGAACAAGAATTTCCAGAATAGTATGTCCAGCGATTATCAAATGGGCGGAATGCAATGGGAGTTATTTTCCCTTCTGCGCTAATAACATCCGATTGAATTTTTTTAGCGGTTTGACCTGCTGTAAATTTTCCCCACATTTCAATAATTGGCTTTTCATCTGTGGCGTTACGAACAACATCCATTCGCTGTACCAATTCATTCCTAGATGGTGCAATAGCTACTTTATCATTTCCCGTAATAATACCGGTTACATTTGTTGGGAATAATTCCGTAATGCCTATTCCTTTCTCATAGATTGCCTTATCTTGATCCCCAAACGGAATAAAATATGCCATCTTTTGATCTAGTTTCAACTGAGAGAAAACCAGGTTGCCCTTGGCCAAGGCTTCAAATTTTGCTTCTCGAGTTCCCCAAATATCCGTGTAGTACACCTTTGCCCAATCGGTTTTTTTAGTTTTCTTGACACCAATAAACAAAGAAACCCCCTGCATAATGTCAAAGATGTTTTCATCCTTGCTTCCATCTGGAGCAGTTTCCTTTTTGTTGGCACTACCGTGAAGATTCACAATATAAATTTTATCAAAGGTTCGCAGAAGGCTACCACGCATACCTCTAAAGGTCGGATTATCTAGATATCCATTATTAGATACAAAGGCGAGTACACCTTCTTTATTCTTATCAATGATCTGTTCGGAAAAACGGAAGAATTTTACGTAGTCATCATTCAGCCAGTGTTTCTTTTCACCGAAGTCGGTTACTCCATCCGTTTCGGTCTTGTATGCTGAAATGTCGTATGGGTTTGTAGATGCTGCCAAATATGGGGGATTGCCAATAATCACCTTAATTGGGCGGCGTGTTTTCCATGTATCAGCATTATAGGCTTCCTCTGTTATGGCAGCCGAAAAATCAAACAAGGTCAATTGTTCTCCACGTTCCAAATCGGACATGGGCGGTGTCAGAGTGTTGGTCAAAAAAATGTTTGTGGGAAGCTGAGTTGTCGGCAAATGACCAAGTGTTTCATCAATGGTACGGCGAATCTTCAAGTGTGCAACAACATAGCTCGTCATCATAATCTCAAACCCAATTAAGCGGGAAAGCAAGCCATTCTCTTGCTGAATATAGTTTTCGTAAAATACTGACCGAGCACCAGAAAAATATGTGTTTTTAATGTATTTGATAATTTCCGCACCAAAAGAGCCAGTACCGCAGGCTGGATCTAGAATGGCTACACGGGGTACGGAAATCGTCATCTCGTCTGACCACTTGTTTTTCGTTATCTTGTATGGCGCACACGGAACTTTCGTTGTGATCTGTTCGTTATTAGACAACCCACCTTCAATAGCAAAATCTTCGACCAAAATTTTATCTACAAAGGAAATCAGGTATTGCACAGCTTGAACTGGTGTGTAAAAAACGCCAAGAGATTTTCTTAATGCCGGGTCATAAAAAGTCAAAAATTCCTCGTAAAAGTGGATGATCGTATCTTTCTTCTCGTCTCTTTCCAGCAAATTAGAAATATTACAAATGCGATACAAAGAGCATAGCTTATCAATAACACCTTCAAGGGTGGGATGTTTTCTTCCGGTTCCTGTAATATGTAAAAAGAACTGCTTGAGAAGTTCAGATTCTTCTTGTAAATATTTGATGGCCTCATACCTATCAAATGAATCCGGCGTTGTGTCATTATACCTGGCAATAAATAACCCATAAACGATAGTCTGGGCATACATATCTGCGAACTCACGAGTGTTCATTAAGGGACGAAGGTCAGATTTAATCCTGCGATATAACCCGTATAGCTCCATGAACATAGGCAGTTTCTTTTGATTATCAGTCAAGAGCGGTTGCCCATTACCATCATCTTTAAGAATACCAGAAATAATGCTGCGTATTGTACGGGCGTGCATTGCCATATACTCAGCCAGCTTAGTAGATGATTTTATTTGTGCGGGGTCACGGAGCAAAAAATCTTCTAAAAGGCTAAAAAACAATTCGATATTGTCTTCTCTCAGAACTAGCTTTCCATCAACCAATTCCATAATTCGCAGACCGGTATACATCTCTGTATCACCTGCACGCCAAAACCGCCATTCAATATTGTCAGTCAAAATAGCGTTGCCATATCTATCAGCTTCAATCTTGATCTGAGAGAGCGCCCTTTTATCAATGCCACCAACCTTTTTAACTTCAACGCCGGCAAAAGGTTCGGTTTCTGTAACTTCTTCTTCGGTATGCCAAAGCTTGATATCAATATTTTCTCCAGATTGTCCTTTGCGTTCACCAGACAAATCACGGGCTGCACAGCCAATATCCGTAAATAAAGCCATTATTGGGGCATTATAAGATGATTCGACATTTCCGAGGCTATATGCGTCACACACCGCCTTGAAGTATTTCGTGATAATTTCTGTTATATTGGTTTTCTCCATGTTAGCCTCCTGCTTATACTCCATATAAAATCATACGAAAATCGTTCTTTCTTCTGCTTTTGCCATAGCGGACACATGGGAATTTGCAAAAACAAGGCAATATCCCATGCGGTAAAATCTGAGAACCACCACCCCATGGTGAAAGTGTTTTTCAGATTTTACATTTTTGACAGCGTGGAAACCACCCAGCTTTGAGAGGGTGGATACCATTGCTGCCAAAAATAATAGGGTATCCAAAGGGGAATATCCCCTTGGCTCTGGGTTTCCAATAGGGGCGAGCAGCATCCCTGTTGGCACACGATTTTCCGTAGGAAAGTCTAGTGTGTTATACCTTTGCTTCCGGCTGACGCTGGAAAGGGGCTGGCTTCGCCATCTGCTGCGCGGGCAGATAGCGGGTGACAGTCACTTTTCGGCGGCAGTAGGACAGGCGGATTTTGTGCGGCCACGGACGAAATCGGGATTTGCCCCAAAAGGAAAATCTGTCTGTCAGGAAAAGGAAGCAAAGGTATATCATCCCTCGTCTAGCCGCAGCGACAACGCACTAATACCACCACGGCAGCTCCAGCCAGAGATTGTCCAGCGCCAATGCTTCAGTTGACCTTGCACGGCTCTCACTAAGATGGAAATGCAGAGCTGTTCCTACAAGAGGATGCTCCATGTCATCCTCAAAGCCAAAACGGTACAGCAGATAAACCCGCTCCCGTTCTGATATGCGCCGCAGTCCTTCATAGAGTTCTTTCCGGTTTTCCGCTTTCTCCATAATCTTTTCCGGATTTGACGCATAGGGGTCAGCAACCAGGTCGGAACGCTGCATATAATCTTCGCCGGGAAGCAAATCATCCAAGTAGATTCTCTCCATGGGGATACCATCTTTGTCAGACTGCATCCGCTGTTCAAAGGTCGCAAAAGCAGCCGAGATTAAATCCATCATGGCGTTACGGATGGCAGGCCCCGCATAGGTCAGGAACTTTATTTTTTTGCCGGGATCATACAGGGCGATTGCCCGAAGCAATCCGATACTCCCCTCCTGAATCAGGTCACCGTGGTCGATATCCAGCTCACTGTTCCCAAGGCCAACACTGATGTACAATTCATTTGCAGTTTTTCGAATATATCCCAGATTGTTCTGCACCAGCTGCTCCTGCGCCTGTGTATCCCCTTGCTGTGCCAAAGTGCAAAGCTGCTCATTGGTCATCGTTTTCATCACTTTGTTTTGGCTGCATACTTTCCATCATGTGAAGCAGCGCCTGCTGTAATTCCACCAGTGATTCATCTTCTGCCAGTCCCATCTGGGATATGGGCTGCACGACCATGGCGGCAAGCTGCTCCGGGGAAACCGATGGATGATGAAGATCCTGCCCTTTGGTCAGTTCTGAGAACATCTGCTCAGTAAGCTCTTTTGTCATGTTCTGGGAAATCCCCTCCCCGGAAGTCATTTCCTTTTTGATCTCTCGAAGAACCGCCATGAATTGATTTTGAATGTTGGTCAGATCGGCTTGAAAAACCGGAACCTTGTTAAGAGAGACTGCCTGTGCCGCTTGTTGCGATGCTTTCCGAACGTCTGGCTGTTCTTTGCCAGTCATTAACAACATTGAACTTAACGATTGCAGGATTTGGTTCTGTGCGGCAAATCCGGAAGCCATCGTTTCGTCAAAATGCAGGGCAATCATGCTGGTCAGCTGGGCAAAGCGGCGGTTTTCCAGCAGGCGGCTCACCACTTCCGGATTCACTCGCCCCGTATAGAGATTGCGTGCTGCTTCGGCAGAAAGGCCAAGCTCAGAGATGTCATAATTTTTCTTATCCGGCACATTGGTCAGACAAAGCAGAAAATCCGAGGATACATTAAAAATTCGGGCAATACTGATGATCTGCTCGATAGTCAGTTTATTCTTTGTCCCATTCAGAAAGCGGCTGATGGAGCTTTCTGCAACGCCAATTTTAGAAGCAAGCTCTGCCTGCGTGATTTTATACTCCTTCATCAAATCTTGTAATCTCTGCTGTGGAGTATCACCAGGGAGATATTCCTGTTCCATAGGCAGATCACCTCGTTTCTTTTCTGTATTTCCCGCTTTTGATGCGGGCATCGGTTGGTTTTTCTGCATTCTCCGGGATGATCCAGCGGCTTCCTGCTCTTTGTGCGCCGGGAATCCGGCCTTGGTTGCAGAGGATGCCGACCCGTCGGGGAGAAATTCCCCATTTTTCTGCAATTTCAAACGTAGAAAGATATTTCATAACCAGCCCTCATTGTTTACAATTCTTCTTTTTATTATATTCCATAACAGGAATAATCTCAATCCATATTTTGCGAATCCAGCCGCCTTCTATCTTGCAATTCTGCAAGTTTTGGAGGCGGTATTTTATTTTCTTGCGAGACTGACGGATTTTTTGAGCCATGCCCTTTTTCTCCGTACATTGAGGTGACAGGAAAAACCTGTACAAAGATGAAGGAGGAACATGAGATGGATATTTTTACGACTGTAAAGGCAGCAGTTACCGTAAGACAAGCCGCTGAACACTATGGGCTGCAAGTCAATCGAAACGGTATGACTTGCTGTCCCTTTCACGATGACCGGCACCCCAGCATGAAGCTGAACGAACGGTATTTTTACTGCTTCGGCTGCGGAGTAACCGGTGATGTGATTGACCTTGTGGCGAGATTATTTGACCTGAGCAGTTACGAGGCAGCGCAGAAGCTGGCTTATGACTTCGGGATTGACCCGGACAAACCACCGGCAGCAATCGCTCTACCCAAACCGGAACGCCCCCTGCTGAGAACATACCGTCAGGAGGAGGTGCGCTGCCTACGGGTATTGTGCGATTATCTGCATCTTCTGGAAAGCTGGAAGGTGCGGCACGCACCCAAGACACCGGAAGATGTTCTGGATGACCGGTTTGTGGAAGCCTGCCAGATGCTGGACTATGTGGAATATCTGGCGGATTTGCTCATTGCTGCCGAGCTGGAACAGCGGGTAAAAATCGTAGAAATGCTGAACAAGGATGGCCTGA
>OFOK01002612.1_pt1 | contig 10096 bp, 5 predicted proteins | sample 1542001 | NCBI WGS metagenome assembly OFOK01 (sample SAMN04209242, study PRJEB22552) | human gut metagenome | biome: gut; material: feces | host: Homo sapiens | place: USA: Oklahoma
TGTTCCCGCCGTAATACATGGGCTTCTCCGCTGGTTTGTAGGTATCGATGTGCAGGTCGCTGTTGCTGATGATCACGCCGCCGAAGCGGAAGCCCCGGTCCGGATATTCGCTCACAGCATAACACAGCTCATGGAACACCACAGAGGAATAGACGAAATAATACAGCCGGCCTGCTTTGCGGATAGAGGGCGCCTCAAAAAATTCATGCCCCTCATATCCGCTGCCGGCGCTGTACGGCTCGCTGGGCGCTATGAAAACCGGCGCTTTTTGAATCGTGACCATATCGGGCCCCAACACCGTCGCCATAGGCCCGCTGCGTCCCTTATCCCCCACGGGGCAAAAGCCTGTATACAGATAGGTGCAGTCCCCCTCTGTAATCACAGCAGGGTCGAATTGGGGCTCGTCCCCCTCTCTTTCTCCCAACCGGCTTCCATCCTCATAGTGGACATATCCATAAAACTCATATTTTCCCGCCGGGGCATCGCAGACCGCAACGGAGACGCAGCTTTTCTTATCCAGCACATAGTAGAGATAATACCGCCCGTCCGGCCCTCTGGTGACATCGGGAGCATACAGGCACATGCTGCCGTCCTCATTAAAGGGATCGTCTGTTTTTTTGTATATGACCCCTTCATACCGCCAATCGCTCAAATCCCCCGTGGGGGCAGACCAGCATACATAGTCGTTGAGGCAGTATGCGTGGCCGTTGAACCGATCATGGGAGCCGTATACATATACTCTATCTTCAAATACATGCGGCTCTCCGTCGGGAATATACTCCCAAGACGGCAAATATGGATTGAACGCTTGTCTTTTCATACCGTATTCCTCCTCAAAATATTCTTCACAGGGCCGGCAGCCACATTGCCCCTCAGCGATATTCCGCCTCCACTATGATCCTTTCGTTTTCTTCCAGGAGATATTGTATATGGTCTCCATCCAACGAGTATTCCTTCCCATTGACCATGAAAGAAGAGGCCTTCTTCCGTAAGCGGAGGGTCACAGACTGCTTTTTGTTGGAAACCAGCTCAGCCCGGAAGCCCTTCTCATCCCAGCCGATACATTCCAGCTTCGCCCAAGTATAGAGCCATATCCCCTTCAGAGCGCCTGTGCGCAGCGAAGACGGAAGAGCCGGCAGGAATTCAATGACCCCGGGAGCCGAGTAGATGCACATTTCCAAAAGGATCGCGGGCATGGCTCCCTGCAAATCCGGGAAAGGAGCATAGTAGGGGAAATGCCTGGTGGAAAGAGCCCTGGTCACAAAGCCGTGGTTCATCAGAACGCTGAGGCTCTGCTCCATTTCCTCTTTGTCCTTCAGGCGAATCGCTGAAAGCACACGGTGGATGATCCCATGGGCCGAGTCGTCCTGATGGGAGCGTTTTCGGTTGGAAATCTGAATAGCCCTAGCCATTTTCGGCTGCTCTTCCCATGTAATGTAATGCCCAGGCCATAGGTCATAGTGATGCGACACATGACGCTGATTAAAGTTTTCCGGAACGGAGGGCCACGCCCATTCCTTCAGGCCCCCTTCCTCATCCAGCAGATAAACGGGCAGCGCATCTCTCTGCGCCTGCCAATGAGGGATGTTTTCCTGTTCGATCTTAAGGACTTCACAGGCATATATGAGATTATCCAGCACTTCCCGGCAGATCATGATATCCATCACCGAGTTTATTCTGGTAGCATAGGTGTATTCCGCACCCGCGTATACAGGCGTAGGATTTTCGGGAGAAAACGACGGATAAAAAATGGAATGCCCGTTTTCATCCTTATCACAGGCGTAGTCTTCAAAAAACAGTGCGATTTCCTTTAGGGCGGGAACGATTCGTTTGGCCAAAAATTCCTCATCCCCCGTGATCAGATAATAGCCCCAAAATTCATTATAGATCCAGCCCAGGCAGCCTGTCCAGCAGTAATGAGGATACGTTTTAGAAAAATGATAGTATAATCCCGAATCATAGTCGCAGTGAATGCTTGCAAGAAGCCCTCTCGCACCAAACAGCTTTCTGGCATTTGTTCTGAAATCGTCAAATTTTGTTTCGTAATACCGGAAATACACGTCCATCTCATCGAACAGGCCCGTATTGTTGCCGGAGCACACCTGCAGGTTGGTATTGATATTGTGCTGGCCCCAGAAGGGCGGCAGCTCGCCGGTATCGGTAATCTGATAAAAACGGCCCATATCATAGAGCTTTTCCAAAAGCGCCGGATCCAGCTCTTCCTCCGTATGCATCCTTTGAAAAAGCTCTTCGGAAGAAAGAGCAAAATCGCCGCAGCCGCTGATTTGGATTCTGGAACGATCCATTCGCTCTCCCAGATATCCGCGGTTAAAAGCAAGGACATCTTCAAAGGAATGGGAAAATCCCTTTACCTCCCGGACGATATCATCCGAACAATCGAAATGGAAGCCGCCCTCATATTTGACCACTTTTGAGAGAACCTCCACGGATTCGGCGCCCGTTACCCGCAGGCCGGATTCGATCGCTTCCAGCTTACCGCCTTTGGGAATCAACCGGATAACTGCGCTGTATCCCTTTTGCCCATATGCAGGATAATACGCCGTTTCCAGAATGATCGTATCTCCATTGATCCGGATTTCTTCCGTACATTTATCCGGCGCCTCCAATAGACCGCGATGCATACCAGAGGCTTTCTTTGTCATGCCGCTGTATGATTTGGGAGATACAAAGACAAAATCCGCATCGATTCCATTTTCTGCATCCCTGGTAAGACGCAGAACATTTATATCCCCGTTATAAGAGGTGACTGCCTCGCGCCTGAACGACCCCAGGCCGTTGTTCCACTGGACGGTAACGCATCCCGTCGTCATATCCAGCCAGCGCAGATATTCCCGCGTTTCGCCCTGCCGCGGCTGTCGTACCTCCAGATAAAATGCGTCGTGGGCATGCAGAGAGCCTACAGGGTAAATCGACTTTTCCTGCTCTTCCTTCCAAGGGGCATAATTCTCGTCGTTCAGCCTGGTTCGTTCGGCAAGCTCGCCGGCTTCTTCAAACTTATTCTCCAGCAGGAGCCTGCGGATAGCCGGCATCACTCCGGTAAAATCCGGGGGCTCGGGAGTCTTTGCCCACCGGGGCTCATAAAGGAGCTCCTGGGTAAAGGTCAGCCACTCATCATATGGATCCCCGTTCACGGCGATTCTGTGTCTGCCGTTACCGGTAATGAGCCTGTCGTCCGGTCTTACGGCAGGATATAAGCTGCAGACATTGCGCTTAGGCAGCATTTTTTTCCTGGCCTGCAGAGACATGGCCTTATATGGGAAAGAATGCGCAACCGGGATTTCTTCTCTGTATTTCATGTTCTTCCTCCTTTTCATGTTTCAAAAAGCCGTGATTTTTCGGGAAAGGGCAGGCCGCTGAATCAGGGCCCGCCCCCTTTCTCAGGCTGTTTTATTTCAGATTCGCCATGTAATCGTCATACGCCTTCTGCTGCAGAGCCACATATCCCTCCAAATCCATTCCGTTTATCCGATCTACATACGACTGCCAATCTCTTTCGATGTCCAGGTCGCCGGTGATGAACTGCACCGTGGCCTGATTTACATATTGGCCTATGGAAACCGAATATTCCGATATTTTCTTAGCGTCGTCGGCAGTATAAGACATGTTCGGCAATACGGAGTCCTCTGAAGGCTTATACTGTGAATATGCGTTTCCAAAGGAATACAGCAGCCCCTCTGAATTCATGCTGGGATCCTTTGCATACCGGCCCAGTCTCAGAGCGCTTGTGTTTCCAAGGATGCAGGCGTCCGTATCCCAGATGTTCTTTACGAAATCAATGCCGAGGCTGGTGTAATCGCCGCCCGTTCCATCCTCTCTGTAAGCGGGAGGCTCCAGTACATTCCATTTTGCTTCTCCTCCTGAAATAGAAGTTCCTTCTGTCACATATTCCCAGCCGATCCCTTCCTTGCCAAACTGCTGGGTAAGCGTCCATTCCTCAGAGGCCAGCAGGTCGAACACCTGCACCGCCAGTCTGGGATTGGCGCAGTCCTTTGTGACGACTCCGCAGCAGGTCTGGAAATAATCCACAGGGTAATAGGCCGCCAGCCGCACGCCGTCGGGGCCTTCTACTGGTTCCAGGACTGTCCAATCCTGATAAGGGCCCGGCTTTTCCTGCCGGAGCTCCGTAATATCGCAGGGGAAGCCGCCGCCGGCCACCAGGCCCACAAGAGGGGTATCTCCCCGAACAGAGGCCTGCATCTGGGTAGTATCCTGGGTGAAAGTCTGCGAATCCAGCAGGCCCTCTTTAAACAGGCGGTTCAAATACGTGAGCGCGTCTTTATATTCTTCCTTCGTAAACTGGAATTCAACAGTTCCGTTGTTGACAACGAACCCGGCTCCGGTCACCGCGTTTGTATTCGACAGGATATTGTTGTTCTGAAGAAATGCGTTGGTGATAAAGGTCGTGGGATCGGTGGCCCAGGAGCCATCCGCGATGCTTCCCGTAAAAGGAATTTCATCCTGGATGCCATTTCCGTTGGGATCCTGCTCCTTAACAGCCTTCAGGTATTCATACAATTCCTCCGTGGTGGCGGGCATTTTCCCACCCATGAGCTTCTCTACCCAGGGCTTGTAAATCCAGACTCTGGCCTGATACATGCTGTGAAGGGTCTCGTTCGTGTTTCCATAAGAATAGATATTCCCATCAGCCATGGTCAGCTGCCCCAGCCGGTTGGGGCACTCTTCATTGAGCGCGTTCCAGTTTGCGCATTCCTTCAGGTAATCGTTAAGAGGAATGATCAGCCCCTGCTGGCCATAGAGCAGCGTCTCCGCCTTCGACCACTTTGTGGTAAGCAAAATATCTGGCAGCGTATCTCCGCTGGCCATCAACAGGTTCAGCTTTGTTTTTCCGTCCTCTCCGGAGGTGCAGGTCTGGAAATCGATTTTTATGTTTTCCTCCTCTTCCAGGATATTTGTTACCCAGTTATCCTGATAATCGCCGTTGGAACCGGAAAAAGGGGTAATAACGAACGCCGTCAGCGTTTGCTTTTCAGGAAGCGGAAAGGTTATGGGTTCCCCGCTGTCCGTGCCGCTGGATGCCGGCGCACCGGAACTTCCCGAGCCGGAGGCATCTCCGCCCTCCCCCGACGCGCAGCCGGCAAAAAGCATAGTGGCCGCCAGGATGCTGCAGAGCGCTTTTGTTTTCCATTTCATACGTTACTTTCCTCCATTCGATTCTTAAATATTGAAATATTTTCCTGAGCTCAAAGAAAATATTTACCCCATTACCCTTTTACGGAGCCTAGCATAACACCTTTGACAAAATACTTCTGTACAAAAGGATACAGGATCATCAAAGGCAGGCTGCTGATAATAATCGTTCCGTATTTGAACATTTCGCTTAGATTGGACATTTTCTCAAGGATTTCGGGATCGGAAACGGAACCTGAAATATCCGTCTGGTTCATGATAAGTATCCCCCGCAGAACTAACTGAAGAGGATATTTCGCATCATCGTTCAAATAAATCAGCGCATTAAAATAGGAATTCCATAATGAAACGGCCACCCATAAGCTAATGACCGCGATAATGGGCTTTGAAAGCGGAAGCACGACCTTCCATAAAAACTTGAAATCAGAACAGCCGTCGATCCTGCTGGCTTCCAGAAGTTCGTCCGGGATCGTCTGGTTGTAAAAAGTTCTCACCACGATCACATTGTAAGCGCTCACAGCAGTAGGCAGAACAATCGCCCAGATCGTATTATCGATGTTCAGCTGGTTCACCAGCAGATAAGAGGGGATCATGCCGCCGCTGAACATCATGGTGAAAACAAAATACATCATGAAGATCCTGCGTCCCCTCAGATCCTTTCTGGAAAGCGGATACGCCGCCATAATCGTCAGAACCACGCTGATAAGAGTCCCCACCGCCATATATAGGAGGGAATTGCGGTACCCTGTCCAAATCGGCTCGTAGGCAAAAACCGTTTTATAGCCTTCCAGGCTGGGCTCCACAGGCAAGAGCTTCACTTTTCCTGTCATAAGGGCGTCGCCGGAGCTGAACGAGCAGCTGATAACATATATCAGCGGATATAAAAGAGCTAATGTCAAAAGCGTCAGAAATATGTAGTTACAAGTTATAAAGATCTGATCCTGCCGGCAGTTTTTTATTTTCGTTGTCATAAGTAACCCCTCCAGTCTCTGAATGGATCCCCGTCTGCATCAAAGCAGGCCGCCGCCCGAAAGCTTCTTCACAGCCTTATTGACAATGAGAAGCAGTATAAGCCCGATCACCGACTGGAACAGGCCGATAGCCGTGGCATATGAAAAATCCGGGATCGAAGCAGTCAGGGCGACCTTATAGGAATAGGTCGAGATGACTTCAGAGGTACGGAGGTTGTTGGGGTTTTGCATTGCAAGGACTTTTTCATATCCAACATTGAGGATGCTGCCCACATTCAGGATCAGCAGGATCGCCGCTGTAGGCAAAACGGCAGGCAAATCAATATGGCGGATCCTCTGCAGGATAGTCGCCCCCTCCACAACAGCCGCCTCATGCAGCTGAGGATCCACACCGGTAAGGGCGGATATGTAAATAATGGAATTGAAACCAATCATCTGCCAAACACCGGACCAAACGTATAATGAGGAGAACGCATCCGCGTTCGCCAGGATATTCGTGCCCGTCATCTGGAATATAAACGAGCCCAGGGCCCCTGTTCTTGCATGGAACAAGGCATTCATCATCCCCACCAAAACGATCGTAGAAATAAAATAAGGAAAGTAGGACACCATCTGCACGGTTTTGCGAAACCCTTTTCTCCCAACATAGTTCAAACACAGAGCCAGCAAAATCGAACAGGGAAAATTCACCGCCAGGCTGTAGACGGAAATACTCAGTGTATTGATAAGACATTCCTTAAAATTGTAGTTGCTAAAAAAACGGATAAAGTTCCCCAGGCCATATTCTCCCGCCCAGGGGCATGTCAGCATATCGGCGCCAATCGTATAATCCTTAAAGGCTATGAGCGCTCCATACATTGGATAATAGTTAAAGATTGCCAGGAAAATAATCGGAGGCAGCAGCAGGCAGTACAGCTGCCAGTTGTTTCGTATAGAATTCTTTTTCCTCCGTTTGGTTTTCTCCACTTCTCATCCCCGCTTTCAAATGTAATATAATCAAAGGGTTGTCCCTCTGTTTATCATACAGGTGTTTTTAAATAAAAATTTTTTCATTATATTCTGGATTTTATTGCTTTTTTGTCGCCATCACTATATCATGCCGTCTTTCAAAGTGTAAATATACAACTCTTTAGTCGATATACCCGGCTCTAGATATCCTTAAAGAAAGCTTTATCATCTGCTTCCAAAGCATTGTGCAAATCATATTCTTATCTTTATAAATAAGGCAAAAATATATCCATTTTTTCAGAACATCTATGATTTATAAACAAAAAATAGTATAATTCACTTGAATTATAGGTCTTTATATGCGATGCCTTTATAAAAGGAGGAGGACAGAATGAAAAAGTACAGTTCCCATAAAAAAGGCTTTCGTACCGTCAAAAAGCGTGTACCGCTGTTTACGTTTCTGGGAACATATTTACTGATTCTGGTAATCCCGATTTCTATCAGCATTCTGTTTTATTCAAGGACTCTCTCCATAATGTATGAATCGACCAACGACAGCAACCGCAGGATCCTGCAGCACGCCTCCGCTGTTCTTAACGAAAGGATCGACGAGATTTCAGTCATGGCGAACCAAATTGCAACCAACCATTTTGTTATGGATTTTCAGGGAAAAACAGATCCCTTTCAGTATCCCAATTCCTATTCCATCATCGAAACCCGCCGAAATTTACCCGGCTATGGCACGACAAATGAATTTATTTTTGACTACTATATCTTCTTTAACAAAAGCAATCTGGTAATGAACAATCAGATAACGTATACATATCCGCAGTTTTATACTATCTATATGAATTTCGACTCGCTTTCCTATACGGACTGGATTCACCAAACCCTCGAAGAATCTCTGCACCCCGCCGGCCTGCAGCAGGAAACCGGCATCACCATGCTGAACGGCCAAGTTTCCTCCTCCATGCAGGTCATACCTTTTTATCACCCTCTGCTCACCCATGGAAAAAATGATGGTTTCATTCTTATACTGATTCCCAAAAAAGAGATCGCATCCCTTCTTTCTTCCATCGAGCTTGGAGAGGGAGGCGCAGTTTTTATAGAGGACAAAGAGGGAAATGTTATTACACATATTTCAGAAAACACATGCGATATCGGGAGCATCCAGTCATACATCCGCGCGTCTTCTTCAACAGAATCCCCCTCAAATATATCTGTAGAAGGAAAAAATATGCTTGTCACCCGTGTAGAAACCGCCGCCTACAGGTATGTAGCGATTCAATCAGAGGATGTAGTTTTAAAGAAGATGAACAGTTTGAAACTGATCCTTTTTACGATCCTTTTGGTATCGGGGGCCCTGAGTGTTGCCGCAGCTTTCTATTTCGCCAGAAGGACTGCAAAGCCTCTGCAGGAAATTTTCAACAATCTACCGGAGGATGAAAACAAAGCGGGGGATATTTTCAGTATCATCAAATCTGCGGTTATCGATGTCCGGCAAAGCAACCTGGATTTGCAAAAAGTGCTTACGGACCAAATCCCCTATCTGAAATCCACTTTTCTTTCGCGTCTGATCCATTCCGATATACATTCTCCTGAAGAAATCCATCAAATCATATCCCGCTATATCCCCACTACAGGCCACAAATATTGTATTCTGATCGTAAAATCAGATATCCAGCGAAGAGCCTGGGACGAGCTTGAGCTGGCGGTTGTTTCCACCTTTTCCTCCCTGATGAAGCAGACCTTCACCGGCGTCATAGAGGATGCTGTATACTGCGATATAGACGAACAGCGCCTGGCTGTCATGTTATACTATCCCTTCTGTTCGAACGAAGAATTCAGGCGGCAGGCAGAAGACGCAGTGATGAAGGTGCAAAACAGACTGCCTATTACTATTGTAGACAGTATCTCTATCGCAGGAGGGACCATCGTCACCGATTTGATCCAGCTCCCGGATTCGTATGAAAAAGCGCAGACGGCCTTCAATCAAAACTATATCGATTCGCATACCAGCGTTCTCTGGTATGAGGAAAGGAAGCACGGGAGGTCATCTTATTACTTCCCGCCTGAAATTGAAAGTCAACTGGCAAACAGCGTAAAGGAGGGCGATTCGCAGGCGGCACAGAGGCTCCTCCTGTATCTTTTTAAACGGAATTTTGAGAATAGGGATCTTTCCGCTCCTCTCCAAAAATTCTTCATCTACCAACTGGTATGTACGCTTACAAAGTTGAGCAGCCAAATAGATTTGGATGAAAAGAGATATGCTCATCTGATAAAGGAGCTGGACCATATCCTTACTGCTGGGGAATGGAAACAGCAGAAAATTCTTTTAGAAGCCTGCACATCCATGTGTGAGGCGGTAAATGAGCAATCCGGCGCCTGCCGCAACTCCTCCCTGAACCGCCAGATTCTGTCATACATAAGGGGGCATTTCTGCGAGGCCTCTATTTCCCTATCCTCCATTGCCGATCATTTCAGCATGAACGAATCCTATCTGTCCTGCATATTCAAGCAGCAGAACAGCATAAAACTCTCGGTCTACATTGAAAATCTGCGAATCGAAAAGGCCAAAGAGCTGCTTACTGGAACCTCTCTTACAATCCATCAAATTGCGGAAAAAATCGGCTATTTGTCGTCAAACAGCTTCTGCCGCGCTTTTAAGCGGGTGACAGGCGTCAATGCTACAACCTACAGATCCTGTCTGTAAAGCATAAAAAATGAAGAGCTCCAGTCTGATTTCAGACTGGAGCTCCTCAAATATGCAGCGATATGCAACACCGGGCAGCACTGATTATATCTGTAAATGCCGGAACAGCATGAGAGATAATCTTCCTTTTCTGCCTAAAACAGCTGCATTCTGATATATGCAGCTATTGGTAGCTATTGATCTGACATTTCATATCAAAAACAAAAAATCCGAGTGTACATATGAACACTCGGATTGGCGCGCCCGAAGGGGATGCCGGATGCCCGGCCTCCCGGCTCGGCCACCCTGCCTGGCG